>Ga0209454_1003667_pt1 | contig 11121 bp, 7 predicted proteins | sample WorMetHERISLAND1_2_FD_187400 | JGI IMG/M metagenome (GOLD analysis project Ga0209454, IMG submission 187400) | Marine gutless worms symbiont microbial communities from Max Planck institute for Marine Microbiology, Germany - Olavius geniculatus... | ecosystem: Host-associated > Annelida >...
GGTGAGTTTCTGAAAAAAAGTATATGTACAGCTATAAAAAGTTTTGCGTGTATTTCACCCATTTCTCAGGAAGCCCCCCTTGGAGGGATTTGCATAATTTTTGCACGACGGGTCTCCTCGCCGACGTAAACAACCGTGCCAAATTTTATCTCAATTAAATTAGGGGTTTTGATGCTGTGGGGGGTCGAATTTTTGGCTTTCCCATAGGAAAGAGAAGTCGCCGTTAACACAGGGCTTGAACTACCGTTCAGCCTGCGACATAGTGCCTAAAACAATGACTGTCTCGTTACAGAAACAGAGAATATAGTGGCTGACACTTTGAGTCGCATCGACTTACCGACTGAGTCAGAAGACACCGAAGATCTTGATGAAAATGTAGCAAATATTAACAGCATCTCAGACGTGACACTAGATGAAGGCATGACTTTAGACGATGATGACTTGACACATGACATTACAGATCATGTTTGGGCCATTACTAGTAAGTCTACATCAGACAACTCTGATGATAATACTGATGATGAACTTTACAACGTAGAAATGAAGACAGACGATGACTTGGACAACATGCTAAGACCATACCATGTACATCAATTGCAGGAGTCGTGTCCTGATTGGCGAGTATTTTTAGATTATTTTTGCAACGAACTTTTGCCACAAGATGACGCTGAAGCTCGCAAAACAGTTCACCAAGCAGAAAGATTTGTCCTGGATGATGGAGTTTTATTTCATTTAGACTTACCAAGAAATCGGAAGAGGTTTGCTGGTGATCCTGTTTCTAGACAACTAATGGTTCCGCAGAGTCTGAGAAAACTATTGTTACGATCTTATCATGAGAATCTTTCTCACATTGGAAGCGAGAAAATGTATAATACAACACGAGAGAAATATTTTTGGCCACACATGTTCGTAGATGCTCAAAATTGGACTAAAACATGTATCGAATGTCAGACAGAAAAATCAGAGGCTGTTCACAAGGCTCCGTTGCGACCATTATCTTCACCTGTTTCAGTTTTTACATTTGGCATGTGGATCATATTTCATTGCCAAGGTCAAAAGGTTATTAATATGCATTAATACTTGTGGACTCGTTAAGTTTATTCTCGATCATACTACCTGCAAAAACTTGTGGAGCTGACGAAACTGCCAGACTTCTGTATGATAATTTGTTCATGATGTTTGGAGCTAAAACGCTACTTTCTGATCGCGGATCTGCTTTTAAATCAAAATTACTTAAAGTACTTTGTGCACTGCTAGGTACAAAACAAAAATTTACATATTCTCGTCATCCGCAAACAAACAGAAAAGCTGAAAGTTTCAATAAAAATATTTTGAACAGTCTGCGTACACAATGTAATTCAGAAAAAGAATGGCCTGAAATGTTATCATCCATCGCTTTTTCATTTCGCACTTCTGTCGTAAAATCTTTAGAAATTACTCCGTACGAACTCGTGTTTTGTTTGAAACCTCGACTTTCGGTTGATAACCTATTGTTACCACCTAAGAATTTGTCGAAGTCAGCCAAGGCATATTTTGAGAAAATAAAACCCCAATTGAAAATTTTGCCTCAGACTGTTCGCGAAAACCAGTTAGAATCACACTTAAATACGAAGCGATATCATGACGCTAAAACCACTGTTAGGCCACCTACGTTTAAAGTCGGTGACAGAGTTTGGTTGTTGGAACCGATTTTATCAAAAGTAAAACTAGGTCACAAGGTTCAGAAGAAGTTTATTGGTCCATTTTTGGTGTTAGCAGCATATCCAGACCACTGTCCTTTCAAATTGCAAAATTGTGCAACACAGAAAATTTTGTCTAGTTTAATCCACAGTTATAGACTGAAGCTGAGTGACTCGACACGTAACGACTTATTTTCTAAGTACACTAACGCTACTGACACTGTTGCAGATACAGCAATGACAACGAAAGACGCTGTACCGGATAATACACGGTCTATGACTGTCAATGAAAAAATTGTAGACAGCTCACTTACTACGAGCTTACGAACGAATGGAAATGGAGATTGCCACCGCGCGTATAAAGGGCAAGGCCTTAACGCCGCAAGCTAAGCGACCGCTGAGAACGCTACTATGGCTGCGAGCGAGCGGAATTCGCTAACAAGCGATTCATCTAACCAGCAAGCAGCGAAGCAGAGAAAGCTTCCAGTCAGTACGACGAAACGAGCACAGACAGACGCCGCTGGCTCTAACACAGAAGCGAATGCAAGCACTACAGCCGCGACAGTTGTTACCAATAACTCACCCGATGCCGAAAGGAGAGATGACTCGCATTCGAGTACTACACACATGTCTGCACAGACACAGCCTGTCAATATGGAGAGTATGAATGGGCAGACCGGTAATTCCGCTGGAGAATTCCCAGGCTGGCACGAGATAAAACGTGTATTGACTCATCAGCGACGAGGGCGTAGAATGTTTTATAAGATATTATGGCATGATGATAGTACCTCCTGGATTCCAGAGAAAGACGTGAATAAGGTAGCCACAGACAAATATTGGTTGTCACGCTATGAACAAGGTAAGATTCGGAAAGAACGACGCCAGAGACGAAGACGACAATGAGCTATGAATTTTCTGCACAATTTATTATTTTTTTTCTCGTCTTTTTTAAAAAATTGTATGGCCACTATTCGGATAAAATTTTATTTTTCTCAAATTTGTGGAGATTTTCAGACGCTCCAGTACAAATATTCTGACGTTATATCACACCTGACGACGCGCGCGCGAGCGAAGTCAAAATTGGACTTACTGACCATAGATAGGAGAACTTTGCTACATTGACGGAGATGTTCGTTGAGACTTGTTTTGACGGATACATGATGACATCTTGAGATATCACACAGATTGACGGAGTTATGACCACACGTGACAACGTGATTTATGGCATTAAGCATTTTGGCATATAGCGGTATACATAAATTTATTACTACTTTACATTTGAACGTTTATAATAGATCACTTAAGATTCATGAAAAGTTACATGTTAAACATTCTGGGTTTTTTTTATATTGTAAACGAAACTTTTTGGACACACAACATTTTGTGTTATAGAAATGGTTGTTTTGTATTAGTTATGACACAGAGTGACATGAGCTTAAAAATCAGTGACATTTAGTGAGTAAGTTACGATGTAAATTAGAACAGTTAACGCTAATTGATTAACATTGAACGTCTATTAGGGAGTCTTGAAACCAAATAACAAGCAATTTAAGGCTATTCAAGAGTCGTTAACACATTGATTCAGTGACACATTAAGAGTTTCAATCAGTACTATGTTGACAATGTACTGTCCTTTGTTTACTGTTTTTCATAGTATCACGGATATCTTATCCCGTGTTTTATACACACAGCAGTGTGACGATTTAGAGGCAACTGACAGTGAATGTGATGCGTACATCGAGTGATGATGAGATTTTTATTGCATTCTTTGGAAATTAGCTTAACAAAACAGTGACTTTGATAATAGAATACTACTTTTGATTGACCGAGACTGATTTTGAGACATTCATATTCTGCAACCTGTCATAGTATTCGTGTTTACATGTTGTGGTAAATGCTTATTATTGTTTGGCAATTTTAGTGACATTTGATTGCATTTGTTAGTCTTTATTAGGTCTATTGTTTGGTCTATTGTCGCTTTGGATTGATGTATGGCTCACATAACGACTTATGTTTACCGTTTGTTTTGCATACTTTGATTACATTTGTTGTGATTTGGGTAATATTTCCACTATAATTTGACGGTGAATTTAATCACTGTTATTTGCTTTAGTGATTAATTCAGCTTTGCTTAGCTTGTTATCATTGTCGTATATTATATCCTATATCATGTTGTAGCTTAATGTTGACTTTTTAGACTAGATTGACTGTTGTTTGGAGTGGTGTGATTTGTTAGTTTGTGTTTTAACGAGACTCGATGTCTTGTTCCTGGCTCGACAGCGGAGATGATCGTGCAGAACATTGTCGGCGCAGGGCACGACTTGCCCTACTGTATTCGTCGCCGTCTGCACAAACAACTAGCTAGAACTCCGCGGACTGTCGAAGCCAAACTATCGATACTTACATTTTATTATTATTGTCATCCCACGCGAACTGAACATTACTGCATATCTTGTTTATCGTTTGACATTGTTTCTGTCCATTCTGTTTATTTTCTGTTATGAACATTTTTTCTCTGTCCCAAAAGTTTTAAAGACATAGGTTTAGTATTAGTTATATTACGTGACGTCATTGTTTTCTTTATGTTACGGACTATATTCAGTAACGTAGTCTACGTCATTTTACTTATCTCGTGGATTTCTTGTTATATTTTAAAGCAGGAGGCAAATGAAGGAAAGCTAATTTAATCAATAGCTAATTTGTATTTGGCTAATAGGGAAAGTTTCTCAAATGTCACTTAGTACTGCTAGCTCAGCATAGGAAGCTGCTTAGCTGAGTGAGAGATGACTACTTATAAAAAGCTATGGTTGGGCTTTGCTAAGGTGAAGGTCATAGCTGAGCTTAGGGAAGGAATTGAATATTTAGTGGCTGTAGGCTGAGACTTCGTTGGTATTGCCTCGGCTCCTAAAAAAGACAACCTGTTGGCTTTGAGTTTGTTAAAAGTAAAAGCTAGAGAGTGTGTTTACATTTTTGAGGCTACAGCCTGTCACGGTTGGTTTTCACGTACGGCTTTGTTTTGCCGTATAATATAGTACGCGTGGGTCATATTTTATCACGCGAGTTCGCTAATTTCGTATTTTGTGCTATTTCGTATTATATTTGTGTTTTTGGCATTTTCTGCCACCTCCTGTAGCTGTTTATTTCACATACGTCGTTTCTGTATCTCCCTGTAGGCGAGTGACTGTTGTCATGTAATATAGCAGCTCTGGCTAGACCAGGTTCGGTTGTAACCGGTTTAAGCGCGGGAATTTCGAGTGAATAGGCCGCCAGATTTATTTGTCACTTGTATGTGAAAAGAGCTGTGTGACGCGTCGCTGTTGTATACAACTTGGGTAAAGCCGTGTGTAGGCTTATGTAATACCCAGTGACCGTAAAGTTGGTACTGGAGTGTATGCGTCGTCGTCGTTAAGTCGAGACAAGCCGTAACTACACCAGAAGGGTGTATTTTCTGTTTAGAGAAGCTTTGAAAGCTCCGTGGCCGCTGCGGTAAGTTTTACGTTCGAGTATTTTCCTCTCTAGCCAATCGTAGAGTGTATTTCTGCTGTCGTAGGTTAGTCAGCGTTGTAGCAAACTATACGCAGTATGAATTTCCTCGTGTGAGATGTATTTGGAAAACTGTTGTTTGCCGATTTGTGGTATTTTGTGTTATAGCAGTTTCCACTTGGTGTCCGTAAGTTAAACGGCTTGGTAGCCGTTTGATTGATTAGTGTGCGTATATTTGTCAGGCGGAAAAGTTGGGGAACAACTGGAAGAGTCGGGGATCGACTTTTAAAGAGTTGAGGAACTTCTGCAACGAGTCGGGATCGTGTCGGCGTTGGACCACGATCCGACCGTGACCGTCGCCGGGAGCTAGCGGTATCCCGTCGTCGCCGCCTGTTCGACGTGGGGTTTTGGCCGCGTCGCCGCTGGACGCTGTCGTCGACGCTGGGGCGCGCCGTCGACTGCGGCTGATCTGACGTCACCGTGCCGCTGTTGGACGCTGCCGTCGTTGTTGTGGAACTGTCTGTGAACTGACGCTGCCTGCGTCTTCGTCGCTCGACGTGCAACCTTCGTTGGCACGCCGACGCTTTCGCTAACGTTCCCTGCCGTGGTTCTTGTCACGAGGACTCACTACCCAATGTCTCGTTTGTGAGTTCTGTGCTTTGTTTATTGTTTAACCGCATAGTTGCTTTGCAATTGTTCGTTTAGTATTGAGTTAATTTGACCGTGTTTTAACTACGGCGTAGCTGTGACCGAGTGTCATTTGCGTGAGCGTATTGCGGTAGTAATTTTCGTGGTATTTCAAACTTTAAAACTCGTGGGTTTATTACTGGCGCTGTGATGTAATTTTGAAGCACTGTAAACCGAAATTTACTGTATTGTTAACATAAGCTGTTAGACGCCAGGACTGTTTGGTAGAACTTAAGTGATCGAACTTTGAGTTTGCTAATTTATTGCTTGACTTTTGTGATATGATATTTCCGTGTGTCTGTTTTTCTGTCTATCGCGTTTTATATGTATAAAAAATCGTGAACGATAGTTAGCGTGTGCCGTTTTCTTGTAGTTAGACCTAGGTCTCTCATCGTAGGCCGAACTTTATTAGACGAGCTTAAACTGCCCCAGGCGCCACCTGGTGACACAGTTTGTAGCCAGGAAACCGCTGTGTTTACGTTTTGCTAGACTCTAGAAATCCACGCCTTCTTGACGTCACTTTCGAGGCTTAGTCGCTTAGCGGTCAGATCAAGGACTTAGCTTTCTGAGTCGCTCTCTGTCTAAATAGTCGGATTGTTTTATGGAATAAAAGTGTCGAAAAGTCATCGTAAATATTTTTAATAAACTTGCAGGCTCCCTCACACATGAATGATGAAGCTCTGCAAGTCATCTATAAATCAGTTGTTCTGCAAAAGCTTTTGTACGCGTCCAGTGCATGGTGGGGTTTTACGAGTACTGCCGATCGTCATCGCATTGAAGCTTTCATCCGTCGCGGTGTCCGGAGTGGTTTTTGCAGCGCTGACAGTCATACAGCGGCTGAACTTGTCAGTGACAGTGATTACAATCATTTTCGCAACATTGTGAACAATAAAAATCATCTGCTACATAAACTCTTACCAGAAAAAACTGCGCATGATTACAACCTTAGGCAAAGACGGCATGATCTAACGTTGTTACTGGCGCAATTTATTGTAATCTACGTAGCGGTTATTTGTCTACGCTTGAATTAAACGAATATCGTATTGTATTGTATTGTACAATAGTGACACTATGACGGTTCTGTAATGTCAATGACCAGTCATTAACACAGTGAAGTAGGTTGGTAGTTGTGGATAGGCCTCTTAAGAACCCATGTTATGATTCGTTTATGAGTTTATTAGAAAGAAAGTAACTGAGCATCTGATTGGATATGATCCTCTCCATAATCTTGCTAGTTGCGCATGTTAATGATAGAAAACTATACTTAGAAACAAAAGAGGAGAGATTTTTTTAAATACAGGAGTAATAACTGCATTTTTCCATTCGGGAGGTATAAATAAAACAGAAAATAGTTGTTGGTAAAAAATGGCCAAAGGTTGGGAAATCACCAAGCTGAGCTTCTTAAAGAGCAAAGGCAGTAATTCATCAGGCCCACTGCTTAGATTACTCTTAAGCCTCTTAATGGCAGTTTCAACATTGTTTGCAGTAAATAAGATATCACTCAAAAAACACGTGGAATCAACACGATGATACACAGTGGGCATACAACCATTATCGTCGGTGCAAACCAAAGCAAAGTAGTGGTTAAGTAAGTTGGCTTTAGCGGCATCGTCAGATACAAGTTGCCCATGGTCATCGTAAAGAGGACTAATACCGGATTTGCTAGTTAATCTCCGGTTTACATAGCAATAAAATGCTCCTAAATTATCTGCAATTACAACTTTGAGTTCTTGCGCTATTTCAGAGGCACGTAGCAGGTGCCTGACCTTGTGGCAACTTTCACGGTAACGAGTTCTAAAAAATTACTTCCAGATTGGATTTTGCATTTTTTTTAAAGACGGGAGTTTTTTACGTAGCTCTTTGCAAATAGCCCGTGGATATTTACGCTTAGCAGTTTTTTGTGGAATCTGGCACCCAGGCAACGCTGGGGTACGGTACCATCAATAATCTGCTTTAAAATATCGCGGAAGACTGACCACATACCTTCAGCAGACGGATAATTAGAAACAATGCTCAGCCAGTTGATACCCTGAAGAATATCAATCATATCGTCAAAATTCGCATCGTACCAACAATAATGGTATCTATCAGACTCTGGATTACAATCAATGCATTCTTGTTCAAAAAGTACAAAAAACGAAACTGCATTGTGATCGCTAGTAGAAAAAGGAGATAGATATGCTATATTTAAAATAGCATGCACATTATCACCCAGTACTATGTCGAGAGTATTTGAACCACGTGTGGGACGTTCCACAATCTGTGCAAAACCGTATTCAATAGCAAACTCGAAGAAAGGTTTATGCACCTGGTCATCAACACAGAACAAATAAAACCAATCGATTTTAGGCAAATTAAGATCGCCAGCTATAATATCGCTAGAGACAGTACTGCAATATACTTTCAAACACTCAGTCAATAAACATATGCGACTACGTGCTTGGTTAAAAAAAGACGAAGCCCTGTAGACAAGAAAGTAACAAATTGAGAAGTACGAGTTAGGAGCTAATAGATCAAAGCACAGCAATTCTAGATTAAAGTATTTTTTACCCAGATTAACTGGTGTAACTTGCAACGAGCTACTAACAAAAGCGCAAACACCTTCTCCACTCGTAACAGAACGATCGTGGCGTAAAACTGTAAACTGTCTTTCAGGGTCCAGAAGACCATTGGTAATACCCTTATGCAACCAGGACTTAATAATCGACAAAATGTCAAACTTGCTTGAACAAAGAAGGTAATGAAGCTCAACAAGTTTATTGCATAGGCTACGAGCATTGAACATGACACATGCAACATTGCTGGCAGTTTCAGGCTTGATGTTGGAGAAAGGGCAAAATACTGGTATAGAGGCCCCTCAGCAGCTAGCCCCCATATATCGAAGTTGACAGAGAACGTAACGACAACGTTGGCAGTTTCAAACCGAACTTTTTCCGTACAAACTCAGCGAACGTAAATGCTAAATGTAAATGCTAAGACTTAACATGACAACGATGTGACGACGCGCGACGAGATCAGACTTAACTCGTGACGCTGAGAGAACTCACTGAGGACTGAAAACCCAGAGAAACCCAAGACTAATGCAGAACGACGTTTATATAGGAATTTAAACAAAAAGACGTGCGTGTTTGGCCTAAGACAACTCACTCACTTCTTACTAACAGACAAAGCGAAGGCGTGCCCAGTTGACTAAGCGGCAGTTGAAATGGTCTGAGAATGCATGATACTTGGTCTAATTCTGTGCAACCTATGACGAACAGCCAACACACATTTCCAAAACTCTACAGATAATTAGGTCAGTGCGGACGGGCGGCAGAGGCAGTACGGATTTGATAGCTATACTCGGAAGCATGCCGAGTCGGACAAGGCACGTCTGCTTAGTCATGACTTGTAAATTTGATTGTTTCCGAAATACTGTGTAGGCGGACATACGTGGAAGCTTGCTGCTGTCGTAAACCTGAGTGTATGCGAGGATGGACTCGTTGACCTTCGTTAGATGTGCTTTTTGTTTTCTAGCCTGCTATGCTCTGTACCTAAAGAACTGTCCTGTAGCATACCCCCGGTGGTTTTAAAACGAAGGCGTCCCGCCTTCGGCAAAAGAGGATCTCGTCGCGAATGATGATCGATCGACGATGGTTCGCGATGACATTAAGTGTTTATAATACGGGCGTGTACGTCGCTATAATCAAAGAACGATGGTATTATTTGTGTTTGCTGGGAGTGTCTACTATAAGACTAGACAACACACGAGCGTCCATGCGCTGAGGAACAAGTTATACAATAGATAATAAACGATACGCAGCGGGGACAAAAGTTCGTCGTGCTGAGGGAGTGCGGCAGCTCCGTGAGGGTGCTGGTAATCAAGCAGCACCTATAATGTCACTGCACAGGCACAGCCGGGAGGAGGAGTCGTGAGTTGCGAAGACTCCTACGATAGATGTAATGGCTGAGCAGGTGCAGACGGCAGACGATTGCCATGACGGAGCATGTCACCTCCACAGCACGGGTTGGCGACGCGACTAGACAAAACACATACAAACTCGGCGGAAGTACACCCGAACGAAGAAACAACATAGCAGCATGAAACAGTGTGAGTAAGATACCGTAAATCTCTACAGCAAAACACTGTAGCTTACTGTACAACAGACGACATCCAAGACACAACTATATGCAATATTTTACCCACAAACAGTAGTCAGAGGAAGAAAAAATATATTGACTAGGACTACCAGGCAGGAGTTGAGTGGCAATTGAAACGATGATACTGTTGTGACCAAAGTCAAGGATCAGTGTAAATGAATTTGCGTTAAACGGGTAAAATCCAAACTTGATGAAAACTTAGAAGATGACACGGACTATGCCAGAAAGGAAGATAAGATATGCAGAAGGAGCAAGTTCACATATCACAGTAGGAGATACAGAAGCCGTAAAAGTAGAGACGTTTGCAGCTGGTAACGGTGAGAAGTACGTGAGAAATGATGGAAGTGTAGGTTCTACCGCGGCTACCTTGTGGAGAATGAAATGAACGGCGGCAACTGTGGCAGTTAACAAGCGGACACGGTAAAAAAGAAAAAGAACTCCGCAAGTTATGTACCAATCTGAGAACGACCGTAAAGAGGCAGTGAAGCGATCATTGTCAAGGATTTGGCTGTCTTGCCAAAGTGTTTCGGCTAAGGAGTGGAAAACTGTTTCCTGTTGCTTGGTAGCGTTGACTGCACGATGAAGGTCATAGCTAAGATGATGATCCCTAGCCAGCTGGGAAGAAGGTGTATATCGAAAGATGTCAAATCTAGGTAGCAAAACAGACAGTGGTTGATGCAGCAAGTTGTTTCCAAGGAGTGAGCCAAAATCAGAATCCTGTAGAAAATGTTGTAGGACAGCAAGGTTGACTGTATGAAGAACGGTTGCATTGACATGATGCGGAATGCAGTCTACAAGACGTTCCGGTAAGATGAATGGGCTTTGTAAATGGCAACGACAAGGTACAGTCAATCCACACTGTAGGCAACCATCGTAAACTACTGATCTGCAATCACAAATATACTCCAGGGAAGAGATATTAGAAATAAATGTACAAAACATCAGTTTATACACTTGTTAATGGCGACATGCAATGAGTGACACATCGAAAACAGCAAAAATCATAAAAAAATGATATCGCTTACCATCACATTGCCTAACTGTCAATGTGCTGTTGAATAATATCACCTTTTTATGATTTTTGCTGTTTTCGATGTGTCACTCATTGCATGTCGCCATTAACAAGTGTATA
>Ga0209454_1003670_pt1 | contig 11116 bp, 13 predicted proteins | sample WorMetHERISLAND1_2_FD_187400 | JGI IMG/M metagenome (GOLD analysis project Ga0209454, IMG submission 187400) | Marine gutless worms symbiont microbial communities from Max Planck institute for Marine Microbiology, Germany - Olavius geniculatus... | ecosystem: Host-associated > Annelida >...
CGCTGCCCTAGATAGGCAGCGGTGGGCAGCGATAGTAAAAATGGCGTCAGACACCAACGGGCATTGAGCCCACGGTTGTCGATGATGATGATGATGAATGGGAGATGTTGTATGTAGACCACATGAGCATGGTGAGGACATGTTATCTCCAATGTCTGCCATTCTCAATGAATACACCGACCAGCGTCACTCGTCAGCCATCTGCATTGTCTTGCGTGGCCTTCATGCTCTTTGTGAAGCTGAGGTAAACCTCTTTTGTTTTACTCAGCATTTATGCTCTCTGTGAATATGAAGTAAAACTGATTTGTCTTGCATGGCCTTATGCTCTTTGTAAAGCTGGAGGTAAACCTGCATTGTCCTGCGCAGCTTTTATGTTTTCTGTGAATATGTGGTAAAACTGTGTTGTCTATTGTGGTCTTTATATTCTCTGAGAATCTCTGGTGAAACTGTACTGTCTTGCATGGCCTTAATGCTCCCTGAGAAGCCAAGGTGAAACAGAATTGTCTTGCGTGGTCTTTGTGCTTTCTGTGAATCTCTGGTGTAACTCTGCTGTTCTGCGTGACCTTTATGTTTTTTGAGAATCTACGGTGAAAGTGCATTGTCTTGCATGACCTTTATGTTTTCTGTGAATTTCTGGTGAAACTGTACTATCTTGCATAGTCTATGTGTCCATTAGTGTTAACAATGGATAGGCTATAACAAGACATAACAAAAATATTGTATATAAGGTAATATAAAAAATACACAGGTACATAGTTTTAAATGATAAATGATGATTTTTTATTGAATGGGTATACTGCAAAATTGGCCAAAAAACTGTGTTGTCTTATGTGGTCTTTATGTACATTTGCGAATGTTTGTTATTGTTTTGCATGTACTGTACATTTTCTGAGAATCATAAGTAAAACTGCTTTGTCTTGCGTAGTCTTCTTACTTTCTGCAAATCTGAGCTAAAACTAGCTTCCGATCCGAGATCGATTTAACTAATACTCTTGCATGACAGTTTTTTGCTGACCATTAAGATTGTATTAACGGTCACGCTTATGGTACATACACTTTGTCATCTGTGTGTCTGTTGTCTGTAATGTTATGTACTGTGGCAAACTCAGCCTGGCCATCCCACATAGAGTGAAATTTGGCGGATAAACAGTTACACTGCACCATGTATGCTGGTGTCTGGCTGAGGGCTATTGAAATGGAGATGAGCGCCACTATGTGGGCTTTGTGGCTGGGGAAAGACTTGACATGATGTTTGTATACTAGTACTGCACTCAGTTAAAAAAAAACTATGCCATCATGCTTTGACATAACTTGTCAAATGCTGACCGATTTTTAAAATTCTTTTGCGGGCACATACTTCTGGAAATTGCAGTAAAGTAATTAGTAAATATTTCTTCACCCACATGGTATTACTGAATATGAGAGATATATTATGTCGGGTACAAATGTGATAAATGTGCGTTTTGTTTCCAGGTCGTTGACATCAGTACAGTGTGGCAGATGTTATCAGCTAAACTGCTCACTGATAAACGGTTGTTAATTTTCACTCATGCGCACAGTGCATATTGTTTCATGAATGCTATAAAATGTGGTTGGAAGTTGGAAAAATAATATTTAATTTGTTACTTTACTTGGAATGTAGCAGAAGAATTTGAAGATGTTAATTTTGTGAATATTACTATGGATTACATGTATTAATTTATCCTTCATGAGTCTTTATATCTGAAGGGACCCTGGCAAATTTCTCCAAATTCACTGGCTTTGTTTGCCATATTTTTTCAAGTCACCGCAGCAAATGTTACTAATTCTGAGGCATCCTGTTTATTATGCAAATTCACAACTTTTTGTTTGTCAGACATTAATGCGTACCTCATCAGTGGTGGGAATATTTTTGCGTTGAGGTTTTTCGCTGATTGCTTGACTAGTGACTTAATTTTAGAATAGTAGGATTTTTTCCAGAAAGCTTACCAAACTTGGATTTGAGTTGGAAAAAAAAATCCTTTGGGCCAACACCCCAATTCTACAAAATTTCGTGGCAACAGGCAAATTCCACAACTTGTGGAAAGCTGTGGTCCCTGTAGTTTGAGTCAGGTTACGTTGTTTAGAAGACAGGCAAACTATCTAGCCAACATCAAGCTCAACTCAGCCTACTGTCCCTTTGGGGTAGGTAAATCCAGTCTGTCTGGTTGGGATCAAGGTGAGGCACCTTCACCTGTGTTCGGTGGCACTGTGTTATTCCACATGGTAGATGATGCTCCATAACTCTGAGACTGATTTTCCATGCACACTTTTATAATGTCTGTCGTCAGAGCTGTGGATAAGTAAGTAAGTTAGTAACTAAGTGAGTAAGTGTAGAGTTGTGTAGAGTTGCTTTAGCCTTAGTCGAGCAGAAAAGTCGTAAACTTTGAGCGCTTGTATAATGTTGCAGCCCTGCTGTACGTGCTTCACTGTGTCGTCTGCTGTCTCTAGTGCCTCAGCTTGAAGACGACTCCAAGAAATACCAGGTCTGGCAATATTATCGATAATTTTTAGCTCAGGATTTATTTTTTGTGTTTTTGTGTTCCGTGCTGGTTTCTTTTCTGTTAGGGTTTAACTTTACATTTCACTTTTACATGTTGGTGTGTGCATTGCTTGTAACAGTGCAAAAAATGTTCTGGAAAGATTGTCCCTGAGATGATCTATTATGTGTTGAGCAGGACATTAAATCTCTATTCACTCATTCACTCATGCTTTGCAGTCAATCACAGCAGGTGGCTTTGATGAGAAGCATTGCCAGGGGTAGTAGTGTCATTGGATAATAATAGCTTGTATAGTGTAATGGTAGGACGTTGGACTTGTGATCACGAGGTTGTGGGTTCGATTCCTGGTCGGTTTGTTATCATATTGTATAATAAACGCTAAGGTCAATTCAGCCTTTCATTTCTCCGGTGTAGGTCAATCAAGTACTCGCTGTGTGATCCCATATGGCAGGTGGTGCTCTGTAGCTGTTATTGGCATTGTGTGTGATTAGATGATTAACATAAGATTATATGAATGACATGGCATTGCTATGGTAAGCTGGCCTAGGCTATGATGGATGTATTTGGTGCTGCTCTAAGCCTTGGCATGTATATCTGCAGGTGTTTGCTAGTGAAGTGGTCCAGCGTCTGTGGCTGTTGACGAGAGATGTAGACACTAGCGTCAGTTCAGCTGCATTTCATGCTCTCTCGGCATTCCCAAGATCATGCTTCCAGCTGAAGCACCTTCCTGCATTGGTTTGTAATGTGATACTATTACTATATACCTATTATATTATTATTATTTTCATACCCCCGGTAGTATAGATCCCGTGGGTTAAAAACTTAACTAAATGTTAAAAACTGTACTGCGATCATCAGAGGTTTGATGTGTCGCTTATATGGAATCTGTCCCGAACAAGGATGGCATAAGCATGGATTATTATTATTATATTTATATTTATATAGCACCGTATGCAGAGCTTCAGCTTACCAGTCCTGTTGATAGTAATAGTTTCAACAATGTTTATGATGCTGTCACCGTATCATTGTGACATCGAGAGTTTACCCCATGGATTTTATGGATGTAGCACGAGCCTTTGCCATCATTTTCCTTTGGACCAAACCAGTCAGCGTAAGCCACAAATCCAGCTAAACCGGCAGCTGTAGTACTGCATTTACAGTCGCCATTGTATTGCCATTTTATAACCATTTTTGGTAATAAATGGTGATCGTTGGCTGGCAACCTGATACTCATATTGCTTTCTAGTGGAGAACGAAAGGCTGTGTCAAATTGTTGGTTGGTTAGCCTACATAAATAGATGAAAAATTTTGCAAATTTAGCCAGCGTTGGCATATAGCTGGTAAGGTTGACATAAAAATTACAATGTGACAAGATAAGAATGACTATAAGTAACTACATTTACATTTGCTAGTTCTCAGGGATGCGCAGTATGGTGGGCTCCCCCTAGAAACAGCTGGGTTCTTGCCACTGTCTGTGATAGTGACGACAGTATTGTTTTCAGCATCATCTCTACTTTTTTTTTGTTCATTTGTTTCCTCCGTTAACACCATAACTCATGAAGTGCTGCAATTAGCTTGGTTGAAATTTTGCATGAACAATCGCAAGAATGGTTGAAGAACCCTGTTGAATTGTAAGGCCATGGGTTAAGGTACAAGGTCAGATTTTTTGATACTTTACCATTGGGACATGCTGCTGCTAGGCAGACCCAGCTAGGCCAATAGCCATTGGTTGAACGTGATGCCATTGCTATAAATATCGCAGCATTCCATGGCGGGCAGCCTTAGCCTTGTGCAGTGCTTGACAGTCTAATTTTATTTGTGTAATCAGTTACTGTTAACATTTTTACTGCATATAATGGCCAGCTTTTGTCTGCTCACTCAATTTCACGTGTATTGTGATTGCAGGTGACTGATAGCATTGTAAGCAGGGAAGTGGTGTCGGACGCTGGGAGTTTATCTGAGTTGGAAATACCAGCCACTTGCTATACACAGCTGCTACGTCACTTGCCGACCCAAGTTCTCACTGGTAGTGTGCAGCTTTCTAGTTGGTGTATTTTGAAGGGTGCACTGAAAGTGGAGGACCGGAAGATGGAAGACCTAATTAGTGACAAGAAATATTATTAGATTGTGACCAATCTAATGTACTCCTCGCTCGCATCATTTTCTTTTGTATTCTTTTAAAAGCTTTTTCGTTCCTTTCGGTTTGTATTAGAAACCCAGTGTCTAATTGAGACCCGTTTAATATTATACTAATAGTGACTGGCGTCGAGGTTATTATTTTTGAAAATTGTTTCCCCAAAGTTCATAAAAATTCCAATAATGGTCGATGACGCTAGTTGCCATTTGTCTTGTTAGGCCTCAATGCATGCGTCTATCTGGCGCCGTTACGGAGATATGGCAACTCAAAGATAATGGGGTCTTGACCTTTTGGGGTCATGTGATGTCATCGGTCATGTAACCATTCGACTCCGGGTGGTTGACTTCTTATGGGTGGTCCATTGTGACCATGCATCTATCTGGCACCGTTATGGAGATATGGCTATTTGAAGTTTTTCCAGGAAGGCTCTTCCAGGAACAGAGGTCGGTCGTCGGTCGGTCGGTCCTCAATATTACAGTGATCTTATATACTCCTCTTCGCTACATAGGAATGTAGCGCGCAAGGAGTAAAAAATCAGAAGGTGGAAAATGGAGAACCAGAATGTGGAAGACCCATTTTTTTGAGATTAGCTATATTTTCTATGGGCAGACAGTGAAGATTTTATGATCTTAGCTTGCATCATTTTGTTACAGTTTCAAAAGCTATGTAGGTCTAAGGGCGATATGAGTCAACACCCAAAAATGGCAAAAAATTGGCTCTTGGCTAAATGATCACGTGTTGAATTCCAGACTGGCTCTTACAAAATGTAGTTCTAGACATTCTTACTTAATCGGCACTAAATAGATTTTAACTGAAAGCAGATTGATGGAATGTATTTTCTCCTCCGAGTTAGTTTTTACTGAAAATAATTTTAACGCATTTAATAAATTTGTTAATTCGGATTATTACTGAGAACGTGTTAGCAACTCAGTAAATGCCATTTGAATGACACGTAGGCTTATGTGAATGCAAATTTTCCATAAGAATAAATGAACTGCTTTGATATGGTTTAATAGTTAAACATAGCATATGCATTTTCTGCTCAAGTAGCAACTAGAAATTTAAACAATAATTATACGTGATGTGCTTGCCTGGGCATAATGTTGTGTTAACAATAATAACATTTATGTCTTCCGTTTTCCATGTCCAAAAAATCGGTCCTCCATTTTCCAGTTCTGCATTTTCCACCACTTAACATTTGGTCTTCCATTTTCTAGTCCCCCATATTCTACCTTCTGAAACTTGGTCCACTATTTTCCACCTTCTGAAAGTTAGTAATTATCGTCTATTGTTTTTTTGGTCCTCCATTTTCTGGTCCTCCATTTTCAGCCCACCCGTTTTGTATCCAATGTTTATGTAGCCATCTTAACAGGCCACTCAGCCTGGCCATCCTTCTGTGGGTAGGTGCAGTGAGTACTAGTGAAAGCTGGAGCATAAGCAGGCACATTGCACGATGAACTAGTCCCGTATCTTTGATTTTGCAGTGTAAACTGGTGTCTGACTGAGGGTTCAGGAAATAGAGATCAGCACCATATATTGACCTTGTTTTTGAGAAGGAGTTTGCATTCTTTTTATCTGTTTCGGTAATACCACTGCTGAGTGTCTGACAATATACTATGAACTAGATGGTGTGTTGATGCGAGTATTTTTGTTGTCGCTAATCATGTGTCGTTTGCTATAGACTATTGAGTATTTCCGTTGTCACTAGTGCTCTTTTGTCTGCTAGGATATTGAGTATTTTTAACATCACTTGTGATGTTTTTTACTAGTATTTCTGTCATCACTAGTGATGTGTTGTTTGCTAGAATATCTAGTATTTCTAACATCACTAGTGAGGCAAGAAGTGAAGGAGCTGCCTCGTGGTCTGAAATCTGCATTCAGTCTGCAGCAGAAATCACCAGCCGCTAATTACCATTCTCTGCCCATCACTAGCATACTGCGAGCAATTGTGGATGATTTGCGCTGCACTGGCAAACCAGGTATGCTGCATGTTTATTGTGATACTCATTCCATGGAGGATAGAAGGCTGAGTTGACCTAGACACTGCAGTAAGGCTGTGCAGCCAATGCTGTAAGCTGTATATCTCTGTAGACAACTAGTAACCAGCAACAGGACTGTCTTGAGTGGAATTTAGTCCTATCCAGTCGCTAGCCATGAATTGTGAACAATGCATTGTCCCTAGCTTTTCTTACTGTGTCAGTATTGGCATGTTATTGTTGATACTAATTAATAGCTATTATTATCAGGTTGAATCGCTTATTGCAGTGCAACTGATTACGACTATTGCTACCTATTTTCTGTATCATGGTCTGTTGTCTGTATGTTTGTCTGACAAATTCCTGCATCCTGTTTAAACCATTTGACAGATATACAATATAATGACGTATATAATGACGTACATATGGCATATTTGGCAGGTGATCCAATGATGCATTGTGTTAGATGGGGGAGATTTGGGGTTGAGCCTAAAGCCGAAACATGCAATTGCAAATTGCTGCTACCACTTGGCAATTTGAAACGAAAAAGTGATCTGGCATCTTACCAGATTTACTTTGGTGATTGTTGTTTAGTGTATTTTACAAGTTTTTGTCTAACACAAAATGAAGCGTTGTGATTTGAAGAACGTAACATACCTGTCCATGTCAGTTTATTTGTGCTGCAAACACGTTGTAGGTCTGGGTTGGGAACTGACAGTGGAACATCTTAAAGTGCTTGTTAAGTGTATGGCCATTGATAGCTCATTGCCTGCTCTTGACTGGGGCACTGTTCTCGGTCCATTTCTGCACACTGATGTCTGCGGTTAGTGATGTCAGCTTGATTGCCAGTTTGTTTATATCGATGCTAATGTAAGTTGATGTAATTCGTTGGTGAAAAAAGGTTTTTTATAAAGTTTAGATTTTCCGCAGCTCTTTATGTAAACCAATTTCAGCCATTTTTGCACGTTCTGGATTGAACAAATTCAGATGCCACGGAACATTGTAAATTGTTATGAAATGAGCGTTTTCAGTCAACTGGAGATTATTATTATTATTATAATTTTATTTATATTTATATAGTGCTGTTTGCAGAGATTCAGAGTTATGTCTAACTCTTTGCTAATTCAATGTGGTTATGACTAGTCAATTTTCATATTGTAACTGTTATTTACGGTTTGGCTTAGTTGGTAATGTTGTTGGTTAATTGACGTCAGGCCTGGTTAGTGCTTGGATGGATGACCGTGAGCATGGGTAAACCATCTTGGTATGTAACCAGCCACTCAGGTCAACTCAGCCTGGCCATCCCTTCATGGAAGTGCAGTGAATGTCAGCGAAAACAGGGACATAAACAGGCACACTGCGCGACGCACTGGCCCCCGTATCCATGGTCTCGCAGTGTAAAAACTGGTGTCTGGCTGAGGGCCAAGGAAATGGAGATCAGTGCTGCCCTATGGGCTTTATACCTTGGGAAGGACTTTACATTTTTGCTGTTATTTACTTTTTTCTGATTATTTTTGTATTAAACTGTCTTATGTAAGCTGGTATTTACTGAAATTATTGTTGTATTCTTATTACAGATGTAGAGATGGAAGAGCTATGTCTGACTCTGTTGCTGCAGCAATGTGGCTTTGGTTCAGCATCTGCTGCAGCCAGCATCTCAGCATATCTACAGCCCTCGACATTTGCAAGCTTAGCTGTCAGTAACACAATGTCGTATTTACTGCTTTTGGTTTTTGTTGAATTTATCAATCAAGTAAATTGCCTTAATTATCTGTCTCATTGCTGTAGCATGGCATGGGACAGATTATTAATTGGTTTTGTCTGTCAGTCTGTCTGTCTGTCTTGTCTGTACGCCTTCCTACGGCTGCAGTTTTTATTTGATTCTGATGAAAGTGTGCACAGTAATTCGGGTCCTGAAGGCTGAAATGTTAGATCGAGTTTGTTTTGCATGAAAATCTGATGATCCTTCCCCTATTTTGCCCCAATTCTTCGCCCCAGCAAATGGTGAATATTGCTAAATATTCCACTAGTGATAAATTTTTTGACAGTTTGTGTAGTTGCCTACACTATACTTATTTGTCAGTAAACTAATTATCTGCCTGACTGGCTGGCTGGTTGACTTATTGAGCGATCGATCAACTGACCAATTTTTGGATTGTTTCAGCTTAGTTGAAAATACATTTATTGTTATTAGAATATTTTCGAAGAAGCCTGTAAAAGAATGTATGTTCTAGGTGGCGTCACAGAGGCAGATCGTTGGTTCGCTCGATGTGCTGTATCACTGCATATCTGATGACATAATCAAGTGTTTCGTGGATCGCTGTTTGACTGATCCGTTCTACCACCTCACCTCTGCTAATCGTGATGATAAAGCCGGTGATAATGATGAAGAGGCTAGTGTTATTCTACAGTGTGAAGCGGTGCTGTCGGGACTGAGCAAAGTGGCACAACTTCCATGTGACTCTTTGTCCGACACTGTTCGCACTCTGACCCGCGCTGTGCTGCTGAACATTTACCAGCTACTGCCAACACCTTACCAAGTATGTTTGTTGAAGTAGTAGTAGTAGTAGTAGTCGTAGTTGTATTCGTAGTCGTCGTAGTTGTAGTCGTAGTAGTCGTAGTCGTAGTAGTAGTCATAGTGTTAGTAGTAGTACTAATGTTAGCAGTAGCAATAGCAGCAGTAACATTATGATACTAAGCATGTTTGGAATGCACATCTAAGCAGCAGCAGAGTGCATTACTAATAGACGTCAAACTTCGTAGTACAGAATGCATGAGTGTAGTACTGTAGTTGAACAAATAATCTGCTTTGTAGACTGCTAATTTTTGTTGATGAAATTTAGCTTGTCGAATATTTCCCTGGTGGTAGGGCATAAAATTTAACTTTAGTTTAACCGGTTTAAGGAAAATTTTTGATTGAATTATTTCTACTGAAGGCAGGCAGCTACAGCTGTATGTTATTAGCTCACAAGCTGCTGGCTATATAGCGACCATTATTGTCATGCGCTGTGTCTGTGGCTGTCTGTTTACTCTGGCTTGTCACATCTGTTTTTCTGTCTGTCTGTCTTCCTGCTAGGTTATTCAGAAACTTTAAATGAACTTGTTGAAATTTTTTGCTAGGTTGGATATGACCTAAGAATTACTGTACTCTGCCAATGAGGGTTGCAATACCCTGGAACATACCCAATGGGTTTTATTGTGTAAAAACCGCCAAAATATTGATCCGAATACAACCTACCTTTGTTTAGTTTTAGGTTTTTGAACTTTGCACTAATAACAAAATGTTTTATCATTCTAATAATAACTTTCAACCCATCAAGTCGGGCCGTTTAAAGAACAGGGTTCAACATCAAAAATACAAAACCCAATATGTCCTACCGGGTTGGGTTTTTCAACAAACCGGGTTTTCGCTGTTAATGTGTATGTGTGTGTGTGTGTGTGTTATTATAGCGCTGCATACATCTGTGGGTGTTGGCCGCACGCTGTCTATCTCGCATGTCTGATAATGATGAATCACTCGTTGATGATGTCGTGAAATCAATGTCCACATTAGATGCACTGTTCATACATTGTCAGTTGCTGATCACCAGCTGTCGGTCCTTATCAACACTCAACTCTACCATTGAACAACTGGTTCAACACGAGACCTCTTCATCCTCTGACGCCTGGCAAGATCTACTATTACATAGTGGTGATCAGATTTTAAAAAAACACACCCACATTGTAGTTAGGCTGCCAGTTTACAAATTGTATCATTATTATTATTTTTTATTCTAAGTAGTAAAGATCCGAAGGATTAAAATGAACAAAAAAAAGGCTAAAACCAAGTTGCCAGAGTGGCACTAGTCCAGTTCAGTTGAAACTGCAAGTGTTTCTTAGAAGGCTATGGAATTGTAGCGCTGGACCAGTAGGGAGACTTGCTGGAATAAATGTGTGGTTTCACAAGAGTCTACCGAGACATCTGTCAATCTGTGGCCATCGGCCGAGCTCGGTGAAGGATGAAATTCCGGTAGAGTTTATCGGTCCAAGTGTCTCCAAAGCCAAGGGTTGGAAGATGTTGATTATTATTAGTCTGTTGTATTGTTGCAGGCCAGACAGTGCTATGATGCTCCTGATGCTAACATTGCAACAGCACAAGCCATCTGAGTCTCGTGAATGTCTGGACTGGTTGCTGCAACTGATGGGCAACATTAAGAACCATGTCACTAGTGATGACAGCTTGGCCACCTCTGAGGTCTGTTATAGTCGTAGTAATAGTAGTAGTGGTGGTGGTGGTGGTAGTTGTAGTAGTAGTAGTAGTAGTAGTTGTTGTTGTTGTTGTCGTTGTTGTTGTTGTTGTTGTCTAGACTGATTGCTGCGACTGATGGGCTCTATTAAGATCCACATCACCGATGATAACCTCATGACCACTCCCGAGGTCTCACAGTAGTAGTAGTAGTGATAGTAGTTGTAGTAGTAGTAGTAGTATTACTACTTACTTACTT
>Ga0209454_1003671_pt1 | contig 11116 bp, 4 predicted proteins | sample WorMetHERISLAND1_2_FD_187400 | JGI IMG/M metagenome (GOLD analysis project Ga0209454, IMG submission 187400) | Marine gutless worms symbiont microbial communities from Max Planck institute for Marine Microbiology, Germany - Olavius geniculatus... | ecosystem: Host-associated > Annelida >...
CCTCATTACATTTCTGTCGATATTCCCTGTCTGCCAGTTCGCTACTGTCTCTTTTCTTCTTCAAGATTCTCTTTTCTTGAACTAGACTTAGTGACTTTACCGGTAAACTTTTTTTTTGCGTTATGTATACCAGTTTTGACCAATGTTCACTTTTACATGCGTCAGGGTCTTGAAAAGTATTTCCGGTTTTTGATTGGTGTGAGAAAACTTGATTCTGGACAGTATAATTCTGCATAAAGTATTGCAAATGGAAGTTCGTCAAGTGGTTTACATCATTTATACTGTTGGCTTTCTGGTAATAGCAATAACTGGAATGACTTATTTGAAGCTGTCATTGCAACTTTGGCATAAGCATTGTCATCGTCGCCGCCATCACTGTTATGATTCATGGAACTTTCGTACCCGAGAACTTTCGTGAACTTTCGTTCCCGGGAACGAAAGTTCCATAGGTGGAACTTTCGTCCTCGGGAACTTTCGTTCCCTGACACTGGTAATTACTGAACCCTTTATCCTTACGTATAGTGCTTATAGTTCAGCGAAAAAAGCTCCAAATTTGTGTCACTCGCTAGACGTATATAGCTAGAGTTTTAACAGGATATAATAATAACAAGGAAGCCTAGCTGTTGCTAGAGGAGACGCACTACAGCTTATAGAGTTCCTGTTGCAGTACTGACTTTCAAGGTCATCCAAGTTTGATGATTTTTATCTTATCTGAAAGGGCGAAATATGGCTAGTTTTCCGTTTAAAAAACGCACAACACACTTTTTTTACCCCCGTCTGTTCAACCCCAAATTTGAAAATGTTTCCCTTGCACTGCATCCCCAAAATTTTGTATGCAGAGAGCATTGACAATTAGACACAGAACTAATTATCCGTGCAAAAGTTTTTTCTATGACCCAATGCTTATCCACAATACATCCGGATGGATGAGAGACAGACGACAGTGGTACTATCGGCGCCTACAGCATAGCTGTAATTGAAAAACCACATCAAAAATTGTGTACCCTATAGGCCTATGTTAGGGAACGAAAGTTTTAGGGGACGAAAGTTCCTAGGGACAAATGTTCCAGGGAACGAAAGTTCCACTTATGGAACTTTTGATCCCGGGAATGAAAGTTCTCACGTGCGAAAATTTCAGTTACCACTGTTATTACTTCTATGTGACGATTCGCATAAATAGTAAACTAATGCTAATTGTACAACATCATTTTGTGTGTCGCATTAAGACTTTGTGATGAGAACAGTGAAGTGGTTAACATATGAGGACAATTAGCTGTTTCGTTATTCCATATGTTAGTGTCAGAGACGGGAATTTCCAATTGCCATATGGTCGAAGGAAAGTAACCAGTGCTTCTCTCATCTAGGTACTTTAATGGCACACTTTAAGTACAACAGCTGATAGTTAGTTTGGTACACTGTTGTTGAAAGCATACTATCCCCCATTTTAACTGGTATGTGAAAATTAATATTGGTGTGATTTTTCTAACATTTACTTTTTTAGTAATTTGTTAAACTACGTTTAGTTTCATTTTATGTTTAAACACATAGTATACACATGTTGCTAGCTGCAGTTTTTTTTATTACAGCTTGATTGTCATACTTGCAGGATCTCTTGGGAGTCAGCATGACAGTGCCTATTATTTCAAAACATGCTCGTGCAATTGGCATTTCACCAACTGTTGCTGGCTTAATTGGTAAGTGTTAGTTTTGCATCTAGGAATATTTTGCAGCGTGTGTGAAAACATTATAATATTTTGTGAATTTGGTAGTTTATACTATATCTCTGTGACCCATTGCACATTATAACTGTGTTGCTTATATATGCATTTACGTCATGTTGTAACAGTGCTTAAGATGTTAGCAGGTAAATAAAATGTGATTCATAATAATTGTTTGACATTGTTGGCCACTTTTAGAAAGGTCACTAGTTACTACCGTAGCTAAGTTATGCTTCATGTTAACTGAGATAATACAACCCTTTAGTAATGTATTTGGTGATGTATCTGCATGCAGTGAAATATTATTTATTCTAGTTATGTGGATTAAGTGCAAATTATATTCCAATTTTCAGCAATAGTTGTTTTTGATAATGGTTTAAATAGTATTATCTGTGAAATGAATTGATGTAAATTTTGTTAGGATCAGTATATGGATTTCTGCAGCTTTTTTCCTGTCCATTGGTGGTAAGTTTGTTTACTTGAGTAGGTGAAATATTTGTATTATTGCTGTAAGCTGTGAATAAACTACAAGATAATGTTCATATGAACACGGAGTCTGTCCAATGCATTTCGACAGTTTACAGTAAATGTCCGCATGAATATAATCAGTGAGCTGTTTAGACCGGTAGAAAAAAAATTAAACAGTTTAATTTCAAATTGTATAGCAGCAATGATCCTTTCATTCTTTTGTATTATTTTAACTGAACAATAAACATTGTCAGTTACGAGACCATTCGATTTGTCACCAGCGCTTTACTGTAAAAGGTCCATAGTGACCATGCGTCTATCTGGCACCGTTACGGAGATATGGTGCCTCAAAGATAATGGGGTCACAAATTTGACCTTTTGGGGTCACGTGACGTCATCGGTCACGTGACCATTTGACTCGCGTGGGTTGACTTCCTATGGGTGATCCATAGTGACCATGCGTCTATCTTGCACCGTTACGGATATATGACGCCTCAAATATTGGATGCACGGACGTGGACATGGAAAGAAAGATGGCAGAAGGGAAAGAGAAAGAGGAAGGGGAGGGGAAGGGAAGGGAAAAGAAAAGAGGAAGGGGAAAAGGAAGGGAAAGGGAAAGGAGAAAAGGAGTAGAAGGTAAAGAGAAGGGGAAGGGAAATTTAAAGGGGAAGGGAAAGGAAAAAACGGAAGTGGAAAGGGTAAAGGAAAGAAGAAGGAAGGAAAAGGGAAAGAGGGAAGGTTAAGGGACAGGGGAAAAGGAAAGTTTCTGCTATGTTGCAACAAAAACTTTATTTTTTGCAGTTTACAACATAAAAATGTCAGTATCGTGCTGCACAATGTTGTACCTATAGGCTGATCACAGCACAGCTGAACATTTATTAGGCCACCCGGAACGATAGTCCGGAAGGCCTTATGTTTTACAACAGTTTTTCTTCTTTCTTTGTTTTCATCGTGAAATCTCCAAGGTCCGTCTGCCGATTTTTGCGAAATTTTGCCACATGTTTGTAAGCATGTTTAATTTATAAATGCCGATACAAAAATTTGGGGGTCTGCCCCAAAAAAATTTCAGGGGAAAAACATGCTAAATTTGGCACAATTTTGGACCCCTTCCCAATTTGAACACTAATGACTCCGGAACGGATAGAGATATCCAAAATCTGAAAACCTGGTGCACGACAGCATTTCCTCTCACGTTATGCGAAAAAATTTGGTGAACTTTGGTCCACTAATTATGGAGATTTTGAAGTGCAATTATACCTAAAAATCAACTTTTTGGAAGACCATATTTTGGCCCCCAGTGGGTGCAGCGCCCAAAATTTTTACATGCGCCACAGAATGACTAAGGCTTGATAGCCAACACCCCAGAGGGGATGGGGCCTTCCCCAACAAGTTTTTACAAAGGGTGGTCAATAATTGACTTAAAATGTAGCGTATGAGCCACTAGAACTTTGGCGCTAAGGGGAGTAGCCTCACGAAACTTTAGCACGTTATGTCTTGCTAGGTGGGCGTGATAACGCGCGTACAACTTTTGGGGAGCACTGCTCCCTTAAAATTTGGGAAGGCAAAAAACGTCTAAAATTTGCTGCTATTTAGAACAACTTCTGAGATAGAGCTCAAATATCTCTGGAATGGATAAAGATACTGACAAGCGATAAAAGGCGTTATCAACTACTATTCTTTCCCCATTGAACAAAATAATTTGTTGAAATTTCGTCCAGTAACCACAAAGTTGCGTTTGCTCATTTTGACATACCCAACATTGACAGTTTACGCATTTCTGGACAACTTTAGATTTTGATCGCATATATCTCGAGAATGGATAGAGATATCGATAAACGGAAACAGGCCTTTACAACTACGATCGATTCCACATCGAACGCAGAAACATTGGTGAAATTTAGTTCACAAAGAACAAAGTTCTGTTGTCTCATTTCGAACCACCCAAGTTTAACACTGCACTTGCTATACATGTATATGATAACGCCGTTGCGTTCTGGCCACGTGACTTTGCTGCGAACGAAATTTCAACACCTTAACTGTCCCTCAATCGGACTTACAGCGCCAGGCGGCCTCACGTTAGGCTCTACCCCATATTTCTAGTTTATTTTTTATTTCAATGCAAGATCTCTGAGATGTGTTGGCCGATCGGCACGAAATTTTGCACGGTGATCAGTACTAGGACAAGTTTTATAATGCCTGTCCAAAATTTCGGGGGCTCAACCCTAAAAAATTTTAAGGGCCAAAAACATGCAAAATTTGGCCTGATTGTGGACGACTTCAAAGTTTGGCATCCAATATTTCCGGAACAGATGAAGATATTCAAAATCGGAGAAGTACTCGATCGACTGCGATTCCTCCCACGTTAGGCAAAACAAGTACGGTAAACTTTGGTTTAGTAACCTTGGAGATCTCGATGTGAAATTGTACTCACCTAAAGCGCCTTTTGCGGAAGACCATATTTGGCCAGAACAATGAAGTCTTACACCGGACCGGTCTCCTGGCAGCCTCTTTCATCATTTGCAAGCGAAGACTCTGACTGTTTTTTTTCATGTTGCCAGACTCACAGAGGACGTTCCAGCAAACCAGATCCTTCGGACTTGCTGCGAAGCCCAAGACGGTGCCCGGCCATCTCCTGATTGGAAACGCGCTCGTGGTCGACATCCCATCACTTGGATCCGTCAGATCTGCCGGGACACGGGAATATCAGTGACCGACGCTCTGCAGCTGGCAGACAATTCGGCGACAGATCGCAACGGCGGAATGCTACGTTTGAACGCTTCACATCGTGATGATGATGATGATGATATTTGGCCCATAGGGGGTGCTGCACCCCAAAATTTTTACACGCTTTAGAGAATGACTAAGTCTTACTAGCGCACTCCCCAACGGGGATGGGAGCCCCCTTACAATTTTTTTCAAAGGGGGGTTAAAAATTGGCTTAAAATTCAGCGTATGAGCCTCAAGATCTTTGGAGCTAGATGGTGTAGCCTAACGAAGCTTTGCCACATGACGTGCCACTACGTGGGGATGATAATTTTGATACAACTTTTGGGGGCCGCTTAAAATTTGGGAGGGCAAAAATTGTTCCAAATTAGGTTCGATCTCAGACAACTTTCGACTTTGACCGTGAATGTCTCTGAAATGAAGCGAGCTGTCAAAAAGTGGAATAGTATGTGATCATTTACAGCCAATCCCCTGTTGAACAAAAAAAATTTGTGAAATTCGGTCCACTAGGAAAAAGTTCTGTTGTCTCAGTCTGACCCACCGTGCAATTTTCGACAATTTTACACTTTGACCGGTAATGTCTCTGCAACAAATTGAGATATCAAAAATTGGTATAGCAAGTGATCAACTACAACCCCTCTCCTGTTGGGTGAAAAAAATTAGGTGAACTTTGGTCCATTAGCAAACAAGTTTTGTTGTCTCATTTTAGGCTATCTTAAGTTGACAGTGCACGTTCTGCGCATGCTAATGCATTTGACTTCAGGCCATGTGACTTATCTAGCGGGGGAATTTCACACACCCCTCCATAAAATTTCTCCCAGTTGGACTTAGAGCACCGGGCAGACTCACATTGGGCTTTGCCTCAAATTTCAAGTTGAGATATTTGATGGTTTTAATATGCAGCATATTTAATGTGTTTGTGCACATTTGTTGCCATGTTGCTCGATAGCTATAGTTGTCTTTGGGTTATTTGAGTCTTTAAAAATAATGAGGAATTGCTGAGTTTTTTTCAGCTGTAACCCCAGTACAAAACAAAGCCAAGTTAAGCAAGCAACAGTTGAGCTGACTTGTGTTGTACGAGTGTAAAATGTCATTGTGATTGACAGGGTCGGTGGAGTGATGTATCTGGTAGACAACATGTTCTCGCATGCTGTTTGCTGCTCTCTACTGTTGGCTATGCTCTCTTGGGAATTGCTGGTTGTGTTTTTCTGTTAGTAATTGCCAGAATACCGACTGGTAAGTAATTGTTTGCATAATAGCAGTTGAGTTTTTGCAATTTGTTGTTATCAGCCATATTAAATCTCTCATGAGCAGTGTTGAATAATTTTTGTTTTCATTATTCTTATTGTTATGTAATGTTGCACTGTTACTTTGCTTTATTATTAAATGTTGCTGTTGATAGGCCAGTGAACAGCTGATAAATAGCACAGTTCTGCAGTACACATCATAGTTACAAGTTGTGTTACTGACTGTTAATTGTCACTGGTATGCTTACTCAGTCTACCAAGATTGCTGAAGCTCGGCGTCTTAGTGACAAGCAAGGTAATAGTTTGTGGCCGAAACAGTAAGAATAGTTGTATTTGGCAGATGAAACTGTCAGTTAATTGACACCTGTGCAAGCTCGGTTAGCAAATGACTAATTCATGTACTAACTCTAGCAAAACTTGCACTGTTTATTACTACCATTTTTTGTACTTACGTAGGTGCATTGTTGCATGCAGGTTGTATAGGTATTGTTACTTGGCAGCATTGGACACTTATGTTCTGTCAGTGACACCAGAGCCATAGAAATAGCGCTTATTATTTTGGCCACTTTAAACTCCTCTATGATGATGATGATGATGACAACAGTTATGATAAATCAAGTAGTTTGCTGAGGTGCCACTGAGCTGTTCATGTGTGGTGTAAAGGTTTTTTTAAACACAGTCAGGAATTGTCCAAGGCATATCTAGCCGATGTTGTGCCTCGTTCACAGCGTTCACATGTCTTTGGTCGGTTCAACTCTGTCTCAAACGTTGGCTTTATCATCGGTCCAGTCGTTGGTGGTTATGTTGTTGATCAGCTGGGTGGCTTCCATGTTGTGGCTATGCTCACTGCTGTTATATTTTTGCTCAACTTTGGTCAGTTGATTTCTTTCATTCTGCTCTTGCAATGTTAAATTTTTAGCATTTGAAAATGTATGGTCAAACACATTTTGCATGTGTGCAGTTATTGTTGTGTTAGGTCTGACACTTGTATTTTTCTGTAGGTTATTTATGAGCGTGTAACAGTTTGCTGTGTCTTGTTGAAATCAGTATGTCGCTGCTCACTTTCAAGCACTAGATGCATTTGTCGTCATATGAGTGTCATTCGACAAATAAGTTACAAAACAGCGTCATTCTGTTCATTTTCCAAATCTAAAAAATCTGAAATATACGTTTTGTAGGGAATTTTATTCTGAACATGTGTAAAATTTTTTTGGATGATGACGTCATTATTGTGACGTCATCTGCTCACAGAACACAGTCTACACGTGTATTATTTTTCCCACCAGTAATCTATCATAACTCGGAAGTGATAAACAACATAAGAACAATAAAAATTAATAAAATTAACAAGTTAACGCCATCTCTTTAAATGTTAAAGACTAATGTTTCATTTTTCAACATATTGTTCGAGTTCGGTTAAAGATTTTTCCTATTTGTCAGCGAACTACTGAATGCTTGATGCAAAGAACTGCTGTCCATACCACTGAAGAACGACTGATTGCATCTCGGTATATGATACAAATTTCTGCTTACCCAGCATTTTTACACCAAATGTGAACTGTTCGCTTTGCAGAGCACTTATCGCCATATACTGGATGCGTTTAAGAGTGAATCTAATTTGCATTTATATTTTTGCCCACAAAAATACAATACACGCTGTTCGTTACAGGAGGATTTCAGAGTCAACGTCGCCGTATTTAATGTTTTACAGTAGGCCTAATGTCATCATCATGAAACTTACAGCTGCTACTCGGAATTAAATTCCCTACAAAACGTATATTTCAGATTTTTAATATTTGGAAAACTAACATAATGACGTTGTTTTGTAACTTATTTATCGAACGACCCTCATATTTACAAAACTTATTTAATTTGTTCTGGTATTAATTAAAGCCATCTGAAACTGATTTAAACATTTGACATTTGTGTATTTAGACTGTTTATTTCACATGATTTTGTAGTCACAAGATAGCTTGCTTAGCAGTTTGCTAAGTCAATGTTTTGCTGCAGATCATATGCTTCAATTAAGCTAATGAAGTTCAGTTATAATTATTGATGAGGATTACTATTCATTACTTTGATGCTATTGGTTGAGTGACAGAAAGGGCAGACAACTTGTAAAAAGTTATAGTTCAAATATTTTTAAGTTCACTTTGGCTGAGTTAGTCTAGTCAGCTACATATTCACAAAAAGAAAGGCATTATAGATGTTGAACACCATGAATAATGGAGCATATTATGAACTGTTAAAGCAAATAGAAGACAGAAGCTTCAGGTAAATAATCTAGAAGATGGAAGTCGTTGACCTGTTGCTGTGCACCACAGTACCATGGGGCCTAACAGTAGAAATTCTCCAAAAGTTGGCAGTTTAAAAGATAATTGAACATAGGCCTAGTACTCATTACTTGTTTGATAACTTACATTTATGTTGCTGATGATTTGTCCATCAGTGTTGGTGCAAGCAGTTCTGAGAGTCGCTGATGGTCAGCTTCATCAGGCACAAGTGACAGCCGACAAAGATTTGTTAAGTTCATCAAATGATCATGATCATACAATGCACAGGAATGAAGATCAAGAAGGAGTGACAACGGCAGCTAGTAGAGAAGCTGTAGATTGGCACAGTATCTGGGAGATAATGTTGGCCCAATTTCTGCTTGGTTCGGCAATGCTTGTCTACCGCGCGGACTTTGCCGTAACCGTCAGTCAGCGTTATGGCACGTCCAATACTGTCAATGGCTACATCTCGTCAGCGTCAAGCGTCGTCGGCACACTCACTGGCTTTGCTGTCGGCCACATTGCCGACGTCTATGCTAGCAACACACGCCGGCTTTTTCTGCATTCCTCTGTAGCGCAGTTTCTCTGTATGCTAGTAACTGCCATTGCACCAGCTTTCACACTGTTTATCATTGGCCATACGGTGCTGGCCTTCGCTACTTCTGTCGGGCGAGTTGCCTCCATACAAACTATACTGGGACACAGTTCACAGCAGCACACTGGCACACTTATTGGTACAGGAGCAACCGTAATGTCTGTTGCAAGGATATTTGCACCGACCGCTAGCGGAGTTTCACAAGAAGTGTTCAGTTACTACGGCCCAGCTGCTTTGTCTGCTGCATTGTCATTTGCAGGCACTGTAGTCCTGTTAGTTATACCAAGCAAAACTCGTACAAAAACGCATGCCGCTTAGACCACCAGCAGCTGACATGTATCCAATGCCTGGTGTTGATTTTCGTGAGTTTATTGGTGCATGTGACACTATAATTTGTAGTTAGTTGTAAATTAGTACAAGTGTAATAAAGTGATTCCGAATGAGGTAAAATCGCTGTCATCGGTCCATGCAAATTCTGATTTCTAGCTCAATTTGCAATTGTATGTTTTGGTTGGGGGTTTGACCCAAAATCTCCTTTTTCCCTGCTGGCCAGAGACCCCCTGTGTGACACAATATGTGATTGGACCCCACAAGTGTAGCTGCCAAATGGCATCAAAATCCATCGAACGGCTTAAGCAGAGTGCACGCCTGTCACAGGCGACAGACCAAGCCATATGGAGAAATGGGTAGCTATACACTGTGGGCCATAAAAAACGTGCCACTTTACTTTTGTCTATATTTTCACCAATTATTGACTGATTTTCAAAATTTTTTTACTGTCACATACTGTGGACAATTAGCAATAAAGTTGTTGTTAAATATCCTACCCCACTTTAACTGTATCGCTACACTACCATGTGAAACATAAATTTTCAAAAATCACCAAAATCACTATAATACATATGCAAAAATGGTATTCTGAAACAATTTTCAATAATTTTTATACAAAAATTAAATAATGTTTAGTTTTATGTACATTTCTGATGTTTGTAAACAAAAACAGATGATATTGTCATAAATAATAATTTCTAATGCACTGAAGATATACCGGTGATGTAATGTGCCATTTAGCAGTGGAGACAAGGCTCTGATTAAGAACTTGTACCGGTTCAAAAAATACAGTTTTTGGAGAATAATGGCAGAATTGTTGAAGATAAACTGCAACAGGGAAAGCGTGGGAATGTTATTAAGACTGATTTTAGAAACGTGCAGCACTGACCAACAGAATGGGACCGACAGGCTGAAGCAACACGTACTGAAGAGAACGTGATCACCGTGGATGAAATGGTAAGCTTGCTAAACCACATAGATCAGAAACAAACATATCATTCAATACGCCAGATATTCAAAGAAACGGATCTAACAAAGTGTAGCATCATACAGATCATTCACTGCATTTTTGGTCTAAAGTGTATTTTGTTCACCAACATGCTTGCTGTCTATTATTGTTAGTTTTTCTTGCATTTCTATTTCGCAAGGTAGTGTAGTGTCACAGTTAACGTGTGGTAGGATATTCAATAATCACTTTATTGCTAATTGTCCACAGAATGCACAGTGAAAGAATTTTGAAAATCGGTTGATTTTTGGCAAAGATATGGACAAAAGTAAAGTGGCACGTTTTTTGGCTCACCCTGTAGGTGAAATCGCTAGCGCTAGAGCGATTTCACTATATAATGGACAAATTGCAGTGAATATTTATAATAGCTTGAAATGCTAGTTTGTTTTATAATATACGCTAAACAAATAGTAGTGAATATTATCTTGTATTTGTGTGTATATTTATGTCTACACCGTGTCTCAAAAAAAACTAAGCAGATTTGTTTTTGTCAGAACTGTGTCAAATTTCCACCGATTTTGATAATTTTTGGCAGAAAGATGGCAAACAATACAAATATATGCGAGGTGCACTCATTATCCACCTCATCTAATTTGCGTCATCACCTTACCGTGTTAAACGCAAATGTTCCAAATTGCTGCATAACGCCGAATGTTGTTATCTGCAATAAACTTTTAAAGACTTAATTAACGCACAATAAACAAAAGGTGCTTTATTTAGCAAAATTATAAGTTCCTTTAACACCTGTGTTCAAA
>Ga0209454_1003676_pt1 | contig 11110 bp, 10 predicted proteins | sample WorMetHERISLAND1_2_FD_187400 | JGI IMG/M metagenome (GOLD analysis project Ga0209454, IMG submission 187400) | Marine gutless worms symbiont microbial communities from Max Planck institute for Marine Microbiology, Germany - Olavius geniculatus... | ecosystem: Host-associated > Annelida >...
GGGTACGACTAGACTGAGGCGGGCTGCGGGGCGTTGATGGATAGAATGGCGTGCAATTCAAGACCATGTTTGCCGTACACTTTGACGGTCACGCCTTGTGCACAAGCCGCTCGCTTCGGTCTCTCGCTATAGTCCAAGACACGCCCATGCCATACCGTGTCGTGTATACTATAGCTGTACGAGCAGGCGACGAGATGTGAAGTGACCTAGACTGTTTGTTGTTCTACGCGCTAGAATTGTGTACTTAACGCTGATCATCATTCGTAATTAACGCTGCTGTTAGCAGCGAGTCAGGTATACATTATAGTTAGCTGTGACAATAATGCGAAGAAATTACAGTTCTGTAGTTAATTGCTGACGTCGTTGGGTGTGTGAGCATAATGCACAGCCGCTTTCTTAAGCGTTGTATAGCGGCACCTGCACGTATGCGACAGAAGTAAAAAAGTTGCATGCGAGTTCGTTTTATCGTTCATCTAGGAACCTCTTAAGTGATTTTGAAAAAATGAGCCTATAATACTGATAAATCGATTAAACTAAGCGTATGCAAGACCTGTACGTAGAGTCAATCAGTAGTTAAAAGCAGAACGTACGATGAGCATCAACGGAGATGCGCAGTTTTCTAAAAAGTTAATCTAACACAAGTTGGCCCTGTCCATAAGTATTGGTTCACAATTATCATTACATTAAAATAGTGTGCTTTAAAGAATTGCTGAAGTAGGCCTATTATTTGTCTATCCAGACACGGTGTTATAATTGCAATTGAAGTCTCGGAAAGAAAACTGAAAACGGAGCTTCTATCGCAAACGAAAAAATTTCGATAAATTAAAAATGGTGTGAACATTTATTTCCTAGGCGATAAGTAAGCGGTGTGGCAATTTTCAGCACAATGTAATGGGCCGACATAATGATATCAGTTGTTTGTTACGTCTGCATGGTCTGGTTGCAGAGGACGTTATCTGGAGACATCGACTGGATTCCCTGGATGTAGCGAGTGTTGAGCAATGTCTGGAATCAGTTGGCCGTCAAACGGCAGCGGCAGTCTGCGCATGAAAACGTCTCAGTTCCCGCCGTTGAATCTGTCCGAGTATGACGTGAGGCGCGGTGCGGTCAAGGTAATTGCACGCTCGCCGAGCGGCCGGACTCAAACGCTCAAGATCAGCGCCGACTCCTTCGGACAATTTACCACCAACTTCACACCCAATGAAGTCGGTCAGTGACTGCACGGACGGCGTTTTAATACGACAGCCTACGCATACTGTTTATTACACACCATTTTATTAACAACGTCGACAACTTAGCCCGAGTCCAATATGGGTTCGAGTCCGAGTATTGAGTTCATTTCAACGATGCGTAATACCCCGTGTACACGATCGAGCAAACATCGAGCAAACGTCGAACAAAATGTAATCAAAATACACGTGCTAATTGCTCGACGTTTGCTCGATGTTTGGTAGCATTCATGGTAATTAGCATGCTAATTAGGAGGGCGGTCGGGTTGTAATTGGAAGGTCTATATAACACGTGATCAGCTGTGGGCTAAGCCTAGGCCTACATTTGAGCCAGGGGCAGGGTTTCATTAGGCCTGCTCGATGTTTGCGCGATCGTAGAATTTTGTATTCACAATGTAAGCACGCGGCGACTGGAATGTATCAAAATTTTGACAATCAGCTCGACACAATAACTTTAGAGCTGCAGTCCGGTTCTGATCGAGCGCTAGATCGTTAATTTTGCTTCGCGCAGTTTCCGTCCAGCGCAACGCACGCAAAGTACGCAATGCAACGGACGTAGCTGAGCAACGACCGCTTTTATCCTTGCGTTTAGTGCTTTTGTTATGTACATTTTTGCGTACGTTGCGTACCTACATTGCTTTGGATGGAAACCCCGCTTTACAGCCTACGTGTCTGCTGAGCAGGCGACTGGGTGATACACATCCTGCAGGACAATGAGAACATCGACGGCAGTCCATTCTCGGTGCGAGTCTACGACCCAGCACGTGTCAGGGTGTTCGGCTTGCAGGATGCTGGAGAGACAGGAGGACCTGTCCAGTTTTCAGGTCAGTCTGCAAACTTATCGAGCTATCCAGGCGTATCTGTTGGCTTTTCAAGGCCAAGGCCAGTAGGCCTAATCTTCGAGGCCAAGGCCACTAAGTAAGCAAGTAAGTAAGTGAAGTAAGTATGACATTTTTATACTGTGCACCGAAAGCCAGCTTGATCTTATTCAAACTCCAATGAACCATTAAAATGTTTAGACAGACATAGTTTCAATGTTTTAGTGAATTGTCATACACACACTATATACCAAGACGTCGATAACAAGGCCAGATCTTCTCGAGGCCAAGATCGCGATTTTTTGTCCTTGAGCTGTTTTCGAACTTGAGGTTAGTTCTACAACTGTTGATTGCAAGGCCTATTGACTACCAGTAATCTGTGCTGCAGTGGATACTAGCGAGGCAGGCGACGGTGAAATTACCGTCGATGTGACGTACGACGGACGGCAGATGGCGACCAGAGTCGACCGGACTAACCAGCTCTGGCAGGTTTCCTTCGTCCCAGAAGGACCGGGAATTTACACAATCGAAGTCGACTTCGCTAACATGGACGTTCCAGGTAAACTTTCGTCTTGCAGGCAGTTTTGTGTCGGTTGTAACGATCCGTACGCCGCTATTGATGCTTTATTGCGACCATTAGTCTATTAGGCGGGCCACTGTGGTTGCGCGTCTAAAATTTCTATTGCGTTTATTGCTATTTTTGTATAATTATTTGTTTTCTGTCCCAAACATACAAGCTTTGTTATTTGATCCGTCATTTCCGGTCCGCGCTGTCGGTTCGTCGCGTGGACGACAGGCAGGGCATCAAGTCTGTAAAAAGTAAGTAAGTAAGTACTGTACAATAGGTAAAGATAATGCGTCTCTTAGCCGGCTTCATTAGCTGCACTTTATCAAAGTTAACATCGCCAGAGACTTACAAAGTATGTAATGCTTCAGTGCGAATTTTCAAAAGCTATTCGCTTCTGGGGGACCCGCCCTGACTTAAATTGACTACAGAAAAAGGTTGTCGAGTAAACAAAAAAAATAAACTAGTACGCTTAGAATGCAGTTGCATATTCGCTAAATAGTACTCTTGTAATGAAATACAGCTTTGTGTACACGGTCGTTGGCTGTTGCTCTGTTAGGATCGCCGTTCACAGTGGAAATATCAGATCCGGCCGTGGTAGCAGTGTATGGAGACGGCTTGGAGACCGGTCAGAACGGACAGAAAGCTCTGTTCTTCATTGATGCTGGTCAGCCGACGAACATCACAGACTTGGCCGTTTCCGTGTCTCGTAAGTCACGCCGCCGCTGAGTCTAATTCTAGACGTGTTCGCTACTGCCGAAGCTGTTTTAATGACGTCTTGTAACCTATGTTTGCTTTATGGACTGTCTATCTATCTTAAAGAATTTTTCTTTTGTACTGCTAACGGTTATTTTTTAGCTCACAGCTTATCATTTCGTTTCATTTTTTTTTCATTTTAGTTCTCGACAGTCTTCCAACTTTAGTTAATTGCATGCATGATAATCTGTAGTGCAGCAAAAGCCTGGAGATCGGTTCAGTGAATTTGGCCTATCAGCATAACGCCGACTTTTACACAAATTTTGCAATATTGTGTTATGCGTCTTAGCTGGTGTTCTAAACGGGTAACCGCTAAGAATTTAAACTACGGTAGTTTTTTTTTCTGTTTTTCTTTGGTAATGTTCGTGGAGCATAACGGATTCCAACTGTTAGCGTTCTGCCTGACTGGTTTTTCTGTGTATAATATGTATGGTGGTTCGAGTTGTTTAAGTTTTCTGAACCTTGCGCCGCAGACTGCAACAGTTTATCATTGCGTGCGTGGATGTACTATAGCACCGCGGGGCGCCAAGCTGCCTGTCGACCTGACCAAGTCCGGAGACAACGTCTTTCGTGCTGAATTCATTCCCAGAGTTGTCGGTACGTAGTCTTCTCTACTGCTTATCCGTGGAGTACAGCGAGAGTTATTGATAGCGTTCAACTATTAGCCAATGAGTAATAAATGCAAACACCTTTATTGTGTGTTGCTAACAATAACTGTATTATAAGTAACACAAAATGCTACCTAGGCTGAAAGTAAGAATAACGTAAGTGCAATTAGGTCTAAGTTACGTTGTACAAGCAATACAGTGAAAAAAATTCGCGGAAAGCTGTTCGTATTTTTTCGAGTTTTATAGGAGGGTGTGGCACAAGTAGTTGAAGCGATCACGTTTTGGTGGTATTAAATGTGTAAGACAACAGTGTACTGTTAGGATGTGTGAGCCGCTCAAACTAAAATGTTTTGCCGTGTTGCAGGTGATCACATAATCGACATCGCGGTGCGTGATCGATGCGTTGATGGCAACCCGTTCGTCTGCAGTGTCTACGACAATGACTCCATCATCATTAGCAACATTCCGTCGCAGACCACCCTCGAAAAACCCGTCACCTTCGCAAGTCAGTAGTTATAATATTTTGCTGCCATCGTCGTACTGACGTTTGTTTGCACTGAGAAACTAGCCGCTGTCAGTGAAGATTTCGTGATCCTTGTTTGTGTCGTTTTGATACTATACCGCAGTGTGACGTCCACGCACGCAGACATCTCTGCCATAGCTAAGAGCCTAAGACAAGGCATCTGTATAGCAAGCTATGCTAACGCCACATAAGAATGTAACAGAAAATAAAGACTTAGCACATTGGCACTCTACTATGTCGAATTAGAAATTTGCAACGCAAAACGTAAATAAAATTTAGCCTACTCTACTGCAAACAACAGCTCACTGGTCACTTATTGCTAGGCCTACTAATTCGTAAGATATATAATATGCGGAAGCGTAACATAAATATAAACAGATTTTGTTTATATTTTTGGCCTATGTGTGACATTTTAAAAAATAATGAAGAATTATGTGTTTACACATATTACTTTCTAATGCCCGTTGTGTGTTATGTGCTAAACGTTACGTTGAGAAGAAATGCATATTGTAAGATGCTTTATTATACATGACCATGTACATTATTACGTTTCTTATTGCTTTATTTGACTGTTTCAGTTGACGCGAGCGAGTCTGGCAACGGCAAGCTTGAGATATTGATAAACGAAGGAAAGGTGCCATGCGAGGTGCAGAACAGCGGCTCACGCAAGTTCCTAGCGACGTTTGTGCCCGAGACTGCGCAGCCTCACAGCGTGAGGGTGCTTTTCAATGACGTCGAAGTGACAGGTAGGTTGGCCACACCGCTTTCTAGAATATTTTTACTCTGCATGCATTATCAATAAGGTTTATACAAAAGACAATTTTGAAATCCATAAGTGTCTCTGTTTCCGTATTAGATGGCGCTAGGCTATACAAGTCTTCGTTTAACTTTCACAACTAAGCAGTCTTGTTTAATTAAAGCAAATAACTTGCCAAAAAGTAGAAAAGAAAAAATAAAATGTTACACATAGAACGAACGAACGCACAAAGGTATAGCCACACTACAGAAAGGAGATTGTTCACAAACGGACGGGATACAAAAAACCGCTTGACCGTGTCACTACGGAAGAGGTTGCACAACGATTGTCAAACAGCTTCACTTTACCGCTATATATGCTTGTACTTATTAGGCTTAAAAACGTACCGAAGTACAGTTAGAAACACACAATAAAAAAGAGACTATATATTTAGTTTTGTATTGTCTGTCACTATTCAACGCGCGCGTTGGCAATTAACAACATAGTATGTTTAATATTTAATAATTCGAGCTGGAACGTTGTTTGCTCGTGTGACTGCAGGAAGTCCGTGGGCGGTTGAGGTTCTGTCGGCGGACGAAGTGCGCACTACCGCCCACGAGCTCGGACTACTGTTGAACAATCAGCCGGCATCGTTTGAAATCTACACCAACAGAGAGGCCGAAGGGCGTCTCAATGTCACCATTACTGGTCAGTTAACTTCACGGCAAAACTGTCCTACTGTCGTAAAACAGTAGTCGGTGGGATATTGGCCAGAAAAGAACGAACAATTTCGATTGCAGTAATTTAGAGAAAAACGTACACAAGCCTATTTAGTTAAATATGGTAGATATTAATAATATTGTTGAGCATTTTTACTTCAGACATGTTTGAAAATCATTGTATGGAGTTCCAGGTTTTGGATATTATCATTACGAGTCAAGATAGCGTTATTTCAGAAACGTTTGATGCGAGAGTATACTGTAAACAATATCGTGACTGTGTGTACTTGTGCTCGCAGGTCCTGACTGTTGTCCATTGCAGAACACAATCACAAGAAAATGCGCCTGCTGCTATGATGTCCAGTTCACGCCCAGGAGGATAGGTAACTGATAGACTAGCTGTTTTATGACGCAACTGTTATGGCAAATTCACACCTACAATGTCATCGTGACTCAACGCAACAGTTAAGTTGAGTTGAATTGAATGGAGTTTCGTCGTAGGTGTGAAATGCTCATTACTCATTGCCACGCATTATTAAGTATTTTACTTTTGAATCGTTTAAAAAAGTTATTGTATGGGGTGCTTTCTTTAGTTTTTTTTCATAAAAGTGTTTCGCTCGTGTTTACTATTTCTGCGCCACATTTTGCATTAATGCTTCTGTGCACATGAGTAAAATTGCGCTGTCTCGTATTGCACGACGACAGAGTGGTTCACGCGTGTGTTGTGTTGTGGTATCGTATCGCAGGCATGTATCAGATCATCGTGTCGTACGAGGGAATGGTGGTCCCTGGCTCGCCGTTCACATTCTGTGTTTTTGATCCCTCCGCCATCACCGTCTGTCCACTTGATCCGGTCGCTTGCAACGAACTCGTCGAGTTTACGGGTCAGTTTGTGTAAAGATTGCTCCTAACTCGCAAACATAAAGGCATTAATTTAAAAATGGTGTGAACAATTCTTACGGCATGAGTAGCCAGTGTGCTAATGTTTAGCTCAAAAAATGAAAGATCAGGGTTAAGATCAGTGTTGTGCAATGCAATGTATAGCTGTGTGGATGGCCGCATATGTCGGCACTGAGCCGATATATTTTTAGTTATCACGTTCATTATGCGCTTTGCTTTTTTGTGTTATCAGCCAGTCATGTGCTTTTATGACTAGAACAACTTGCCGAACTATTTGTTCAGACACGACACTTGCCATTATGGTTGCTGTCAACAGCGCATTAGAAACTTCCAGGCGTGGCGTCTCTTCATATTCTTGCAATGTAATTGTAACTGTGTTGTGGACAGTTGATGCGAACAACGCTGGTTCTGGCGAGCTGTCTATAGTCGTCAACAATGGAGACGTGCCGTCGTCAGCGCGTCTCATTGCTCAGAATATCTACGCCGTGTCGTTCATGCCGACGCAGCCCGGCATTCACTCCGTCGAACTGTTCTTCAACTGCTACCCTCTCAAAGGTATACTTTGTTTTATTGCTTCAGTTTAACGTGGTTAAATGTGCGTGTAGCTGTTTGAGAGAACACTTCAAGAAGCTACGAAGCGTTACCTGCCATATGGTAATCACTAATCACACAGTGTTACCGCAACTTACCTGCCACCAGACGCAGGTCACGCGCCCCATTTTAACCCTAGCAAGACTATTCGGTACTCGATTTATATACCAGGGAGGGATGGAAGGCTGAGTTGACCTAAGTGGTTGGCTTGTCCGCTGGAGACAGTCACCCGTCCGAGTACTAGCCACTCGATAGCGACCTGGCCGAAAATCGAAACCATTGACGACCACTTGATCTTAAAGGTGCGGTCACACTATAGCTGTCCAGACGGCCGTCGTGACGGCCATCCGGACCGCTAGTGTGACCGCACCTTAAGTCTGACGTCTTATCGTTGCGCAACCACGCCACCATGGGAGTAAGTTAGTATAAGCAGGCCTATATTTAGGCTATATGGCGTGAAGTGTGGCGACATCTAGCAATGGGTAGCGCATGGTGTGTTTTAGAGAGCCCGTTGATGATTTCTGTGGTCGACGCCAGGCTGATCTCGTTCAGTGGACCGACTCTGGTGCCAGTCAAAAAGTCGACGTCACTCAAAGCAAATACAGAACTCGCCGGCAAAGCAAATCTGATCGCTACAATGACCTGTAAGCTTACTTAACGTTTCACGATAATTCAGTGGGACTGGGTAGTAAATTATAATTAATTTTGCAAATATAGTATATTCGTGATATTACACAGCAGCACACTGCAAATACTGTACAAAGTCACTAACAGTCCTAAGAAAATTATTTTGAAGAACCTGGTAAAAATGTGTAAACACAAATTGGAAAAGACACCTTACAATCTTTTTTGCTTTTGTTTCAGGTGAATTGATGTTTTGTATCAGTCTTCATTGATCTTTTTTTAATATCGCATGCTGTTTACATTCAAGACGTGTGCATGCTTTGATGTAAGCTACATAACTTTACTTTGCAATGCCATTTTAACACACGTGCTGATGTTGTATGCTACGATCTTCACTATATTTACTTATATACTCATTAAAATGACTATGATCTTTATACAAGATAAGAATATTATTATTATGCATTTGTATTTTGGGTGAATAAAGTGATAACGGTATTCTGGTAATAATGGCAAACGTAATCTTGTTCTGTACTCTGCGTGTTTGCTGTTTGTGCCTATCACTACAGCTCCGAGCGGCAAGGACGTGTCAGTGCGTGTTGCTGAATCTGATCCAGTCGGCTTCAATTTGGAGTTCATGCCGTTGGAAGTCGGACCTCATGAGCTGAAGATCATCTACGGCGGCCAGTGCTCTGTCTGTGAACCGCTGAGTGTCATGGCATTCGATACGTCTTGTATCAAAGTGCTCGGCGTCAAGGACGGATTGGTCGGCTGTCGTCTTTCCAAATTTATTGGTACGTGTTTGCTATCATGCGATTTTTTTCAAAAATAAATCCGTGCATAATTATAGCGTTACATAGGCCCCTAATTTAGCTCAGCAATTGAATCTACTTAGACGATGCACCTAATAATTAATTTCAGTGGTGATGTAGAGTCGCTTTTTTCTTTACCAAAGTTTTCATTGTCGCACTAGAAAAAATGTATGTCATTGGGAAATGAGCTGGCTTAGACTATGCGCGTTGACTATAGTTTATCGCGGAGATGGTTGATGCATTTTAATTGGGTTAGCATACCATCGGAGTGAGAAATTTGAAGTATTACGGCAAAGAGAGGTCTATAATTTAGCTAAAGTAACCAGGGATATGATGCTTTATAGAATCTGCGTCTGAATGCGTCTGGGTGATTTGTGGTGTCTGACATTAGTCTGGTACCAGCTGTGCAGGTCGCTCTGAAAAAAACGAGCTAGTTTGCTGTTGTTAATATTGCAGTGGACTTGAACAAGTGCGGTGAAGGCGAGTTAGACGTGAGTATCATTTCGGCTTCCGGTGATCCAGTGGAGAGTGACGTCAGACTGCTGGACGCTGGTCGACTGGAGGTCGTTCATTCACCCGAGGAAGGCGGCATACACTTCGCCGAGGTCATGTTCAACGGCGAACCCGTGCCTGGTACGCCGTGTGTAGTTATTTTTATAAAATCATACGAAAAAGTACATAAAAAGACGATATTTACGAGTGCTCAGTGACGTCGTCGTCGTCGTCTCATTCCGTCCTCAGGGATGAGGGTCGGAGATCAGGGAGTAAACCAATTTTTTTTATTGTTGTCTGTAACTCCAGTGTAAAATTAAGCTAAATTCCATCAAGTTTTGTCAAAGACGCAATGACAAACGCGAATTTCAGACATAACGATTATTGTATCACGTCCAACTGCTTACAGTTTGCAGTTCGGTTTCCTTAAGCGACTTAACACTGCTGGTTAGCTGACGGGATGAACATGCACCCTATAAAATTTGCAGCAATTCTAAAAAGTTCTTAAGTATCCCGCTTAATTTGGAGAAAATTAGCTTTATTGTACAATAGTAACACTAAGAGTAATAGTGCTATTGTTGATGCTGAACCACGTGCTTATGACGGTCATTTTTATGATTACAATTTAGAATATTTCAAACATTTATTTTTGCATTACCATACATTGTTATCGAAGTCAACTTGTTATGCATTTAAGACGAGCCTGTGATGGATATGATAAAGGCAAGTTGGTCTTCGTTTCCACGAAGTTTAGCCGTAATAGTTCATGCTTATACTTATTCACATTGACACAGTGACAATGTGTGATTTGGCTTGTGCTGTCAGGAAGCCCGTTTCAGTTCAACGTTCTTGATCCCAACAAGGTGATTGTTCGCGGCAGTGGCTTGGATCTAGTGCCGGTAAACGAACCCGCCTGCTTTACCATCACTGCACCTTCAGCACAAATTCAGGACATCGACGTCGTTATCACAGGTTGCCACGCAATGCTTCTATAATTTCCCTTGTGCGGCCGTTTTAATAGGCCGCATTACGCGTTTTGCTCGTCTGTCTGTTTGTCTGTTCGTTTATCTGTTTCGTACTGGCTCCTAACTTGAACAACAAGAAGGGTAGGGAAGCCAAAATTGTTTTGAACATTTTCCGGGGCTGGAGTAACCGGTGTGTCATTTTTACGCGCGAAAGCAGCTACTGCTTTCAGCGCGTCTTAGCCATCGCAATTCTGTCCGTCCGTCCGTCTGTCTGTCTGTCTGTCCGTTACACGAATGGATCAGTCAAAAACGGTGCAAGCTAGAATCACCATATCTTCACTATCGCCTGCCTGGAAGACTCTGGTTTCAGGAACCGTAAAGCTTTTCCATAAATTCAAAGGGGGTCACCCCGAACGAGCGCGCTAAATGAGAGGGGGTGGGCAAAATTTGCGATTTTTGGCCAGTAGGTCGCTGTATCTCAGTAACGGTGCGAGATACGGCCTAGGTTACTATTAATCACTAATAGGAAGTCGTACATTTTCTCTCGATTAGCGCCGAATTCGATCACCTTGAATGACCTTGAACGCCAAAATAGGGGGTTTTATGGATTTTTTTGGCGATATCGGGCTGCGACACAAGTCTGTATCATTCACAAGGTGGCGCCACCTTACTGTCGTTATGCGATCCAAATAGAGAATTTGGTATTTGTATATTAACTTAGCGTGAACACCCCAATTTTCAGCTAAACTACTGAACCGGAACTGCTATAGGC
>Ga0209454_1003677_pt1 | contig 11110 bp, 6 predicted proteins | sample WorMetHERISLAND1_2_FD_187400 | JGI IMG/M metagenome (GOLD analysis project Ga0209454, IMG submission 187400) | Marine gutless worms symbiont microbial communities from Max Planck institute for Marine Microbiology, Germany - Olavius geniculatus... | ecosystem: Host-associated > Annelida >...
GTGCTGGGCAAATCTGAAAATCGAATAGTGTTTTCGTTTTATGCACTCTGATGAAAACTGTGCGTACACGTTTTAAAGTAAGTTAGTAAATAATTATGTAAAAAACAATTTGTGTGGTTCATCTTTGCATGACGACGTCGGCAAAAAGTTCGCAATACTTAAAATGACACAAATTTATGGTAACGGTAGTTTAGCAATTTAAACGAAAGAACAGCTAACTTCTGATCTGCCTTCGCCCATATTATAATTTCAAATCAAAATCGAAGTTAGGCGAAGTCAATTCGATGTACTTATTATGTATGTTTAAATAGAAAGTGTAAGTTTGTAAGTAGTAACTGAAAGCATGTTAAAATTGGAAGCATGTCACGTTGCACAGTTTTCTAACTTTTATTTTGATAACGTAAGGCAATAGTAATAGGCTCGTATATTCAGCAACAGACGTTAGCGTCTGCGCGATTTTGTGCGATGTGTTAATGCACGACACTCCTGAAGATAAAAACAGTTTTAGATTGGCACAAAAATATTAAAAATCATCGAACGTTGGGGCGTTTCTAAGTGTCCCCTATAGTTATCGACGCCAACGCTATATAAAACTTTGCTTATGACTGGTTTTAGCCGTGGTGCAGGTCAATAGTTGGCCATGGCTGTCAGCTTTGCTGTTCGATATTTTGGTGCTCATTTAATAAACTATATGTCCCGTTCATGCATTGTCTGTCAAGGCTAATCAATTTTATATGATCATTCACTGCTATTTCACACGAGTCAGTGCATTTATTAAGCAAGTAGTGTATCTGTAACAAGTGATTTGCTCACACTGCAACTAAAAACCGAGTTCAGTTTATAATCAGTATATTTTTTTTTAAAGACAACGTTAACGCACCATTTTTTTAAACTTTTACTTGTATTTTACTAGCATGGACATAGTCTGTTACAGAATAAAATGCAATGACATTTAGTACAGCTGTTGTTTGACGAAATCGCATTTTCGAAGCCGAATGACGCACTCTATAACTCTATATTGCTGGAATACAATGTCCTGAGTGATATTATTTGTCAGTGGCGCCATATGCATGTTATATTGTTGTGTGGACCATCAGCCGTTTTGCTGATTGTAGCTAAACAATGCTATATCAAATCGCCAGTCGCCGTTGTCGTTTATCGGAACATTATTATGGGAGTTATATCCAATGACGTGGGCCCTATATGCCTATATGCAGTATGCACTGTAATGTATTTTGATATTGAGATGTGTATTCGTAGGCCCAAACCAGTATTCGATTTGAACTTTCTGCACTGCTTTCTTTATTGTATACGGCGATGACTGACTGAGCTGATAGTCTTTTAATATTAATTGCATCAGCAGTAGTGTTTAGCTAGGCTATACAAAAAAAGGTCAGAAAACCTGTTTCACATTTTAGGCTGAGCCGGCCTTTTTGCCTGCACGCCCGTTGTTTTGTCACTGTTTTCCAGTGCATAAATTTATTCATTCGTATCTGTATGCGTATTTATGCGGATTCAATGAAATGACGGACATGAAAATGACAGACCAAATGACAGGACATGAAACTGTAGGACAAAAAATGTGGTATTAGCAAAGATTACATTACAATGCATTGTGTAGTTTTATTTAAAAACGTCAATAAAATGTCACACAATAGGCTTATAAGTAGTTAATCGTCGATGCTACTGTAGGACTACACAACCAGAAATGAATAAAAAGTATCAAAATGCTAAACAAAAGTTACGGAAGCAACTGTGAACTGTGGACTGTGGTTTTCAAGTCTGCGTCATCTTTGTCGCTGGTGGACGCGTCGTGCTTCTGCGATGTGCTCGCCCATGGAGATCTCAATAATAGCTAGAATGAGATTTCCGTGGCTCGCCAACGCTGTGCCTCACGTCGAGCAGGGAGAACTGCATTCTTGTGATGTAAGATCCCGAGTTTAACGACGTGAAACGCATGCTTTGATGCGCGTTTTGTTTATTAAGCCTTGCTCATAGCGAAAAACTCAACTCTATGCTCGAAGTTAAATTGATTTTTTTGTCATTTTTGACATTTTTACCAATATTTTAAAAAATTTCTACTTAAAAATCCGGAAGCTGCCAAAATGTCATTCGCGCGGTGGGGCATTTCATGCATATATGCCTAGTGAGAAAGCCTACTCCAAGCCTTTTTAATGCCGTCAATCTGCGTTCTTTGAAACAACAAGCTGGAGTTAATTCGCCCAAGTGCACCCAGTGCGTGGCATACCATGTTGCGTAACTTTTGCACTGCCGTGAGTCAAAACACAAGCAGTGTTTAAATCAGAAAAACGTTTTTTTTCAAGTGAAAGTTTGAGAGAATCGTGGGTGGCGCATCCAGAAAGTTTTTTAGAGGCGAATTTCGCTCGGATCGGGTGGCGCGACTGTTCATCGGTCCCTAGTAGCCTCCTATAGCAAGTTTGTTTAAAAAAACCTCTGCCTTTGATGCGGTATATTTTTGTCGTTTTTTTCTCTGTGAAAATCAGAACAGAAAAAAAAAACGTTCGGCCTAATGGTGATGATTCACGATGGCCCCATGTAGGCTTAATCGTAGACGATCAAATTTTTGCACGGCTATGTGTTTGAAATTCGAGAATTCAAGCGATTTTTTTCTCCGGCAAGAATGAAAATGTTTGCAAAGATGGAAAACGTTGAGCGCCTTGTACTTACCTTCTCCGTACTTTCGTTTTTCATTACTTGCGATTTTAACGCCTCCCTTGTATACCGTTAAATTGGCGGTTTGTTGACAATTATCACCCTAAGTACATCGCGTTTCATGTCGGTCTGTTACTAACTCCTCGTAATCTAGTGACGACAGTCGCTGTAACTGCATGTACCCTACTGGTATAGAGTGCCACACCCACCAAACACAAATCAGGTAGACAGTTTAAACGAACGAAATGTTAGCGTAGCTTTGGCTTGTTACTTATCCAGTAATAGTATCTCAAGTCAAAATCAAAGTAACGGCAGAGATCAGGGTTGCCCGAAAACTTTGCAGCTCGTTTCTGATTTCCCGTGCTAGCATATTGGCGTAAAGGTCTTTTTATGTGACTGTCTTTTGGTCAGTTTTCATCCTGATCATTCGGGCATTTAACCTGTCGATAAAACTAAACTGAGATGAGGTTCATGAGCACAATATGTCAAAAAGTTTTTAACAGCTTTGTGCGCCATGCAGTGCCAAATTTGGGGCCTCGCAGCAAAAGGCTAAAGTAGCCAAATGTGGCTTATGCGACTAAAACTTCATCTATAAGACAGTCTACTATGTAAAAGAGCAGAGACCGCAAACAGAACCAGTGGAGCTTACGTGTGACTGATAGCTTTAAATAGTTTCTTAAGGCGATCAGTTTTAAGGTGCGTTCTCACTGCGCGTGTCACGCTGCGTGACGCGGCGCGCGTCAAGCGCGTTAACTCAACGGGCTTTCCAATAGTAGCAAGAAGCGTGACGCGCGTTACGCGGCTTGACGCGCGTTAACGCGCGCAGTGAGAACGCAACTTTAATCTGTAAATAGTGGACCAGTGCGTAGGTTTTTAACGAAATGCGCTATTACCGTGTACATATCACTGCATGTTTGTATGATGTGGCTTTCTTTGCTTGCTATTTCTGAAGGTCCGTTGGTAAATAAATTCAGGTCGTGTGTGTAAAGCTATGTTATGTCTCTTTTTGTCCGTCCTTTTGTTTAAGGCGGGGTTTTGGCCCAAAATAAACGCATCGATTGATGGAATTTTACGTTTTATTTGTTCAACTTCAATGACGTCATTAGATGGATCACGTGCCATGGATGTGCACGAGACTTTCTGAGCCGAGACGGAGACGAGACTCGAGACCCATGTTTCCGAGACCGAGACGTTCAAAATTTTGTCCGAGACGAGACCGAGACGAGACGTTGCAGTTTCCGAGACGCTGGCCGAGACCTTAAAGCTCCCGAGACTCTCGAGAGTCTCGGCAGCTTCAACGTCTCGCCGAGACGTTTTCCGTAACGTATGGTGAAATACATTGACAATGAAAAAATAGCGCTATATGAATTAATTAATTTGCACCATGGTAAGCACTTTCTGTTTGTGATATTGTGGGTTTTTTGCACTTTATTTTGAATTATCACTGAATAATTAGCGGCTTGCACCATAAAGAATTGCAACTGCAGTGCTGTAGACATGAGCCATTATGTGTATTGCAATTTGCAAGCAACTGAAGCTGATTATAGCCCTATACGTCGGCTACATTTGGCTGATAGTATCCATTCTGACATCATGCACTTAAAATCGTCATTGCGACTAGGTCATTTTATGACGAAAAAAGATTGACATGACATAATTTTGCTTTAAGATAAATAAGTAAATGAAAGAGTAAAAACACCGTAAACGAATAGGTCTAAACCACAAATGTCATACCATATCCCTGTCACCTGCGGCACAATTCGATTGTTGGGCGCGGTGGAAAACGTGGCGGTGGCGACCGAGGCTCAGATATCTTACATACAGTGCGAGCTACGGATCGTTGAACTCCGCAAGTTTGTTAGTTCAGAGCACACATTGTGTACGTCTTATCCTGTACGGTAGCGTTAGTTTGTGCGTGGTTGTTATCGGGGTCGGGCGCAGGTGCTGTGTGACGTGAGTCGACGCCCGATAATGTCTTGTTATTGCAACTCGATGCTTACTTTGCTGTTTACTCGCTGCTGCTGCTGCTGCAACCGTTAACGTCTTACGGTCTTTCTGTCTTCATCTCCAGCGCTGTTAGTGATGTTCTCCGCATACCGCAATCATAAACACCGCGGTATTTGGGTGTGCTGCAGAGTGCGCCAAAACAAGCAGTAGCCTATCGACGCAACTTTAAAGATAGATGGATATTAATCGTCGACATCTGTTTCGATGGTATGTTGTTTACACGTCACCAGGTGATTAAAACAATGCCTTAGTGGGTACTTTCACTGATGTTTTCAAAGTCGTACTTGTTGATTTCTTGTTGTTTCGAATCGTACAACAGTCACGGTAATTTTAAAAGATGTCATACTTTTATATGAGGTGTGATTATTGTGCTTTAAAACTTATGTTAAGTAAGTAAAACAAGAATAAAGCAAGCAAAAACAGAATTGTTACCATTTACTTTTTGACCCATCTTGCAAACAATGCATTTACAGATGTTCTGCCTAGTGCGTGAACCGCACTTTTTCATAAATTCTAAATCGTATTATACGTATCTTGATTACTGCGGTGTATACGAATATTATTGCGGTAGCAATGTGCTGTTTTTAAGCATTTCATGAACTGTGCATCTCTATCAGCCAGACTGTGCGTAATAGCGCAGCAGTCTTTTAGATCGTGCTGCTGTAGGCCTCTGCACGGTCAGACAGACAGGCAGACTACGCTGTCGCAGTCTCAGCTGCTAGAGTTACAGATGATTACGACGTCGTCCAGGTATAGTGCCTAGGTGAAAGCTGATAGCAGAGCGCGCTGACGTACGAATCGGCGGGCGAGGAGACGAGAACGAGAACAGAGTGCACCGATTGAGAATGTACGTTTATTCCTGAATCACGGCCTGTGACTCAGAATGGTAGCTTGACGCCGTACGCACGTATTTTCTGTCAGACAGTGAGAACATTTTGGAAACCAAGGTCTTATTTTTCGAGGCGCTCGAGAACAAAAATCGGTCTTGGTCTTGGTATTGTACTGCCATTAGCAAGCCGCTTCACTGAATTTACACATTTTTACTAACAAGTTTTGGAAGTTTTTTTTTCTCTGCATTCGAAATGTACAAAAACGTTTTCCGGCCTGGCCGCTAATGGTTGATAGGGACCTAACGCAACTTTCCCCCTTCCTTTATACATTCCCGGAGTTTTTCTGTGACTCATTTCCATGACAACCACCCTTATTATTCCCACGTTTGGGAATATAAAATTTTTGTCGATGCCATTCAGAGAACAGATAGATGGATATGAACCGACAACAGACAAGTTGTGCGCCGCCGCGCCGTGTGTACTACAGTATATATGCAGGGTCTATACATTGTACGTTATGATTTGTTCACAGTTAGTTCTCGGCAATGATCGCCCGTCGGCGCAGTCGCATACCTGCCTGGCACGCTGCATGACGGTAATTGAAATTCCGGCGACGATCGCTATAGGCCCTACACATCGAGATACTACTGTCCGCATTAACAAAGTAGACCGATTGAAAACGCGTGCGAACGCATCGCTAACTTTATCACTCTTATACAGGCCGCATTGCGTTTCTTGTTTGTCCGTCTGTCCATATACATTGTAGTTCGTCCGTCTCGCATGGGTTCGGATTTCGAAAGGGATGGAAATAAACAGAATCAGTGTGAACGCTTTCTAGCTAGGCCGTAGTAACTGATGTGCCCATTTCAGTAAGATAAAGCTAAACATGCGTTTAAAAGTGTTCCTTCCTGTCGTATTATTTTGGTCATTTTTTGTAAGCTTATGTAGTCTTAAGCATAAAAACTGCAGCACCAATTCTTATTCGTTGAGACAGTAGCGTATTGGGAAACGTTTAGAGAGTCCCCCCTTTAATTTTAGCGTGTCTGGAATTTTTTTTGGTTAAAATAAAATTTTCTTTACTGAAGATTAACATTTGTCGTCTTTTTCACGTCGCACATTATTTATCAATTTATTTCAATTCATCAACCAGCATAAAATGCCATTAGTAGCATGCATGACATTTGAGTAAGGGGTCGTCTATAAAAGACGTCACGCAATTTTAAGGAAAAATTAATCCCCTCCCCCTTCGTCACATTTTGTCACTCCACTCTAGACCCCCATCAAATATGACGTTCACTCTCCTTCTCGGCAGCCTGTAGTGTAGTCTACAAGATGAGTTTCAACGTATCAAAATTCTGATACATAAAAATTATATCTGTTATCAAAATGTCAATTTAATGCAGAAAATCATGTGAAATTAAGTTGTGAAATGTTTCTAGGCTTACTTGTCTTGTCATATACGGCGAGTTGACGATGTCACTTTGGCTGTCCATTGTGCCTTCTCGCAGATGTGACGTGTGTGACGTTACACAACCTTCAACTTCCTCCCCATCCCCTACGTACGGTACACGTCGTCACAATAATAAGTAAATCTGTGATCATTTTTCTGCGCGTCCAATGCGAGATACTTTCTACACTATAATTTTGCTGTCGGAAATGACTACTTCTTGCATTCACCCAACTTTTAACCCATCATTTCCACAATGCTGCTGCTCTGAGACTAAGTAAAACGTCGCTGGCTGCGAGCATGCATGCATGGATATTGCATAAGCTTTCTACAAAGGGTTAATTTACAAAAGGTTAATATAACGGGATCCGTGCTATCATATATTTCCTATAATGAACGCCAGAATGAATAGATTGGATACTTTAACCTCTGCGGAGAGGGAAAAGGCACACTTACGTCTGTCGGCGCCTGTTAGGTTTTTAACTTCACCTGTCCGGAAGACACAGTGCTCGGTTGAGTGATACGGCGACGGTATTGTCTGGGAAAGTAGATTTCACAACTCCCTATAGTGTGACGTAATGTGTGTTTGGTGCCGTTGCTCGCCGGCGTCGCGCAACTACGCGTCTCAGTTTGAACGTGCCTACATGTATGACAAAATGTCGCGTGCGACAAAACCAAGGCTCATTCAGATGTCATTAAACTTGAGTTTGGCAGCGCTATCGCACGAGACACGTCGTGCAAGGTTTTGTCCGCATTTAGGCACCCTCTATAACCAGCATTTCGAGTCCGTCACGGCAACTAGCGTGTTCGGACGGCTACAATAAATTATTATACACGGTCAGTCTGTGCCTAGGTGGAAGTCAGACAGACAGACAGACAGACCGTCGTGATATATGGACACGGCGCGCTCCCTCGTTATGTAATACTTGGGCGTTTCGATGCCCGGGGCGCGTCTGTCTGGGAACGCCTCCGTCCCGCAGCGTTAGGCCTAAGCCTACGTTACGTTACACACGTCAGGAAACACGTAGATGTAATAAGCGTTGGGGGAAAACAATTTTTAGAAAACGTTAAAACGCAGTTTTGTGAGTGAATAATGACAATAATAAACGTTTGTAAAAATTAAATAGAAAAACATGATTTTTTTTGTTTTACAAATTGACTAAAGCTGTTCCTACAGGTTAGAGCTATTTCGTATACAAATTCTCGTCGTCGAAAATATTCTGTGTGACTGGTTATGATAAAACGGTAATAAATCAGAGTGCAAAATCCGCTATTATTTTATTTGTAGCACTTCAATTTTTGTATATGTTATTTTAAATAGCCGTTTTTTTTCTTATTGACTGTTAACGTTTGCAAAAAAAATATTTAAAAATCGTCCAAAAGTTAATACGTTAGGAACGCTCGTGTGTTATAGTTTTTGCAGTAGTGAAGCTGACTTTCCCCTAGCATCACACTGTACGGTCGACGATAGTATTAACCCCACAGTGTCACTCGCCGACTGTACATTTTAGAGTGAGTCGTGGCATGAATGCATACGGCAGCAGCAGGAGCAGCTGCTGTATTACATGTACAGGGCGTGCCCGCCGGGAATGGGATACTGCACTGTGATGGATGTGAAAAAGTCTCAGTGATGTCTTTTCTTTGTTTCGCTGACTTGTCCCACGCAGAGATGTGCTATACGCACATCATACGCCCAACACGGATGTACGGCATGCATATTGAACGCTGCCGTGTTACCTACCGGTAGTTCGAACTATTATATGTCAGCGCCACACGGCCTCGCTGCAGCTTCTGAATCTCCTGCCTCGCTGGATTTTTTCTTTCAAGTTCCTTTTTTTCTCACAAGGGGGCGCTGTGTGAAGAAAATCGGGGGAAGGGGCGGTGGCTAATCAGCGATTGTTGTGAGAATACTGGAGCAATTTCAATATCTCAACTAACCATTGTAAGCGACATCGCTAAAAGCAACATCAATGCCGACTATTGCGACATGCAGCCGTCACCCGTATAGCGTGGGTCCGTCCGTCTGTCCGTCTGCTGAAGCCATGAAGACGGAATTAGATGCCATGTGGCAGGGCACTTGTGTGGACCCAATGTGTCAGACTTAATACAGTCGCCATCGGATTAAGAGATTTCTCAGAATTTATAGTCAAAAATTAAATTGAAATTCGCGGCCAAACCTACACGCATCTCGTGTTATGTCAAGCGATTTTTAGAACTCATTCATAGCTAATTTTTTCGTTGGTTTGGTACAGTATAGACGGAATAATGGTCACTCCTTTATTCAGCTCCGGCGTTCCCGGAAGGTATTGAGGAAAGAAGCAAATAGAGGCAACGTCGCTTTCTTTGCATTAGCGCCGTCACTTACGGTCCTATTTATTGGTTTATGTAATATTACGATAATTACCTGAAGATAATGACACAGTGCATCTCTGTCATCATTTTAAACTTCGCCGTCTGCTTTCCAGCGGCAAACGTTTACGCGCGTTCTCTAGTATTAATGGCGATAATGAATAACGATTATACGTTTCTACTGTTGGTTACATTTTATTCTAAGCTCATATCGGATATCCGACGAAGTGATAAAACGTAAACGTCGACAGTTTCCTGTCGTTTGGAAGTTAGAACACCAATTATAGTAGATCAAGTTGACATTGGGTTTTTCGGAAGTCGCCAATGGTCGCCCTGCCCATCTCGCATTCCGGATTTCCTGCTATGTCACTAATAATCCGGTGTGGACAAATTTATACGTGCAATAAACGTGGATGATAATAAAAAGCCGCTATCAAGCTGGACTAGTTTTTGAGAATAGGTAAAAACGTCGGCATTGAAGCGATTGTCATGCAGAATGGCTCGGAGTGCACAAACCTTTACCGACATCGACACCTTTGCTGCCACCCAGCAAATAAAACTGACTCGATATACAAAGTCCTGCAAACCGTCAACAAATTTATGAAAAATTCTGCACTGTGAACCGAATCGCCAACAAATTCATTATCTGAATGGTTAATCTATGAGCGCCCTCTATGAAGCCTTACACGCGTAAAATGTCGTATCTTTAGTCCGTTCATAACTCTATAACTTGCTGCAAAGTTCCAGTTTAGAACTTCAAATTCGTATCTCGTAATGGCATGCAATAAATATTTTGTGGTAAAACGCTGCAGTTCAAATGCTCGTTCATCTGTATCACATAGGCCCAGTGGTAGATTCAAGGGGGATGCATCTTAGAACAAGTGAAAATGTTGCACGAAAATGCATAATTTTTGCGTAAAATTTTCAAAAATTTTCTGGCGAGAGGCCCCCATTCCAAATTTTTGGATCCGCTGCTGCATAGGCCTATTGTCTGACATCTTGATCGCAAAAACCATCTCGATATTTGATTCGATATCGAAGGAATCACGCAAAACCGAATTATTGCTTTCCAATTGTTGCCTATTAGCCTACTAATTAACTCTATCGTTTAACGGCGCCTCTTATTACTCGGCCGTCCCCATAGCTGCATTAGACGTCCTGTTTGTCTGTCCGTCTGTCCGTCTGTCCGTCTGTCGCGTACGGGTTCGTAACTCGAAAACAAAACTGCGTAGAAAAACCACACTAATTTTATGTGATCTTGTGTGACCATAAACTGCTGTCGCGAGTTACAAGTCATTATGCTATGCTCAACGTGCGTTCCAAACGACGTCAGTTTGTTCCCGATGTAAGTTATAAACATCACCCCACTCATAGATTGGCAGTATTCGTATATTACGCGGCCGTTCTGTGCATATGTGTTACGGTAGTTAGTCATTACCGCTTAGTTCGTTAGTAATAAACGTTTATAAACGTGTTGCATTTTTAACGAAAAAACGTCTTTTAACGTTTTTAAAAAAAATTTTAATAAACGGTCAGTCTGAAAATGGCAGTAATTTAAAATAATTGTGTTAGAAATCAAAGTAACATCGATAAAATTATGTCATTGCTCTACCTAGGCTTTTTACAATGAGTGATGACATAAAAATTTGATCTGTAGGAAAAGTATATCTTCGAATCATTTGTTTATTTAATACGTCAAGTAAAAATGGTCACGGTTTTTCTACGTTTTGCAAACGATTTTTTGAACATCGAGAACTCGTTACTAATTACTTGTGGAACTGCAATAGCATTTCTGCCTGTTTGT
>Ga0209454_1003681_pt1 | contig 11105 bp, 10 predicted proteins | sample WorMetHERISLAND1_2_FD_187400 | JGI IMG/M metagenome (GOLD analysis project Ga0209454, IMG submission 187400) | Marine gutless worms symbiont microbial communities from Max Planck institute for Marine Microbiology, Germany - Olavius geniculatus... | ecosystem: Host-associated > Annelida >...
GGGGGACTTGAGCCCGAAAGTGGGGGGGGAACTTGACTTGAGCCCGATTTGAACTTTTAATTTAAGGGGGGATAGAAGCCACTGTTTAAAACTAGTGATTTAGTCCTTGAGACTATGGTCTTAATCTCGAGGCATCTTGAGTACAAAAAAATGAAGTCTTTAGGGGATGTCAGTCGGTCGACGAAGTCGGCCGATTTTGTGGGCATGGTTTAGTTGCTCGAGAAAATCAGCCGATAAAATTGGTGACGCATGACGCACAGCCGATATTTTTGTCTACTTTGTACCATATCAGCTGACACAATAGCAAAATGAAGATTGCAAAATTGCATCACTTCGTTCTTCATCTAATGAACAAAAATAAATAACAAACACAACAAATACATGGTTCCTACGGTCAGGGGAAGTCAGGGAAAGTCAGGGAAAATCAAAGTACTAGGGTGCAAAGTTAACAAAGATGCAGAAAAAAATTTGAACTGTTTTACGCAGACTGCATACAACAGTTCAAATTTTTTTCTGCTTGCTTTGCTTGCAGATTATTTGTGTCTCCACTTTTAAATTTGTTCTGCGGCCTTTGTTTCTAGTGCGATTGAAAGCCAACAATGGTATTTCGCCTGAACGAATTAGTCAGGGAAAATGATTCATTTTCTCCTGGAAAGTCAGGGAAAATGAATTCTGCAGAGTAGTTGGATCCACGTAAATAGCTAAAATATTTCATCTTTCGTTGTAAACGATCACCATGGCAACATAAAAAAAATTTGTTGACCGATATACAAAAAGTTGGCCAACAAAATTGTTGTAGGTAGAAATGCTCTATGTCGGCCGACAAAATCAGGCGATTTTGTTGTCCGACAAAATTGCCCGACTTTTGCACGACACACAACAGATAAGATTTTTGTTGGGTGATTTTGTCAGCAGATAAAATCGATTAATTTTATCGATCATCTGACATCCCCTTTAGTCATGATCTAGGCCAAGGGCACTATACTGGGAAAATTAAAATCATTTAAATGTATTATTAGAAATATTTGACGTGATATGTTGTCATTGGTATCCCATAAATCTATCATCATCACTGATACCTGAATTTTGTTAATGTCATGGAACTTGTGTTTGTGTGTTTGTAATATTTTTATATAAGGTTTTTACACACGAGACTTAGCTGAGCAAGCTATAGCGCATATTAGCAACATTTTGGTAATTATCATTAAACTATGTCTGTCCTTCCGTTCATCTGACTTGACTCAGTGCTGATTCAAGCCAGGTGATATAGAGTAAAAAGTGGTTACTTTACCGCCATTGGCTTGTCTAGCGTGAAAACCGTTGCAGCTCCGCCAGGGATGTGGTCTCGGTCAAGACATCTCGGTCTCGAGATGTACTAATGTCTTGTTTCGGTCTCGTCTCGGACAAAATCTTCAACGTCTTGGTCTCGGACCGATGCGTCTCGGGTCTTATTTCGGTCTTGGAGCAATATGTCTTGGTCTCGGCTCAGTAGGTCTCGTCTCGGGTCTCGGGCTATTGTGTCTCGTCGAGACGTTTTGTGCAGGCATGCGCCGTGCATACTGTAGCTGCAGTTAGAGCGATGCTAACCACCATGACATTTGTATCTTAGACATATTCGTTTACGGTGTTTTTGCTTTTTCATTTACTTATTTATCATAAAACAGAATTATGTCATGGCAGTCTTTTTTCGTCATAAAATGACCTAGTCGCAATGAAGAAAAGGGGATGATGTCAGAATGAATACTAGGCTATCAGCCAAATGTAGACTACTTATAAGGCTATAATCAGCTGTAGTTTACTAATTTCAGTTGCTTGCAAATTGTGATGAACACAATGGCTCATGTCTACAGTTACAATTCTTTATGGTCACTATGGTGCAAGCCGTTAATTATTCAGCGATAATGTCAAAATAAAGTGCAAAAACCCACAATATCGTAAATAGAAAGCGCTTACCATGGTGTGAGTTAATTAATGTGTATCATTTTTATTTATTTTTATTTTTTTTTATTTTTCATTGTCAATGTGTTTCACCATACGTCATGGAAAATGTCTCAGTGAGACGTTGGTCTCGGCCATCGTCTCGGAAGCTGCAACGTCTCGTCTCGGTCTAGTCTCTGACAAAATTTTGAACGTCTTAGTCTCGGAGACATGGGTCTTGGGTCTCGTCTCAGTCTCGGCTCAGAAGGTCTCGTGCACATCCCTGAGCTACACACAGACAAGCTGCTCATCATAACAAGCACCGGTGATGTGCTTTTTAGTGGTATGAACATTGATGACTTTGAATGATTCTAAACCCCAAGAATAGAGGGTTTTGGTGATTTTTCTAATGATTTTTGGCAGCAGAAGAGTGAATTGTGATGAAATGGATGGAGATAGACCAGTGCAACAAGTCTGAACAGGAAAGTGCTATATGGTCTCGCTCATCATATGAACATTACCCAGTAGCTTAGATTGCTTGTTTTTTTTATTTTGCATTGTGAGATGGCCAGCTTATTTGGTGTTAGTAGCTACATTTTACACTGAAATTTTACTTCCTATGTAGGTTGTTTATAAAGTGTGTTGAATTGCATGTGGCTGAATAAAGTTATCTCAATTTCTTGATATCGACTAGGCATGCTGGTTTATAGCAGAAAATTTTCTGAAAATATGCGGAACTTTGAGGCAAAATATTTGGGAAAATATGCGGAATTTTGCGAAATATGTGGCTCATATGTGCTGCATATGCCGCATGTATTCGACGTATTTTTTCCCATATTTCTGGCATATGCAACTTCTAGTGACGGAGAATTGATCATTATTATCCCTATTCTGCACAGTTTTGACATTTTTGACTTTACTATATTCAATGTCTAATTGTATGTACTGGTAATCATTTGCTGCCAAAAATATTTGAAAGTCTTAAAACTAAAAAGTTAAACAAGAAAAATGCTGAAAAAATGCGATTGCATATGCAGAAATATGCAGCATATGTGGAATATATGAAAATTTTTCAATATGCGGCATAATTTTTGCATATTCGATTTTGAAAATGGCATTATATGTGGAAAAGTATGCGATATGCAGTTTTCTAACCAGCATCCCTAATTGACAGAAAAATTGTAGAAAATTGCAAGCCGAATATAAAGCATTTTGGTTGATTGCAGTTGTACAATATAGATAAAAATATGCAAAAGATGTGCATATAATGTGCTACTGAATGTTAGCGTGTTTGAATGATTTGTATTATAACATTTTTTATTGACCCTGCGTAATCTTCAGATATGTTTTGTTGCATGCAGGAGATGATATGCAGCAATGGCTTATTCCAGTCGCAGGTCACTAAGCAGATCAGCATTATCTTTGCCATCATCATCGTCCACTTCTGTCGACTCCAAAGGACGAGAGGCTTCACCAAGACTGCATTCTCCTTCTCGTAGTCTCAGTGATCAGTCAAACATATTTGTACAGATGAACCAATTCTCAAAGCTCGAGTCGCCGTCAAGGAATGAGTTGTCGCTTTCAGCTGCCACCGTAGCTAGTCCAACCCGTGCCCATGGCTCAGTCAGTACCAGTGCCATTTCCATATCCAGCTTACGCAGCGTGCTCAGTCTTCCCATGAATGTTCGGCAGTCAACAAGCACTACAAAGGTTGACTTGGCTGATGGAAAACATGGTGCATCGGCTACAGATGACAACAAAAACTGCATACCAGCATCACCTGAGAATATTGGCATTGATTATGCAGACGATACTGTCGAAGTTCCAGCAAAGCGGAGGAACTTGTCAGAACTGAATGATAACGACGTCTGTGATAGGTACAAACAGAAGTACTGCATGGATCGAATGAGTACATTGCGGCTCTTACACGGCTCATACCAGGATGACCTGACCGAGCTCTTTTTTCTGCAGAATGGAGGCAACCTAATGGATTACTTTTCTTGGAAGAAACGTCCCAATACATTGCTTGCATGTTATCTTCGCTCAGAGAGCATTGATGAAGACATTGATGGATCTCTGTTCCTGGTTAGTATCAAGTTTTTTGGCATGTTTTATCTATTTGGTGCAACATTACTTCAGTGCATTTAGCAACGTGATTTTGTGCATTTAGTTGTTTTGTCATAAAAGTTGGTAAATTATTGTCTGTTCTGGCTGTTCAGTTTTAATCTGAAGAATTAGTTGTGGAATTGTGAAGCTGAGGGTTGTGTGCATCTATTGCTGAGAGAATTTAATGCATGTTGAAGTTGGTAGAGCTTCTGACATTAAATCCATTTCTTGTCTGGATTAAAATTGTTGCTCTTTTTTGTACTAAAATGGATGCCGATAAAGATGTGTTTAGACAGCTAATGAAGTTGCTCTGCTTTGTTTATGTGTTTCTAGGCATCAGCATCTGTTATTCCAAGTTCTCTACAAGGTAAATGACTAGAGTAAATTTGTGTTTGATAACTTTTTGGTACGGTTTTTAGCTGACTGTACTTAAGTAATGGTCGAGCTATTGTCGTGGTTGTCGTCCGTCTGTCTGTCTTAAATGGATGTACTGTGGCTAACGGATAGGGTGTAGGGGAAAACTTTTTACACATATGATTAGCCGTGGGTGTTAAACTCGGGCATGCAAAATTTCAGCCATCTACGCCAATTGGAACATTTTCAAATTGGGGGTTGAATGGATAGGGGATGGAAAAATGTGCGTTTTCCATATCTCGGAAGCGGTGATAGATACGGCCTAGGTTACAGTCACTAATAGGAAGTGGCGTACGCCCTGTCAGGTTAGGTGGAAATTATTGACCTTGGATGACCTTGAAGGCTGTTACGCGCTGTTGTGGCTAAAGGAGGTGAGATAGGGCCTAGGTTGTTATTGATCAATGAGCATTGATAGGAAGTTGCTTATTGGCTTTCAAATGACATGAAAATCATTGACTTTGGATGACCTTGAAGGTCACTGACAACCAGTACGGTCGGCTATTTTAGCAACAGCTGGGCTTCTTGTTCTTGTGATTTTGTGATGGAAATTTAGTGGAGAATTTTTGTTACCAGTAGTTTTTTGGATTTGCTTGAGTTTGACAACATTATGCTTTCTTCGGTGTTTAATTATGTTGGTTTTTCGTTGAAGTATTGGTACTAGACTGCTGTGTTATTGCAAATGCAGACCACTTACTGCTAAAAGCAACAAAACTAGTCTTGGGCCAAGAGTAGATTCAAGACTTTGGCTTATCATCATTTGAGTGATTTGATGGTTTGGCATGCTGTTACTCACAGTGGATTAAACCTTGTATAGAATATTTATTTATGGTTAGGCCTACATTTCATTTATTGTGTTGATTGATTTAGAGTTTAGACTGTACTAAGGTTGTAGTTTTTTTTCAAATCTTGGTGCGATTCTAACTATCTGTGCTGTGCAGTTTCTAAAATGCGAATCTGATTGTAGCAGGATTTGAAATATTTTTTACGCTTTGTCTCTGCCAGTGGAACAAAAGCCACTGTACCAGTGCAGATGTGACTGTGTTCAGGTGAAGAGGAAGGAGTGGCGGAGGTCAGTGCTGGTAATGATGTCATCACTGATGACAGTTTTGTTCAGTCAGCTACGTCAGCTTTTGAGCTGAGAAATGAATGTTGCCTTTTGCCAGTTGCTGCATCAACCATCTTCAGTACACCACTGGCTCAGTCTGTAAAACACAGGTGATTATTGTCTTATTGCAAATTTCCATGTAAAAAATTCTTAGAATAAGTTAATATCTAGCAAACGAGACTTTGGTGGCTTGTCTTTTTACTTATGGTGTAAAAGCATTTTCTTGACTTTCAAAAAAATGTATCGTTATAAATTGTTTAGCCTACACATGAATGCACAGAAAGTTATGAACATATTTTGATGATATTTTTTTACATTGGTGGGACATGGCTCAATCTAATCTCTGTGTTTGCAATGTGTGGCAGCTCCTTTCAGTCAGCAACTCACAGTTCAGTCGGCGAGTCAGCATCAGCAGCTGGTAGTTCTGCTGAGATACCTGCCGGCTGTCATCAAGACTCGATGGCTGAAGTTGCTCGACAGGTGCTTTTATTGTCTTCTTTTCTGACAGTAAGTGAGTCTGAAAAAAATATTTTCAATTTTTTTATTATTATTATGGTTCTGCTGTACGGGTTCCTGACTTGAATACAGATTACAGAAGGCACAGAAAAACCAAATTTTGTATGACTGTTCTCCTGGGCAGAAGTAGCAGTAACTAATGTGCCAGTTTAATTAGTATTATAGCTGTAATTAGGAGAAGCTTAATTTTCTTCGTCTTATTATGTGGTTGTTCTTGTCATTTGCAATGTGGGTCTGTCCTGTTCATCTTGACTCAAATACAAAATGCACAGAAAACGAGATTTGCTTGAACATTTTTGTTGTCATGATAAGCCGGTCAGACCAGTGGTGTCTGTGTGGGGAAAGATATTCTGAAGAGATTAGGAATTCCGCCATGTTTTTGCTATCCGAGAGCACATCTGTGGTGTCATTTGAGTCACTATAAGTAATGCTGGACAGGATATGAGTACAAGAAAGCCCAGCTGTCACTAGGGATGATGTGCTACAGCTATGCAGTTCCTGTTGCAGTACTGACCTTCAAGGTCATTCAAGGTGAATGATTTCCATCTTATCTGAAAAGGCGTATGCCACTTTTTATCAGTGATTAATAGTAATCGGCCTTATCTGTCACCGTTTCTGAGATATGGCCAGTTATAGCTCGAGACTTTCCATTGAAAATTGCAGCCAAACCGCTGCAGATGGAGACATGGTTACTATCGACACACTCAGCGTGTTCGGAGTCGAGGGGGGTAATGCCGAACGCCTATGCTGCCGGGGACACGGAATCCACACGGGAGGTAACTCGAAAATCAATGTTCACAATTAATAGAATACGCCAATTGTAATCTGCAAAAATGACATTTTCGGAGGGCCCTAGCTCCCAAACGGTACCCCCAAGGGGGCTGACCCCAGGGAACATTTCTGGTACGAGGGCACCCTGTCGGTCAGTGGTGGTAAGGGAGCCAAGAAACCGGAAATAAAAATTTTTTTGGAAAATTTTCAAATTTTTAAATTGACCCGGGAGCCCCCCGGTCGCGCCCAGGGGTGCGCCCCGTCGATGGCCTTACGTGACCTGAAGGGCATCCCCCTGACGTTCATAAAAGTGCTCATTTGGAGTTTTTTTTAGGAAATCCGGGAAGACCAATATATGGTACTTGCTGTAATCCACTGTCGATGGAGTCGGCTTCTAAACTCCTCTACACTCGGCGTGATCGGAGTCGCAACGAAAACGAAAATTTGAATGAAAATTAATGCTGGAACTAAAACTAGAACGAAAACTGAAGCAATAACGAAAATTGGAACGAAAACGAAAATTGTCAAAAATTTTGGGGTGGGGTGACCCCCAAAAAATAAAAAAATAAAAAAATTGTGAAAATGTGTTATTTCAAACGGGCATTCAAAAAAACACATTTTTGCAAAAAAAATTTTGGGGGTGGGAGCCCCCCTTGACCCCAAAATTTGGGGACCCTCTAATTTTTCAATTTTTCGTCGACATATGAACATTCTGTGAAGATTTTGTCGACATCGGCTGCAGCAAAGTCGAACTACACGTCTCCGAACTTCCTCATTGCTCATTCATTATAAAGGCCGCGATGGTCTTAGTCCCTGCACGTGAATTGGTGCAAAATGTTAGTTTATAGCGATTTTGAAACAAATACAGAAACCGAACGGCAGAAGCTAGGCGACTGAAATTCGGCAAAAATGTTCACTGCTGTCCACTCTAATGTCTCGTATACTTTGACCGAGATTGCGCAATAAATGAGGCCTCTAGGTGGCGCCAAAATAGGCGTCTCGCGCCAAATTTGTAAAAAAAACTAAGTCCAAAAATCGTTTTTTTCCCAATATCTTCAGAACAAAAAGGACTTAATGAACGAAATTTGGCATGCTTATAGCCCTCGGGCAGGGCTACATGACCTCAAAATTTTGTGGGCCAAAGTTCAAAAACGGCGGAGATATGGCGATGGGGGCGAAAACGTAAAACCCCACTTTCTTGAAACTGGTGAAATTTGGTCCACATGTTTTGGCATTTTTTGAAAATCCTTAAAAACGTCCTACGAGCCATCAAAATTTAGTGGGCCAAAGTGCAAAAACTGCAAAGTTATGCAAATTGGGACCAAAGTTTAAAATTTGATCACTCAATAACTTTTTTGTTTTTGAACATTGGCCTATAAAATATAGGGGGCTTGTAGCACTTCCCTAAGGCTTTCCAGAAACGTCAAAATATGTGGGCCAAAGTTCAGAAACAGAAAAGTTTCACGGGGTCAAATTTTGAGAGTAATTCCGATTTTCTCAAAATTGGTGAACTTTGGACACATGTTGTGAAACTTTTGGATAGCCCTCGGGCAGGGCTACATGACCCCAAAATTTTGTGGGCCAAAGTTCAAAAACTGCAAAGTTATGCGAATCAGAACCAAAGTTCAGAATTTGATCACGCAATACCTTTTTTGTTTCTGAACTTTGGCCCATAAAATTTAGGGGGCTTGTAGCCCTTTCTTTGGGCTTTCCAAAAACGTGAAAATATATGGGCCAAAGTTCAGAAACAGGAAAGCTTTGGTCTGTAAATTTTTGAGAGTGATTCCGATTTTCTCGAAATTGGTGAACTTTGGTCCACTTGTGGTGACACATTTGGAAAGTCCTCGGGCAGGGCTACACGACACCAAAATTTTGTGGGCCAATGTTCAAAAACGGCGGAGATATGGCAATGGGGGTGAACATCGGAAATCACCCACTTTCTCGAAACTGATGAACTTTGGTCCAAATATGGTGACACTTTTGGATAGCCCTTGGGCAGGGCTACATGACCCCCAAATTTTGTGGGCCAAAGTTCAAAAATGGCGGAGATATGGCGGTGGGGGCGAAAAACAGTAAACCCCCACTTTCTCGAAACGGATGAACTTTGGTCCACTTATGGTGACACTTTTGGAAAGCCCTCGGGCAGGGCTACACGACACCAAAATTTTGTGGGCCAAAGTTCAAAAACGGCGGAGGTATGGCCTTGGGGGCTAAAATCGGAAAACTCCCATTTCTCGAAACTGATGTACTTTGGTCCACTTATGGTGACACTTTTGGAATGCCCTCGGGCAGGGCTACAAGTCACCAAAATTTTGTGGACCAGAGTTAAAAAACGGCAGAGATATCGCGTGGGGGGCAAAATACGGAAAACCCCCATTATCTCGAAAATGAGGTCGGGGGCCCTCGATGGGAGATTTTTGCGATCGTTAAAAGGGATCACGCTCGACCTTCTGACGAAATCTGGGAAAATTTCTACTCGTAAAAATTTTCAAAAATAAATTTGAAATTTTTGTCCATTTTTGGGGAAAACCCCCACTTTCTCGAAACTGATGAACTTTGGTCCACTTATGGTGACACTTTTGGAAACCCCTCGGGCAGGGCTACATGACCCCAGAATTTTGTGGGCCAAAGTTCAAAAACGGTGGAGTTATGGCGATGGGGGTCAAAAAACGGAAAACCCCCACTTTCTTGAAACTGATGAACTTTGGTCCACATATTGTGAAACTTCTGGAAAGCCCTGAGGGTGTGCTGTATGACTGCAAAATTTTGTGGGCCAAAGTTCAAAAACGGCGGAGATATCGCGTGGGGGGCGAAATATGGAAAACCCCCATTATCTCGAAAACAAGCTCGGTGACCCCCATCGGAGATGAGTCCTATCGTTAAAGGGGGTCATGCTCGATGTTCTGATGAAATCTGGGAAAATTTCTATTCGGAAAAATTTTCAAAAATCAATTTGAAATTTTCGTTCGTTTTTGGGGGGTGGTCCCCACACCGGGGGCGCTAGCCACAGATTCGCCTGGTGGATCTCTAGCCCCACGGAGACCTACCGTACGGTGAAAAGATCGTGACGATATGTTGAAAAATGGCCGAGATATCGAGGTCCAAAGAAATTCACGTTGCGCCCTCTAGGGGATGACGGTGAACCGCTAGCCACAGATTCGTCCTAGATTCCGGTAGGGGGCCGCGGGGGCTACGTGCCCATGTGGTACGGAGACCGTCGGCCTTCAAATGGCCGCGCAGCGTGACCCTGAATTTTCGCTGAAAACCCATAAGAAACCATTGGACATTAACGTGCGACTCCAAAAATACTAAAGCGGAGTCAGTGACTAAACTCCTTCACACTATAGGAAGTTGCCAGACCATTTCACTGTGGCGAAATGGTCTGGCAACTTCCTGGCAACTGGCAACTCGATTGGCATACCATAGTGCGTTATGACTCTTCAAGGTCATCCAAGGTCAATGATTTTCATGTCATTTGAAAGCCAATATGTGACTTCCTATTAGTGATCAGTAGGAACCTAGGCTTTGTCTCGCACCATTTAGCCACAATTCATCAGTTACGGACAATGACAATGGACAGATGAGAGATGGCACATTGTGCTACGGTCATAGCACATCAGACCAATCAGCGTGCCAGTTTCATTACTAATATTACTCGTAGTTAATAGTTAGTATCAAGCTGTAAGTAGTAACTGATTGTATTGATTTGATCCACCTGGAATCAGAGCAGTTTTTGTGATTTTTTTATTTAGTGCTTATAGCATATTGGGATGTATGGTTTCTGATAGGAGGCACAGGTGCTGGAGAAGATCAGTGATCTGCGTAAGCAAGGGTTGTGGTCCATCCGACGACTGCCGAAGGCCACAGAGCCATCGCATGGCAAAGCTCACTGGGACTACATGCTGGAAGAGATGCAGTGGCTCGCTAATGACTTTGCACAGGAACGCAAGTGGAAGAAAGCCGGTGCTCGCAAGGTATGATCAGGTATCTCGGCTTGTGCGATAGCAACAACCTGTTGTATAAGCGATGTGCCAAGTCAATGGGAAAGCCAAAATTTAGACCCTCCACACTGTTGGGCCCACAGCTCCCACATTTTTCAACCAATCTTAATGAAACTTGAAACCAAGAAAGATATCCAGGATACGACCCCACATGCAAAATTTGGTTGATGTGGGACGATGGGAAGGGGGTCTGCGTAGGGAGGGCATTTTCGGTTGGTTTTTGTGTTCTGTCCATTTTTTGTATTCTTGCTCACGCCTACAGATCACACCAGAAG
>Ga0209454_1003683_pt1 | contig 11104 bp, 9 predicted proteins | sample WorMetHERISLAND1_2_FD_187400 | JGI IMG/M metagenome (GOLD analysis project Ga0209454, IMG submission 187400) | Marine gutless worms symbiont microbial communities from Max Planck institute for Marine Microbiology, Germany - Olavius geniculatus... | ecosystem: Host-associated > Annelida >...
ACCACGTGACTGTCCTGAGGCCTGGCAATTTTTGAGGGGTCCGTCCAGGAATCGAACCCAGGACCTCTCGCTCTGGTGAAGTTGACCTGAGTCCAACACTCTAACCACTCGGCCACCGAGCCCCACAAGGACTTTGAACTGCTTGGGCAGTGGTATGTCTGCGAGCACGACGGTCACTGGCTGCTTGATCGGAGGCTGCTGCAAAACTCTCCAGACCCACAGCACATGTTGACCTCCACGAATCAACACTGAAGGCACGAGTGCCATAGGTTGACAGTCCATAGCATGGTATGACCAGGTTGCTGGTTGCGGAGAATGGAAGCCCACTACGACAACTTGTTGATGCAGAGACAGGCATACACAGTTCAGTCATTCAGTGAGGTATGCTGGAGCCATGCCGCTAGACACTGAAAAACTGTTGCGTTCACTCGGAACTCAATCCGCTCGGTAACATCAGCCAGTGAAGGTCACAATGAGGTGTTTGTGATAACCTGCTATCGTGCTACTTTGTTGTTGTTGTTTACTGGCCCAACATTCTTCGCTGAAATGAAGAAGAGTGACGGAGGGGGAAAAGAGTCATCTGCAATCGTTGTGCCAGGGAACGGACTGTCATGGAGTAGAGAGGTCGACATGTTGTCTTTCAGTGGCAGGTGAACGCATGTCTGGGGCTTGCAGGACTGAACACAATGTCAGACATGCAGGAACTGATGGGTTGGTTTTCACGAAAAGCTGTATGAACCAATGCCATCTAGCCAGGAAAGAGGGTCTGTGGGGGAGGGAGCAGTTGCCCTCTTTTAAATTTTGGGCTGTCAAAAAATTTTTTGTCCAAAACTTTTTCTCATTAATGCAAAGTTTGAAGCTGAAAACTTTCATTTCGGGAAAAATTAGGAGCAAAAATGAAATTCTGAGCACCCATAGTCCTCACTGTTGGACAATTGCAGCTGTCTGTCGGAAAATTGCAACTTCCTGCCGTGCCTATTTTTTTAACCCACGACGCCACTCACTATTAGCTACTGCTAGTGACTAGTGTGTGATATGGTGTGTAGTCGGTCGGTGTTCCAGCATGATGACGATGATGACGACAAGGTCAAAGCGTTAGACACGATCTTATCACTGGTGAAGTACGTCGACTCGGTCTGTGCTGTAGCTCTGAGACAGGAGTCGGCTAACATACTGCTCACACACTGTGTGCTACAGTTCTTTGAACTCGTACGTACTGCTTCTGTTACTAAAACGACAACTACTAGTTTACAACTACAACAACTACTACTACTAATATTACTACAGTGTTGGCTCAGTCTGTGCCATAGTTCTGAGACAAGAGTTCATAAACATATTGCTCTCTCACTGCATGCTACAGCTTTTCTTAACTCGTATATGTACTGTTTTTACTACTTCTACTAGTACTATAACTTTTACTATTACTACAATTACAACAACAACTACTACTACTACTACTACAGTGTCAACTCGGTCTGTGCTGTAGCACTGCGACTAGAGTTGTTGAACATAAATGTAGAACTGCAGCTGATTTGAAATCATCAAAACAAGCCGGGCTGACAAAAGATCGATACTGGCCCTCATTTTGATATAGACTCAATTAAAATGAGTGAAATGAACCAAAGCTTGAACTTAGGCCGGGCAAAATAATTCAGGCTCATGTTTGGTGGTTTAATTTGCAAAACTTTCTACTAATTTCCCCGAGATCTTCCTGAGCCAACAGTTGAGTTATGTGTAAGTTTTTCCAAACTTTTTGCATCTTTTTTGTGATTGCATTTTTGGGGATAAGTTGGGTTTTTCTTACTTTCTGTTAAGTTTGATTTGTGAACTAATGTGATTTGGACTGGAGTGTGCTTATTGTGGATTAATATACAGGCTTGTCAGCTGCACATGGCCCATGGTGTTCCGCTGTTAATTGCCCCTAGCACAGGAATCTTCTACTGCTGCCTGTTTCATCGTAATGCAGTCATCGTTGACAAAATCTGCAGCATTCTTACTCAGTAAGTAAATGCATCCAGAGTTTTATGCCACATCTACATTGTACAAGGTGACACATAAGAAGAAAAACGCGAGTGTTTTACCTAGAGCAAGAAATCAGTCAGTTTTGGAAACAATTAGCCTCGATCATTGCACATGTTGAAGACTTGAACATTGTTTAGCATGACTGCCCTTCACTGCAGTGATCGAGGTTAAGAGTTTTTCAAACTGTCTCGATTGTTCAATTACAAAGCAAGCATGTTCCATTTTTATGTGTCACTCATCAGTTAGTATTCTAGATCAGATGAACCGTGTCAGATTTGGTTTTTGGCAATATTGCAGTACAGATTTGCTGTATTGGTGAGTGATGGTTGTTGATGTTTTGATGATAGTGTAAAAAGAAAAGGTTAAAGGTCCAAATATAGCTCTTAATGAGCGAACCCATCTCAGAGCTACGGAGCGTCACTTGTCATATGGGATCACACAGTGTTACCTGCCACCCGACAGAGGTGAACACGCCCTGCCTTAACCCCAGCCAGATAGGCCGGTACTCGATTTACCTACCCCGGAGGGATGGAAGGCTGAGTTGACCTAGGCGGTTGGTTACATCCCAAGATGGTTTACCTGCCCACAGGCAGTCACCCATTGCAATATTAACCGGGCCCGGCGTACAGTAACTTCGCTGATCGGATCAGACACGTTACCACTACACCACGCCTACCGTTGCAGTGTAGTTGATGGTGTAGTTGCAGTAGTTGTCATACATATATTAACATTAGTTGTAGTAATAGGTTGGTATATGCCACAAGACTTACCTGGTGATATGAACAGTAGTAGTAGTTGTATATGTAGTAGTCGCAGTATTAGTAGTTCTGTATAGATGCCATCAGACATACAGGCTGATGTGTTCTGTTGGTGTTCATCGGCTCTGAAGAAGAAATCGTTCTCTTTATCTCATGCAGGAATTTGTAGTAGTATCTGTAGTAGTCGCAGCAGCAGCAGTAGTAGTTGTTGTTCCTACAGGTGCAGTCAGACATACAGGCGGATGGGTCAGCATGGTGTCAGAGTCGTTGCGCTGTCGTCACACAAGAAACAGACAAGCATCGTGCTTAACTCGTACATCTTGGACACGGCGGACTTGTTATGGCGCATGCGAGCATTTCATCCCCAGCGGTCGCTGCCTCCAGTTGGCTCAATGACTTTCCTCAATGTTGTGCCTCAGTCCACGGTCCAACAACTAAGTGCTGCTCAGCTTAGCTTGAATGGATCACTCTTCATGCACCGAGCTTTTATCAGCTTTGTGATCACATTCATTCAGCAGGTTGCTAATACTGTGACACTACATTGTGCTAACATACAGTGTAGTAGTATTTATAGTAGTATTAGTTGTTGTTTCCACTGCTCAGCTTTGCTGGATCACCGTTCATCCACTGAGCCTTTGTCACTGCCTTCACCTAGCACGTTACGACCTGCCTCCTCGAAAGTCCTGCTTTTTTGAAAAATCACTTTTGGAAAATCACTTTGGTCCTAGAAAGTTCTGGAAATTAAGGCTTTAGGTCCTGGAATGTCCTGGGAAAATGTCCTTGAAGATCTTGCATTTTTATAGGCTCAAATGGAAAACAAGCAGCAATAGTATATCACCCAGTTTCTGTTGATTATTGCTTACTTGAATAGTGTTGACGAATTCTGCAATGGACTGTACCATGAATATTGTAAGTAAAGGATGTTTTTTGTTATATTTAAACATTTGTGGGCTACAAAAAGGTCTGGGAAAATTTTTCATTGGGGTCCTGGAAAGTCCAGGAAAAGTCCTGGATATTTTTATTGATGAAAGAGTGGGAACCCTGTCAGTCTACTACTACCACAAATAGTCTGTGACTCAGCATTGTGCTAGCAGGCATCTCGCTGGTGTCGTAGTAGTAGCTGTTGTAGTTGTCACAACATGAGTGCTCCACTGCTAAGCTTGACCCGATGGCTGTTCATGCATCGTGCCTTTGTCACTGCATTTATTCATCACACTCTTGGCTTTCACTGGCTGGTTTTATGGCACTTGTGTATGACATTAGGAAGATGCTCACTTGCTCGTTAACTCACCTTGTTTTAGCGTTTCCACGAACATACTGTGGTGGGAGGGATTACATTTCCACGTTGTATGTGCAATGTGTGTGTTTCCCAGATGTTGATAACATGACGAGTCCTTAGCTGTACTGGACACAAATTCATCAAACTTTCAGCATTTATGCATTCTAGGACAAGAATAAATGCCTCAGATTTTGGGTTAAAAGATCAAAGTTTAAGGTTGTGACGTATTCAGATATTTCAGTTAGTTATGTTCAGTGGCATTCTGGCAGGGATTTCCCCCCTAAAGGTCATCCTGTCAGAATTTTTTTGTCAAACAGTTGTCTTCCAAAGATACAAAATTTGGAGGCTGGAAATTTTCCATTGTGAAGAAATATTGGACAAAGTTGATATTTTGAAGTTTTAACACTCGTAATCTGTCAGAGATTTGCAGCTTTTTACCCTCACCACCACTTTCTAAATCCATGATGTCCCTGATGCTGTGAGATGATTGATGTGAACAAGAAATGTACACTGTGGGCCATAAAAAACGTGCCACTTTTATTTTTTAAATAGCTTCGTACAACATTGGCCGATTTAAATAATTTTTGGCAGGCGACATCATGAAAAAACTTCACACAAATGACTGCAGCTTTGGCCACCTCACTTTAATACTGTTGCTACACTACCTTGTGAAATGCAGAAGTCGTAGTTTGGCCATTTACAACAGTGAAACATACTGGATAGCGCATGCATCGGCTCAGAAATGATTAACTGGAAAGAGACAAACACGATTGGCAACTATTGTATCTGAAAAAGTCACACGTGTCACATCACATCCTCTTTATTACAGCATGTGCTCAAAATGTCCTCCTCCAGCATGAATGCAAGCGGCAAACGTTGACAACACTCGCAAACAACATGCTCAGCAACCTGTATTTTACAAGGTAGTGTAGCAACAGTTTTAAAGTGAGGTGGCCAAAACTACATTTGTTTGCATCGAGTTTTTTCCTGATGTTGCGTGCCAAAAATTTTAAGATCAGCTTATGCTGCACGGAGCTATTCAAAAAATAAAAGTGGCACGTTTTTATGGACCACAGTGTATTATGCTATGTTGCAGACTCAGCCTATGGGTCAAGTGATAGATCCTTCTGCACTCAAGGTAATTGCTGCTTTTAATCTGTCTGTTTATTCCTTGTAATAATCCTCATTATCATTACTTCTACCAAAACAGTGAGAAGTTTTTTTATGTTTTTGGTCTAGTCAGCTTTTGTTATTTTGATTTTTATTAAATTTTGTGGAAGAGTTGGTCAAGGCCCAAGCAAGAAATTGTAAAGTTTTTGTGGTGAGATGGATTGCTAGAATAATGAGACTTCCAAACAAGAATTTATATGATGAATGCAAAGCAGCACAGGGTGGCTGTCGTGTTGATTAGTTTGAGTCACAGGTTTCCTATGTCCTATGCTCCTGTGCTGTTTGCCCTTGCCGATAGCCATCTATTATGCAGAATGTATCTATGCAAGACAGCATAGCTGTCACGGCAACTGTTAAGGCATGTTCAAAATGACAGAAATGAAATGGAACTGAAAGAAAGAAATGCGCTCAACCGAAATGAAAGACGTGCACTGCGGTTTTTATTTTAGTTCAGTCCAGTTGTGTTGCTTTGCACGCTTCTTTAGGTTTACAACGTTAAACGTCTGACAAGAAAAGTTTTGCTACCTGGCAAAGACGAAGGACTTAGTATGGCTGCTATCTCCTAACTGTAAAGAATCTACTCCCCCGAATATACACACTGTGTCCAAAAAACGTCACACTTGTTTTTTTCTGTATCTTAAAGAAATATTGACCGATTTTCAAAATTCTTTCACCAGCACACTCACCGGACAATTGGCAATAAACTGACTATTGAATATCTCACCACACCGTAAGTGTGTTGCTACACTACCTTGTAAAATATAAGTGTAAGAAAAACTGGCAATAGGCAACAATCACATTGGTGAATGAACAAGGCACTTCAGACTAAGATCGCGGTGAATGATCTGTACGATGCTACACTGTGTTAGAAGCAGCTTTTTGAATATCTGGTGTGTTGAAAGATACATTTGTTTCTGGTCTTTCTGGCTTACTAGGCCTAGCAGTTCATCCACAGTTGTTGCGCTCTTCAATTATGCACACATTTCAGTCTGCAGCCTCATGCCTTTGATCGGTGCTTAGCGTTTCCCTGATCTTTTTAGTATAGTGCCCAGTCTTTCCCTGTTGCAGTTTGTCTTCAAAAATTCCTTCAGTATCCTCTGCCAACCATATTATTCGAACTGGTATAAATTTTTAATCACTGCCTTGTCGTTGTTGCTGAATGGCATGTTACAATGCTGGTATTTTGTCACCGCATTAAAAACCATTACTCACAGTAACATCTTTTGTTTTTGTTTACAGATGCATGCCATGTACCAAAAACTAAACAGAATTTAATTTCAGTATGCAAATTAGTAGAAAATTGTTTCAAGAGGTAAGTTTTTGTGATGTAATTATTCTGATTATGGTGATTTTTAAACATCTGTATTTCACAAGGTAGTGTAACAACACAGTTAAGGTGTGATGAGATAACTACGTTATTGCAAATATTATTGTCCACAGAGTGCGCCAGTGACAAAATTTTGAAAATCTGTTAATATTTGGTGAAGGTATGGACAATGACAGTGTGACAGTTTTTGGGGGACACAGTGTATAATGAGTCGACTGATGCATAGCCTATAGTTCTCTACTCACTCACTGACTATGGTTGTGTTTCAGCTAGCATCTCCGTGGACTGTATGTAATTGTATATATGGTCAGGCTGTGAAGGGAGAATTGTTGAGGTACTTGGGTTCACAGCACAACCTGGTTGGCGTTCAGCGCTTCATAGAGACGAGTGTCAGCCGGAGACGATCATCATCACGCTCCAGCATGGCAGCCACTGCCTCGGACCTCACTGCCAAGTGAACACTTACACGCAAGACACTTGCGATCAGGGTTGCCGGATTGGATGAAAAAGCGCCAATTTGGCTACTTTTGGCAGCCGTCGGCGACCTGCAATTTGGCTTTGGCGCTTTGCTTGCTGCTTTTTGGGCTACTTTTTGCCATTGGTGGGTGACTTGACTCCAAACAAGTCTGGCGTCCCAGTATGTGATGCTGTCGGGTCAGATGTAGGAGTGGGCATCCGGTCCCCCAGGGTCCTCCATATGCTTTCATTGAGAAAAAATCTAGAATATTTCTGGTCCTTTTAAGCATTCTATCTCTGCAAAAATACCATGTTTAAAATGCATCTGTTCAGCCTGAAAACGCAAATACCGTACTTGTTTGTTTGCTCCATTTCTCAGACACTTCTGTTCAGGATTACGAGTGCTTTAATCTCAATTCTTTCACTACCACATTTGTCATCTGTGCAGAGCCAACTAGGAATTGTACAGAATATCCTCGTGTTTCTCTCATTTCATTCAGATGATTCTTTCTTGCAAAATGCAATTTACTAACCGATTGGTGTAATGTTTTGCTGTTGTTTTTTTTTATGCACGACAGCAGGTACATGCTATGGTGCATCTTAGCCGTCGCAATTCTGTCTGTCCGTTTGTCTGTCCGTCCATCACACGGGTGGATCAGTCAAAAACGGTGCAAGCTAGGATCATCAAATCTTTACCGTTGGCTGCCTGGAAGACTCTAGTTTCAGGATCAGTAAAGCTTTCTCATAAATTCGAAAGAGGTCACCCCGATCGAGGGTGCTAAATGAGAGGGTGGTACGAAAAAATTGGGATTTCCAGCCAATAGTTGAATTCATGTGTTGGACGTGGCGCACAATATTGAAATTCATGCACTGGATATGGTGCTTGGCATCATCCGCCATCGAGTCTAAATGAAACATCATTGTGAACTTAGATTTTGTTTGCACCGGGCCTTCACACGATTCGCTGTCACGCATTCCCCTTTGCGTTAGCTGGGCTTTTCTTGTTATTTCTAGTATTCCAAGGTATGGACCCTCCATTACTGACAGCTGCCCAGGTGTCAGTCTTCCTGTCTCTGAATCCAGCCATGCGTTTCTCTTACTGTCACAGCCGCACGCTGGACTTATATTTTTCTGCATGCTCCGGCCAAGGCTGTTTTCACTGCAACTATTTTCTGTTGCCCTTTCTGTCACTACACCATGTGTGGGGTATTAATGTTCTGCAAAAGTTGCATTCTAATTTGTTTACCGATGCCCTTCATCCCTACTAGCCAACTGCGTTTGGATGTTAATTTTGTAGATAAGATGTATATTGTGTAGTATGCTGAGTTTGTCTCCCGGCCTTCTGTGTTTGCATGTTAATTTTGTGCATGATTTTGTAAGATGTCGCTGAATGTATATTTGTACTTAGTTTGCATGATGAGCACTGTTTTAATTTATGGTGTTACGCAAATCATGCCTGTTTTGTAAGGGTGTGCGCAAACCAAGTCAGTTTGGTCGAAAGTCAGCTTGGTTTTGAAGTTTAAAACCAAACCATTCAAAATTTTTACTTCTATTCAGTCATTTTTCATATCATTTGCAAAGCCACCCAATCAGCTATCCACAAGCATTGTAGCCAACAAGTGAAATGCAAGGTGGGAAACTACTATATTAAATTTCATACAAACTTGAGAATTATATGTAAATCGTTTCAGAGGACAGTTGACTAGTTGGCTCTTCTCTTGTTGCCAGATAATGCAGTTCCTAGCAGAAACTGCAAAAACAAATTCAAAACCAAAGTGCAGTTTGTAATGAAACTGAACCCACAGTGATGTTGGACTGAAAAAAATGGTTATTTTGTAAACTGGACCAAAGCCAACCTGAACTTCAAAATACCATTCTGCACCCTTGTAATTTTGTTTTTAGTTAGTTGATTTACCGAGTCACTTAGCTCGGTTATGGCATCGCTGCCAAAAATGTTTTCTTTGTGAAGGTTACACTCCTTTTTTACTTCTGGAACCCTGGTCATCTATCCAGTAGCCAGGTTGACCATTTGTCTTTGGGTAACTGGAAATGTCAGTGTTTCTGACATTTGTCTGAGAACTGACTGAATCAGCAGAAAAGTAGGGGTTTTGTAAGGGAAAATCTAGTTCTAGTCAGTGAAAAGTGTTAATTCTTATTTTCATGTTCAGTCCAATACCAGTGGTTATTGGCTTATGCACAGTAGGTACGTTAGTAAATAGTATTTCGGCTGTCCAAGGAGTGATATGCGTTCCTACTTGTAATCAATGTGTTCTCATTGTGTTTGCATTAATAACTGTCGGCTTTGTTATTTTATTTGTTTTTTCATTCAGTTCAGCAGTTTTTTTAGATGGCGAAAAAACCACATATGCAAATGCTGTACAAAGCTGAATGTGGTTTTTTCACTATCTAAAAAAACTGCTGAACTAAATAACTGGTGCTGTATATCAACTTTTATTCAGCTACAAACAAGTTAAACTTCAAATGCCAATATACAGATGTAGACAAAAACTGCTAAACAGAGAGCATAGATGTTTACAAACTGTTTTTGACAACATTACATTCTCACAATAGTCGAGTCAAGCATCATATCACACTGTTTTTCAGTGCGGTCACTAACTCGCTATAGCTACAGACATTAACAGTTCTCAAAATGTACTCAGTGACCCCCAATGCAGTGGCGTCTTTGCAGGCGGGAGAGAGCAATCCCCATGAATTTTAGCTTTTCGGAAGTTTTTCTTCATATCGCAAAACTGTATTCCAGAAATACAAAAGTTTGGGCTGGAAATTGTCCGTTAAGTACATGTAATCGAATTGTACGTACAGTAGGTTATACATAGAGCAGATATAAAACAGCGAACAACATGCAAGTTAAATTAAAATCATGAAACAAATACAAACACAAAAATTATTGTTTACATGCAACGGCGCAGGTGTGCGAACAAAGCAAGCGGGTCATTCAGGCTTGTAGCCTAGTGATGACTTTATAACTGGATTTCAATTTCGATGCGATATCAATACGATATTTTAGAAAATATCGTGATATCGATATTGATATTTTTAAAATCATCAGTATGTAAATCTTATACAAGCACAAACAAGACGTAAACATTAAGCAAAGCAGTATGATTTACGCAGGTACTAAAATGTGTAAGTGAACTTAATTAACTAAAGACTGACGCAAATGTCGACACCGTATTGTTAGTTTGTCATTTACTCCATTCATTGTTGTTATTTTGGTAATGCAATAATAAAAATATAAACGTTTGGCGAAAAATATTGCGTTATGTCAAAGAATATGGCGATATATAAAAGATATCATGACATATCGAAAAATTTGATATTTTTTCGACAATACGATAAGATATATCGATATCGAAAACGATATATCGATATTTTAGATATATCGAGTCATCACTACTGTAGCCGGACTTTGCAATGAGGAGGGCGGGGTTTGACTAGGCAGGCTGCTTTGATACCCTCCACTAATCCAACCAAGGGGTCTGTGGAGCACTAAGCTCCCCCAGTGGGATATGGGGTAAAGTCTCAGCAGCAAACGAGAGGTGATGAATTTATTAAGCATACTTGCAGCTAACAATCGAATCTGGCGGTCCTGGTGATTCCGGCTGAACCCATCGAACTCGCCTGGCTATAAACGTGGCGCTGTAAACGTTCTAAACTTGACTACAAACGTAGAAAACCAACGGAACTGAGTCAGACTACAGACTACTACTACGTTTCTACCCAATCACCACTGCCACTAGAGCCTGTGGCTGGGCCGGTATATTGTTGACAGTCAAGTATAGTAGCTGCTGACGTGCAGTAATGATAGGAAAGCTACGATGACGACACATCTGTCACTGAATGACGTCGTCGGTGGTGCGTCGTTTGTTTCGTCAGCTACACGCAGCAATACAACATTCCACACTACCGCTACATATGACGCCATGCCACTGATACGTACAATACAATGCAGACACAAAAAATACAGTTCTTGCTAACGACGAAAGAAGGACGGAAAGTCCCAAGCAAGGCACAGGGTGACCCACGTGATATTAACAAATCTATCGAAAAAATGTATGAGGTCACCCCCCG
>Ga0209454_1003684_pt1 | contig 11104 bp, 5 predicted proteins | sample WorMetHERISLAND1_2_FD_187400 | JGI IMG/M metagenome (GOLD analysis project Ga0209454, IMG submission 187400) | Marine gutless worms symbiont microbial communities from Max Planck institute for Marine Microbiology, Germany - Olavius geniculatus... | ecosystem: Host-associated > Annelida >...
AAAAGTTTTCTTTGTTTTACTTTTTTTTTTGTTTTACATTAATTTCAGCAAAACGATAGAGAAATGCGTGTTCTTCTCCTTAGAAACAGCGGGAAACGGCATCCCCATAGGCCTACTTTCGCCCCGCCCCACCATTTTCGAAAGCGCTAGCCCCAAAGATGCACAATTTTTTAAAGCGAAAAAATACAAAAAAAAATCCAAATTTTAAGTTTTTAAGTTTTATTTGTTGTGCTATATGTAATACAGATCGTAATTTTGGGTTTTTGAAGTCACTTCATTAACTCAGCAAAAATGACCTGTATAGCATGTTCTTCCTGTGTCTTAAAATTTGTGCTCGTCTCCTTTGTACACCAAAACCCATAAAATCTTTAACAACTTTCAAAGCCTTTAATAACCGAAAAAATTTTCAAAAACCTAAGTTTTTCATTCCTGGCTAGCCCCGCGAAGCGGCGTTGGTGTCCGTTCTGTTGGGAGGCTTACATCGGTCAGCTTGCACATCGGCTGCCGGGCTATCTGATCGGTCCGATAGACAGACTCGGGCGTCTCGGTGCAACAAAGGTGCTTAACTAACTGTCAATCATTGATTCAGCTCCTGCACTGCCACAGTGACTACAATCCACCAGCATAGCGGCTGATTTCTTTCTTCAAACCTGGCCTTTCACATTCCTTCCTTTCTGTCAGCTCGTCTTCTGCGGAATTATCGTTAGATCTAATTCTCCCAGACATTCAAGGGCATATGGTTGAGCTCTTATCATCTGTAGAACGAATGTCTTTCGCACAGTTTTTTGTCTCTTATTTTTAACCGTTAACTTTTAGTCATATTGCGTCACTTACGTGCAAATTTGACATCAAGTGCGATCTGATTTTGCGATTAGGCCTACACATTAGGCCTACTGCATTTCACAAGTAATGAATTACAATTACTGGGGTGTATTAATTGTTTGCAGTAATTAATTCAATTACTTCAGTAATTGATTAGCCGAGGAAAGGTTGCTGTTTTGCACTATGTTTTTCTAGTTAACTTTTTAAAATTTTATTACGCATTACTGTATATATAGTGTTTATTGGAATTTGTTGTCTGAGTTAAAATACACGTAGGCCTAGGCCTATAAATATTTAGTGAATGGTGTAGTCTATAGACAGTTCGTCATGCTGAATGTTGATGTTTCAGCGGAGCGATTAATGCCACTGTCTGTAGCGGCGCAATACACACTTACTGCTGGGCCGGTCGAGACAAGTCAATTATGATCGCCTTGGGTCCATGGAGACATTGTTCAGCGTCGCGCTACACCGACTCCAGGCGTTGCCAACGCTTTTTGGCTAAAATGACAAACGTAACTCATTTTGCTGCCAAATAATCTAAAAAATGCCCAAATTTATAAAAAAAGTCAGTCGCTCAGATTACTAGACACGCACATAAACGCGGCCTTTATGCATTCACGTCATCGAACCTGCTACTTTGTTTATAATTATGAATTTACGTTTTAATTTGATAGCTAATTTAAAGGCAAATAATACTTATCCGGCAATCGTATCAATAGCCTAGCGGCTATTCATATGGTGATCGGATAAATATCGGTCCTACCGGGGCCGGCTATTTATCCGGCGGCCGTCTTGGACGTCGGTGCGTACGAGCACCAAAGGGTGCTCATAGTCTATAGATACCAGCTAAGATGGGCAAAACGCCATTTTTGACGCTGGATATTTGTAGACGCTGGCAAAATACCGCTAAAATAAAATTGATGCCAAGTTAATTTCAAACGTGAGTGTTGCTGCCAAATTACAAATTTCCGTGGCAAATACAAAAATAGTGCCCAAATACCAAACTGCCAAACCACAATTTTCACTGCCAAACGCTTTTGAAAAATGCCAAATTTGAGTTATTTGCCATCTGAAAATGCCCGTTGGCAACCTTAAGCGAGCCACACTCAGTCGACATTTACAACGACGCCGCATCCTCATCCGAGACCTTGCATCACGTCCAGCAGCAGCAGCAGCAACTAGAGATGTTTTAGTAACTAAAATGAAAGCATAAACGAAAATAATCTGTCTTTTTACGAAAACGTATCTTGCTATTTTTAATGTAAAGAAAAAAGCCCAGCTGTCGCTAAGGAAGACGCGCTACAGCCTATACAGTTCCTGTTGCAGTATTGATTTTCAAGGTCATTCAATGTTGATGATTTTTTTATGTCATTTGAAAGTCAATATACCACTTTCTATTAGTGATTAATAGTAACCTTGGCCGTAACTCTCGCCGTTTCCGATATATAGCCAGTTTTCCGTTGAAAAACGCACATTTTCTTATTCCCTCTATTCAACCCCCAATTTGAAAATGTTTTTCTTGCACTAAATCGCTGAAATTCTGCATACCTAACTTTGACGCACATGGCTAATTACGCGTGTAAAATGTTCTTTGTACGACCTAACGCTTAGCCACAATACATCCGTTACAGACCAACAGACGACAACGATGCCAAAGACGCCTACAGCATAGCTGTAACGCGTCAAAAATGAAAACTCTGAAACTGGATAAAATAAAAATTACGGTAAGCAAAACGCACTAAAACGAAAACTATGTAGGCTTACGAAAAACGAGATTTCTGCGATTTAATTCAATTGAACAACTTGTAAAACGGCAGTTTTTGGTGTAAGACGTTGAAACATTCGTGACGTAATACACGCAGTCATCAGTGCGATTCACCTGGTTGCCATTTTTGCTTATATCACGCGCCGCGGAACAACTCCGTAATGAATTCTTGCCAAATGGCATGATAAAATATCAAATAGGTGTCAGATGCCGTATCTTAAAAAGCGTTTTGTCAAATTACAACCAAACTACAACTATATAAAAACAAACATAATTTTTAATAGCGGTGTGAAAACTAAATTCAGTTTCTTCAGAGAAAATTGATATGGTATGAAAATCATAATTGGCATCCAGTAAACTGTATAAAAACTAAAACCGAAATTTAATTTGAGAACTGAACTATCTTGCTGGCAGCAGAGCCAGCAGCAGCAAACTCGACAATAGACTTTTTTTGTCCAAAATGTTGTCTATAGACTCGTCAACAACTACGATTCCAAATCTTCGACAACTGATCTATGCGCCACTGGACATTCTGACGACCTGTGATCCGCTGTGTTAGGTGATGGTGTACGCGCTGTGAGAGACTGTTGTTCTCTCGTGTTGTTCTCTCGTGACACACTGGACGTCAAACAAAGCAGCAGCAGCAGCAGCAGCAGCAGTAGTAGTAATCAAGCCGAGACGTTGCATCGCTGCGCCGCGCGTGCAGGCAGCTATAGGCGAGTCTACGCGGGCGCCGTTTTCAGTCGTCACTCGTTTATTCACTTCGGCGCTCGTCGGTCGGGTCGGTCGTTTTGCTGCTTCGGACAATTACCGTCGCGATCCTTCGCACGCCAGATACATCACCCAGGTCAGTTCTTGTGCGTTTTTCAGACATTCCGACTTAGACGAATAAATGCATTGCAGTGCTAGTTAGTGACTATAGGTTTTGATTAGGCTAATTCTTATAATAAAACTACTGTAAAATAAATGGCACTACCGTCATTAATGATAATAATAATTTCAGTGACGTTTTTACATTTAGAGTGAGCCCGACACACACCATTCCATTCCAGTTAGCTGTATTTTCAAATTTGGTTTTTAACCCCTGACATCATCTTTACTTCCGGAGTAGGCTAGGCCCTACTGTATCACGAATTATTATTAAAATATTAACAACAACAACCGCGATAGCATGTTTTGCATAAATAGGTCACCCAATATAAGGTAGGCCCTATTACAAAACAACGCCGATTTGTAGCCTCCCCCTAATTACCAGTTAGGGCGATTTCTGTTTACATGCAGTGTTTGAATTGCCGGAGGGTTGGGGGGGGGTTAAGCCCCTGAATGTTTTCTCAACCCCCTAACACACTCAAATCATGCACTGAGGTCAGCTGTATACTATATACATTCAATTTTCGTCACAATTTTGGTCGGGCTCTTGTATCTAAAACTTCAACCCCAGCTAATTTTTTTTACAATTTAGTCATTGTTTACATGACATCAAATGTTTCTTACATGTACGAACTCTGTTGTTTTGCGGCGAATCTTATGAAAGCGTATGATCAATGCGTCAATATACGGTATTAGCCGATATTTGTTTTGCAAAACGTTGGCAAACATTTTAATGCAAAAAGCCATTAACACTTTGCATCTCGTAAACCTAACGCGTATATGCGTGTATAATTTACGTTAGGTTTATTATCGCGTATGTTTTATTTTATTTTAGTACGTAATCTACTTTAAATATGTTTAACATATTTGATAAACTTGTCATACTAAAGAGGCCCTGTATTATAAAGCCTATATCCGGATTAGTTGGTGCGCTCGTTGGTATTTTTTTCGCTCATTAGCCTATTTGTTCAGCAGCCGCATAACCAGTTATTATGTTTTGGCGATTCTTCAGCAGACGGCAGCAAAAGACGACGATCGACGGTGCTCAGTGGCGGCAAAATGACGTAAGCAATTCTGCACGGACATGATGGATGCTCGTTCGGGCTTTCCGTGCTGGCCGTCACCACCTGGACTACTGCAACTCACTGCCGTGCTGTGTTTGACGCTCAGCTTAGTTGTCTCAGGGTCGCGTGGCGCCGGTATGATCAATGCAAGCGACTCTACAGTCAACCCACCACCACCACGGACGTCGACGCGCGTAGACACGTCGACGCGCATCTACGCGTGGCAGAAGGCAGCGTCCAACACGTCGGCAGCAGGGATGTTTACGTTCAATCGACCCGGGCGCTCTTTTGTTGAATATCGTCACGTCTGGCCGTCGCCGAGCTTAGTCGTCCATCTGAACCTACGACTCAGCTTCCGTACGGTTCGGTCATCCAGCATATTGGCCGTGCTATCGTCGATCAGCGAACGACCTGCTCGTCCAGAGCGTTCCAACGGCAGCGTGCTACTTCCGACAACGTTGATACGACTACGCCGTGGCACTGTCCATGTGTCTGTCACTGACCAGCCTGACGGCGTCGCCGCTCCCGCGCAGTCGAGCATCATCATTGGCAGAGGTCCCTTACTTACTTACTTTCCTTTTCCTATGCTTTTTTCTAGCGTACGCGATATCCTGGCTTCTTCGTTTTCTAGTTGTCGAAGCTGTGTCAAGCTGCTAGTAAACTCTGTGACAGACTGGCACAATTGTGGAGCAGATGTTCATCTGTTTGTGGTTGCAGTCCGCAGTGGCTGCAGGTTGGCTACTTTCTCTGTCCCCTGCACTTGTGTAAAATGTGTGTCGTTTTTGCAATAGCCATTTTAAATCTGAGGTCTCTCCCTAACTCTCCCATAACTGGTGTGGTCAGTGCGAGTGGTCAGTCTGTGTCTCTCCCTATTTATAGCCGTCCCCGAAATGACCTATACTGTGTCTGGTGGGACGTTAAACCCTACTCACTCACTCACTCTCCCTATTTATAGATCTAGTTGCAATCCCAGAAAAAAAGTTAGGGACGGGGCGGGAAAAAACTGCTTTATTTTTTATTTTTTATAATATGCCGTGTAGTATTACACAGCAACTCATAAAGAAGAATTTGATACAACTGAATAGTATTCTTCAGAACTAACGCAAAGAAACTGCAGCATAACAGACCAGTTAGAAACAGCTTTTTTAGTAAAACATTGAGAGCAAACCCAAAAAACTGCACTAATGTTTTGAGGGTCAAATAAAAAATTTCAGGGGCAAATGTTCTAGGGACGGACGTAAAGCTGTAAAGACGTTTCGAAGTTGCCAGATTGGTTGTTTCTTGGTTTTTGACTGCGTATCAGGCTCAGCGTGAAGAACGAAAGATTTGTCGGGTGATTAGTAATAATAGCAGCATGTAGTCGTGGTGTCGCGTGTGTTGGGCGATCCATCACGCACAGACCTATTCACACATAACTGGTGTGGTCAGTGCGAGTGGCCAGTCTGTGTCCAGCTAGTGACCCATCACGCGCTTCCGTCGCTAGGTCTGTTGAGCCTCCATCCGTCCGTCATCGGTCAATATGGCCAGCGGTTCTGTGATAAATGGATCGCGGTCGCTCGTTCGCTCGGATCTAGCAGTATAATAAGAGATGATTTGCGACAAGGATTGGGAAGCAGGCAGCATTAGACTCGGCCGGCCACACCGGCTTGGCTCGGCCGATCCGACCGACAGCTTTATTCAATTACGTGATGAAAATAGCAACGTAACATAACGTATCATTGCGCGCCGAATCCGTCCGTCGATTACTTACTGTTCACTGACGTCGGTCGTCGTTCCACCTCTCATCTGACCGTTAGTTTTCAGCCACTAAGTCGACACTAATCCTTGTCGAATCTGCGACTGAGCACAAGCCAGATGCTCATCTTATTATGCGTTCGTTTAAAAACGCCGCGTACGAGTCTTGCTCTTTAGTTCGTCTTTCGTCCGTCCGTCCGTCTGTCTGCTGTCCGTCTGTGCCGTATAACAGGTTCCGAACTCGATAACGAAAGGGCGTAGATAGCAATTGGCGTGAACGTTCTCTAAAGCAGGTGTAATCGATGTGCCGATTTTAGCTCAAAGGCTTAAAGGTTAAAATTTGTGGACATCAAAAACATCCAAAAAGACGCCTTTTAACGAGCAGGCGCAACGCTCAGCAAAGCAGCATGCAGAGGCAGACCTTCAATTAACGTTCAAATCAGTAAATTTCCTCAAATAGCTATATAGGTGGACAGCCGTACAACTAGTCTCCGGATGTGTTCACAAGACTTGTTAATAAAGACTTTTAATAATGTTCGATTTGCTTTGCATTGCTGTCGTGCGTGCAGAGTTTTTTTACTGAGCGTGTTATCGGCATTCGGAGTTGTTACCATATATGTATAATGTTCATTTTTCTGTTCACTTTGATTTCGGTGCCGCGATAGAAAAAGTAAGTAAAGGAGAAGAGTGCAAAGTGCTGCATATTTACCCAGTCGTCGTTGAAACGATCGTTAATGCGCTGAGAACGCCTTGTCAGTATCTTCTCGACAACAGATGCGTGTTTCCTTTAGCTGACGTCTGAACATATCGATGCCGCTCAACGCAAAAGAGCAGATCGATTTTTTTTCCATCCGCAAATAATTAAGCAATTTCGCCGAGAAGTGTATCTTTGGCAAACAGGCCTGGGAAGAGTGTCACGGGACGCAGATGGACGGGTGAAGAGATTTAAGCTCAGTGAAGAGGCAGGCAGCTGCGAGTGACTGAGTTGAGTGAGATGATGCATGACGAGCCATCCAGAGCATTGTCCACTATTCGACAAACCATTTGAGGCAGCCGCAGAATCGCTACAGCCAGTAACGTCGTGACAGGGCAGCAGGGGGGCAACTCTATCCAATAAACTTTAGCCTGCGGAAAAAATTCAAGGGCATAGCTGGACGTGAGGTCCAGGGTCCGGTGCTTCCCAGCTAGGGCCAAAGTGACCTATGTGATTTTCATCAATTCGTCGACAAAAATATACTGGGTCACTACATGCATTATGATGAAAATTTACTTGTCACTCATTTGGGCATCTGGGAGCCAAACCCTTTTCAGCTTTTGCGAAGCCTTTTGGAACCCTACCAGGGCTCTGCTCCTGGTATCTATTACAAGCCGAAGGCCACAGGGCGTCTAATTTGTTCTAATAACGAAGCTTGTATTACACGTTTCACGATATAGCTTACGACAACGAAAACAAACCAACCGGAAACAGAAACATTGTCGTAAGACTCTGGTTGCATGTCAAACACACAACATTGCTTTTCCCTTTAACGTTCTCCGAGTGCTCGTATTCCACAAAGTGATGCTTTTTGTGTCTGAACTGAATTAGCAGATGGAGATCGACAGCAGCAGCAGCAGTATCCGTGCCGTGTTTGTGTGTCTATTGAGATGCTAATGATGAGAAGTGTCACTCGAAGGCGTGTTGGGTCCTGTGACGAACTGACCTGACGTCAATGATGTAATTATTTGCGACTACTGATGAGCCGCACACAAACTTGTGACATGTTGGGTTTGGCAAACGTTATCAGCGGACCCGCCGAGTAGACAGCGTTACGTTTAATGGAGTACAGTTTCCAATTGGCGCATACGATGCAAGACTCGAATGCTGAGAGTGCGGGTAGAGCTTGAGCTTCTAGGAGAGGAACTCTACTGTCCAGAGTTTATTAATCTTTTTGAGCACTTAAAATGAACTCTTTTGATATTATATTGGATCACACAAATCTATGCTCATTAGAGTTGTGCTTTGGGTAAAAACTGGGCACTGCACATTGGTGAAAATCCTCCAGAAACTGTCATCAAACACTGTGCGTAGTTCTATGTTTTGTGACTGTAAAAACACTTTTTTCGTCCGAGAACTGATCGTGGCATCTCTGACAACGTACGCCCATTAAAATTTGTGTCGTATGCGCTCTCGGGAAATCTGAGAGCCACAGCGGGGCCCAGGGAAAACATTCCCAAGGCCCGTCTGGGGAGAAAATTTTTGAATTTTGCGTTTAAAAATGGCGCATTCTCATGTACTTTTGGTGTATATTTTGAATGACGGCGGGCCCTCAAACGTCGCGGGGCCCTGGGAAAACTTTCCTCCCTTTCCCCCTTCTCGACGGGCCTGTACGCTTTTGTGACTGATCGAGAGATGTCGTTGATAGTCCAGGCACCGTATTTAGTAAAAACGAGTCGCATCTATGCAGGCAATGTCGCCGTTGCTATAGGTTAATATTTCAAACCGCCGAAACACAGAAATCCCCGAAGTTGTGACCCTATACCGACCGGTAACTCAGACCGAGCCTTAACTGGTGCGTCGGTGCGCGGACGTGATGGAGACGACTGATAGACTGCCACGCGGTTCGAGAGAGAGAGACCGTGAATGCGTAGTGAGGAGAACGCCATGCATGGAGCAGCAGCAGCAGCAGCAGCAGCAGATAACCAGGAGATAATGTGGGTTGGCAGGCGTCTGGTGCAGTTGGGCTGAAGGATGGTCGACACGTCACACCTTCACTGAATACTTAACACGCGCGCAGACGACGGACGACCAGCTGCTGTCCAGCTGTATTATACTGTTGATGTATCGTGGTGGTCATATGCCGGGTTACTCGGAAACTAATTAAACCCATGATTAGTCTCTACACTCTTCGCTCTTCCGCAGCCGAGTTCTAGGAGAACATGCGCAAACGCCACCCGAAAGCACGATTGTAAAAGTAAATAATGCATCGCGTGGCCAGTTTCGCTGCGACAGTACGGCAGTCGTCTTTCTAGCGCCTCTACCAGCTTGCATTAACCATGCACCTAACGACACATTCAGTAATGAAAGACGGAATTAACAAACCAACAACAAATTTACAATACGTCGTACATTGCAAAATGTTGTACAGCTCGTTGTACGACTTACTGTCCCACAATCCAAGACAAGTCGAAGTAGTGGGGTTTAAGTTTAATGGAATCCGAGCCTGAACGAGGACAATGAAAGAATCATAATAGCGCCATAGAGCCTACGACGACGGCGCTGAACAATAAAAGAACAGTTGAGGCTGCCGATGTTGACACTGGGACCATAACGCTAGCAGGCCTATAGGCCTACAGTACATAGAGAGACAGTTGATTGCGCGAGTGAAGAAGCACAATGACTTGATGCCCGGTACAGTTAGGTGTCAAGGGACCGGCGGCGAGATATTCCAGCAGAAACTGCAATAATATCAGCAGCAGCAGCAGCAGCGCCATGACAACGAAACGCAGGAATCGCCGCTTGCGATCTGTGATGCGCCGTCGTCGCCTGTCCGTTCTGACAGATGACTGACTAGCCCGCTGGGACCTAGCCTACCGAAGCATTGTTCTTGGACTTGGATCCACTTCACTCAGCAATTCTCTAGCTTCTCTCACACTCCGCCACAGCGCGTTATAACTACTCACTAGTGGCTTACCGGACCAGATAGACGTAGTACAAAGTGCTATGTTGCAGCTCTTCGAGCTAAATACCGTTGATGTAGCGTCTCAGTATACTGGAAAGTGAAAGTGAAACTTGAAGTGACGAATATTTGCTGGTTTCTAAAGTGTAATTGGTATTTCAGTACCTTGTAGCGGTTAATAGTAATAATCATAATAATATCAATAATAGGTAATCTACAATACGGTGGTTCAGCTATTTGTTTCCGCTACTTACTGGCCGCATTTCAGAGTCAGTGGCGGATATATTTCTACCAAGCATAGACATTGTTTGAACTTCTACGCACGTCACGATTTTCAGTGGCGCAAAATTTACGACATTTTAACTGTTTTCGAAAAAAAAGATAAAGCCATGTAAGTCTGTATTATCAACAGAAACGTATAACAAACGCGTCGGTGCACCGCGCTTCCAACTGCGTATCGAATGATCCTAATAATTATTATTAGGCCTACACGTCAGCATCTATCTTCGATCATAGCACTAACTGATTAGTAACACCGCGCACTGTCTTGTCAGCGCACTTCGCACCTGTGCAGTTGATTTAGTAGTTTGCCAGTCTGCTGATCAGCGCACGTTAATCCGTTAGTGTCCAAATAGCGTGAAGTGGTCAGAGCCTAAAATACAGGGTGGGCCAAAAAATGGCACAGTTTTTTTGTATACCTCATAACTTCACCAAATATTAACCGATTTTCAAAATTCTTTCACTGTCAGAATCAGGAGACAATTTGTAATGAAACTGTCACTACAGATCCTACCACACCTCAAATGTGTCGCTACACTACCTCGTGAAATATCAGATGACGCACTCAAGCCTGCAACGCCACTGACCGTTGCGTGATCAACGTTGATCGAGGCTGGCATGTGGCTCCCAAACAACCCAGACTTAAATTCAGTTGATTATGCTGTTCGGGATGCCCTTCAACAGAGGGCCTATCAATGTTGACGATTCACAACAGTCAATTAGCTAAAAAAACCATTGTCGCTGAGTGGGGCAAAGTCCCGCATCGTTTAGTTGATCGCGCTATTGGTCAGTGGCGTCGCCGGTTTCGATGCGTTGTCCAGCAGCAAGGCGGACACATTGGAAATTTGATGTGAAAACTGTAAAGATGTGATTTTTAGACAACAACTAAGACAACAAGCGCGTTGTTTCTGTTG
>Ga0209454_1003685_pt1 | contig 11102 bp, 5 predicted proteins | sample WorMetHERISLAND1_2_FD_187400 | JGI IMG/M metagenome (GOLD analysis project Ga0209454, IMG submission 187400) | Marine gutless worms symbiont microbial communities from Max Planck institute for Marine Microbiology, Germany - Olavius geniculatus... | ecosystem: Host-associated > Annelida >...
GTTTTTATGAAACACCGTGTAGAACATGAAACGTACACTGCTATTTCTATACAGCATAAGATATTCAGTGAAATAATCATACATGCAAGAAGAGCAAAAACCTGCACAGCTTCATATGTCGTATGCCTGACACAGACAAACGCACCCTACCTTAAACCCAACCAGTAAGACCAGCACTCAATTTACCTACCCCAGAAAAAATTAAGGTTGAGTTAACCTGTATGGTTGTTTAGAAATCTATCTGTTTCATCAGATATATTCTATATTTTGACAAAAGTAATCAAGGAAATGAGAGATTGGCGTCAAATCCAGCAGACAAAACATGAAATTGCAGACTACTGGTTCACACACGAATGCGATTCCACCTTCTACCAAATTACTACAGTGCTTGTTACGTGACGCAGATGTCAGATATGCTATATGACCTGCGTCGTGCCAGAACAGTGTAGACTGCCGAGACACAGTCGGCAGGTGCTTCCACCTCCACAAAAAAATACGGCTCCATCAGACGAGGCGTTGCCTAATCACAGTTACCACACATGCTGTTACATTAATTCAGCAAAAACAACACATTCAATAGTTAAAATCAAACCAATCATATATTCACAAAATGTGCACGCAACACTCCTTGTCTAAGATTATTCGACTGTCACTCAGCCACGCTGCTAATAACTACATAGTGTCGCACCGGCTATGGTGTAATAAACTTCTATGGATTATATTGGGACACATTAAACGCTGCTGTACTAATAACTGAACACGTAAATGCTAATTAGTCAATTAAGCAAATTAACGCAGTCACTACACATGCTGTACATAATCACTCTGTGATGGGGTTGACAGGGAACACAGAACAAATGAACTGATCTGAACTCACATTGTATATAACGAGAGACGTGGTGAAATGCTTCGAAGAACGCTGTGGCCACACACGGCAAATTGTGGGAAATGTAAAATGGAATGTGGAAGGCAAAGCCCCTGCCGCCAAATGAAGCCTCCAAAAAGCTGAAACAGTAACTCTTTCACAACTGAAGTGCTTTCCTTAACCAGTTATTTGAATTACAAAAGTTTCTACCCAACTTTTTTATATTTACAGGAAAAACAGCAACATCTGTTGAAGTAAGTAAGCAGAACGCAAAAGAGCAGACCATGAGAAAAGCGGAGTAAGCGACTCGTCGAGCGGTTGGAATGATCTGACCTCCACCGCGATAGATTGACTCTGGAGCAATCACTGCATCCAGGATCTTGAACTTGCAGTTACGTATCGCTGCAGCCACAAAAACCAAGCAAATGCAACCGGCAAACTTCAGGGCACTATTATAATACATCTTCTACAGACTTACTCTGACGATAGTAACTGCAACAAACACTGTTTTAAATTTTAAAATAACAATTAAACTTTGACTCCACTGATAGAAAAAGGCTATGTTTTCATTTTTGAAGTGTCTGTTTGTCTGTCTGCCAGATTAAAAGTTATAAAAAGATTTTTATGAAATGTCAGGAATATCATGACTCATGGAAAAATGGATTGCATTTTGGTGCCAGTTCAGACTTGCAAATGATTATTAGCTGTAATATGTCAAATAGTGACATTTTACAATATTTTGGCTAAATATTAGCATCACAATGGTGGTGATTTTCATCGAGTCTAAATTTGCAACTGTGTCCCAATGTGAAATGTAACAGATCGGAGGTCAATATGAGCAAAAAAGTAGTTTATGCCACATCTGTGGAATAATTTCGATGCTTAGCTTAAACTTGAACTTTATAATTCCACATTACAGCCAAGAGAGTGATCATGAACTTACGTTCATCACACAATGGTCCTTCTCTCGAGCCCCACTGGAAGCCTTGAACGATGCTGTCTTTCACTGAACTCAATAGGGCTTTGTCAACCTGAACATTGGATGCAGAGTATAACATTAAATCATGACAGCAGTACAACAACTACAACAACAACTACTACTACTACCACCACCTCTGTCATCTCCCAAGTTCCTCTGCTGATCGCCGTGAATCTTTAATGGGGTATAATTTAAAAAAAACAACTATTTTTAAAATTACACCTGTTTCCGACAATGTGGAAAAGTTTAGAGGTGATCAGATTACATGCTAAAAAACAAACATAAGCACCAAAACATGATGGTATGCCCTTACTAACATAAGGGTAGCCACAACAACTACTACTACTACACACCTCAGATGGCAGTGTATCATCGACAAGAATGTTAGGCCCGGTCGTATCGGGTCCAAACGCCCAGATAGACCGAGCAGCCAGCAGATCCCAGTCATACTTGGTCTGAAAGAATTCTCCAAGCCTCTTCCTCGGCCAAGTTATCTGCACCACCTCATTCTCAATGTCCTCAGCCAGTCCTTTCTCCAGTGGCTCGGCTATCATCGTTATTTTGTTTCTGCACCAACAAACAGTTCAGTGACAGAAAAATGTTTACAGAAACTTTTGCCTTAGTGGCAGTGGGGGCAAATGTCCCCTAAATTTTGGGCCATCTAAAATTTGTTGGAAAATTTTCTTCATCTGAAAACTTTCATCCAAAAGTGCAAAGTCTGAGGCAGAAAACCCTCCACTGCGGGGAAATGTACGAGCAAAATTAAAATTTTGAGCATCCTGTCCAAAATTGTCAGCTGCCTGTCAGAATTCTGTGAGAAATCTGCAGTGTCTGCATGGAAAAACTTGCAACTTCCGGCCACACCTACTTTTTTTTAACTACGACGCTGCTAATCAGCACCAGGTCTAACTAAAAATATATATCAACTCGTATATCACCAGACCATTCCAAAATAGAAATTGGCAGAGCAGTAATTACTAGAACTTAGAAAATGTTTGCACATTTCCCTCTTTGTTTTGAAGTCTAACCAAGTTGTCTAACAAACAAATTTTTCTCACCCACGAATGACATCAAAACAGAAGAAGGGTCAAAAATAAACTGTACAAAAATTGTTTGATGCAAAACGGTTCTTATTCAACTGCACAAAGTCACAAAGAGAAAACAACAGCAGAAGATACAAATGTTAATGAATTATTTCTAACACTGACAGAAAGGCGCAACAAACTTTTTGTTGGGAGTTTCAGCAAAGCATTTCAGCGACGAAGTTTCCACAACAGTTTCACAGAAACAAACCACTGGGTCGGCGACTTTAATGTCTACAACAAAAAGCACACTTAGCATTAGAAACCAAGCAAAGAAAACTATCAAAACACAAAAACAAAGCATTTTTCTGTATTAAGATGCTTCCGAAAATTCTAAAGTAACTGCGGCAGCAAACAAAAATGCATACTGACATGAAAGCATGATACCTTTGATATTTCTTTGAACAACACACTTTTCTCCAGTTACCATGTTGGCGCTTTTGGTAAATAAAATGTCATCTTAGTCCACTTGCTTAACTACCAAAAAAGCATGACATTTTCAGAATAAGCCCACAATGATGTGTAGATTTATTCTGGATATAGTGCCAAACTTTAAAGTTTTCGGAAAAGTGAAAATCCAACATGGCCACCAAAACGTCATAAAACTTACCTACAGTCAAGAAGATTGGTGAAAAATATCGGTGCTAATAGCACCAAACTTTGCACAAATGTCCAAAATAACACACTCTGAACATTTTTAGATATAGTACCATAATAAATTTTAATCACATAGCAACGGTTGCTAAGCAACACTTTTTCCTTAGCAACCAACATGCAAATCTGCTATAGGTATAGAGCATTTGCACAGTGACGTCATTAGTTGTGCGGGAAATGCTCGCCGCCATATTTGATAACAAGCTGTGGGCGTGCTTGCATTTCGATGAAGTAATAATTTGATGTTTGGCTAAATAATTAACAATGCAAGTGTTGTTGTTTACTGTTATAAAAATCTTCAACGATGTTATTTTGCATTCATCTTGGTTGCGTTAACCGAATTCAACGTGAACTAAGCACACAATGCTGTGTAGACCTACAATGCGTAGGCCCAATTGCTATGCGAAGGTCCAGGCAAGCAATAATTAAATCTTTAATAAATTCTTTAATAAAAACAGACAGATCGCAATTGTACAATGTTAAAACAACGCAGCCAACATCTTCGATAAAACATTTTTATCATAAATTCATAGCTAGTGCCAAGCGGTCTTGAAACTGTCTGTTACTAGGCCTTGGTCCTAGTAGTTGTCTGGGGACAGATTCCCCAGCGGAATCCAAAGGCAGAATCCCTGCTCTGGGGTCAAGACGGCAAGCCCCCTAGCTGAAACCGAAAGCTTTTGGCGCCACAGGCACACTGGCGTAGCCAAAAATGTGAACTGGATGCCTCACCTCCTCTTCATTTTTTTTCCTTTGTCTTTTTCCCTTCTCCCCCTTTCCCCTTTCCTCCTCTTCCTTCTCTTAAAATTAGGACCCCTAAAGTCCAGCTAGTAGTCTGGGGAGAGCTTCCACAGTGCGGTCTGGGGCGAAGACCCAGCCGAAATCGATTACGATGCACTATGGCCTTAAAATATTACACCTGGTGGCAGTAATTTTAATTCTTTTTCCAAGTCACTAATATTAAATTTTAACCAAAAAACCGAGACAGGGGATCTGTGCTCCCTGTCCCCATTGTCTATGCCACTGCACAGACACCAAAAAAGTGAATTGGATGTCTCGCCACCCCTTTATTTCTTTCTTTTGCTCTTTCTTCCTCTTCTTTTCTTTAAAATCAGGAATTATAATATTAAACTTTTACCCTATTTTCCCAAAAAAAGCCCCTCTATTTTTTCGTGGAGCATTTGCTGCAAGATTTATAAGGTGTAGACGTCCTTGGCTCTCTCAGCTCAGCTAACGCAGCAGACGAAGCACTACCGGTAGCGTTATCGACCTGCACAGATCTCAAACGTGGTGGGAAATTACATGCATAAGCAAATTCTAACAGTATATTGGCGAATTACTTGTACCCTGAAGCCATATCACATCGCTTCGAATGGGCCGGGCGCTGCATTTTCTCTTTCGTACGCGTTTGGCAAATTAAAGATAAAGTTCGATTTACCACAGACTTAGTATATCAATTAAAGCATATATCCAACAAATTAATCGCTCTGCACTGTAACAGAGTCGAAAAAACATCAAAATACTATAAACTTAACTCTTAAATCACGCGCTGTTTACATCTGTTGCCATGGTAATAGTCTGCAGCGCAGGTGCACAGGTGTCCAATTAATTAAGTTACTGAGAATATAGCCCCAATGTTGCTTATAGATGTCAAATTTTTTATCAGTTTTATTGCTGTTATTCCAAAGAAAATTTTTTGGCACCATATCTGAAATTAACTGTTATACATTACGTTACTCACCTGCAAAATCTGTTGCTTTTATCCACAGTTTGCACGATTTTTTAGCTAAGCAAGTGGACTATATGGAATACAACTAAGAACGTTTCACCACGAGAATCATAAAAAATAATTTTAAAAAAACTGGCCTAAATTGAAGAACTCCACATTAGGTTAAGTACCACACAAGCATCAAAAAATTTTTAAAGATTGCGACAGCAAGTTTTTACAGGCTAGCCGGTGTAGCCACCCTTTCCTCTCATCCAACCAACAAAATCTCATATGGCAGGTGATGGATGCTCTGTAGCTGTGAGATGGGTTCATGTGAAAAGCTATACACATCCATTAACATTCAATCCTTTAAAACCTTTAACTAATAAAAGCATTGGCTGACACAGCAACGCACCAATCTCGGAGTACATCTTGCGGAGGTCGTGCATGACGCAATCCAGGTAGAGTTCACCTGTGCCTAGGATCACATGCTCACCTGACTCTTCCACCTAGATCAGTGTCACAGTTCACAGCAGCAATACTAAGTACATTGCAATAAAAGAATCAATTACATCTGAGCGTGACAGTAAGTAAAAACAGAAAGTAAAGTTGAAGGTAAATGTGAAAATGATGACAGTTTTATATACAAAAAAGCTGAATGCTGCTAAAAAATAACGAATTTGAACTTAAATTTCTGAAATACGTATTTTAATGATCTTACGTTATCTATCCATGCAGAATATCGGAAAGATTTAATAAATGTGAACAAGAAAAGCCCCGCTAATGCAAAGGGACACGCACGACAGCAGTGCATGTTTAAAAGCCCATTGCGAACCGAGCAACGATGTTTCTTTTACACTTGCCAGAGAGCGCCAGATGGCATGACTGGTCTAGATGGGCCGTATTGACTCAAAATCGCAAATTTTCCCCACCCCCACTCATTTAGCGCCCTCACTCAAGGTGACTTCTTTCGAATTTATGGAAAAGCTTTACGGATCGTGAAACCAGTCTTTCAGGCAGCCGATAGTGAAGATTTGGTGATCGTAGCTTGTACCGCTTCAGACTGATCCACTCGTGTGACAGACGGACGGACGGACAGACAGACAGAATTGCAATGGCTAAGACGCACTACAGCAGTAGCTGCTGTTGCATGTAAAAACTGATTAAGTCAATAGATAAAAAGAGCACGTGCATTCACAAATGTAAAAAAAAACTTTTTCCGAAAGCTTTTTACATTTATTCTATATTGTACAACACTAATGCAAGTAATATAATATCGTGAAAGCAAAGAAAAACTAGTCATCGAGCATACCTTAGTAGTGACGAGTGGGTAGCTCTTGTTAATTTTTCTCAGTCCATCCAGCATCTTGGGCAGTTCTGACGGGTTGACTGGCTCTACGGCAATCTTCAGTACAGAGCTCGTGTTGAACTTGAACGGACGAAATATGTGAGCCTATAACACACGATTTATGTGAAATATACATACATGACCACATGGTATGTTAAATACATAGACTGACCAAATAAAAGATGCATGTAAATTGTAGAATATACATCAGCATTACGACATACACCTGGACTAATAAAAAACTTCTGTTTATATCTTTGCCAAATATTGACCGATTTTCAAAATTTGTTAACTGGCACACCTTGTGGAAAAGTAAGCAATAATGTGGTTATTAAATATCCAACCGTGCACTAACTACAACTAAACAAAATACTCGTATGAGAAGAGAATTACATCTTCGTTGCCGGAGATCTCTGTGATGGTTGATGTCTTAACAATCGGTTCATCAACACCTTCCATTAGAATCCAGTTACCGGCAGGAACTCGACTCAACTCTATCCGGTATCTAGAACCAGAAACAGGAGATTCAAAACGACAAGCAGCATACAGTACCTAGAACCACTAATGAGGCACAATTACTAGCTAGAGACCAAGAAGAGATAAGTGATGATTTTCAATATCGATATGTTGTATCGTATCGTCCAAAAATATAGAATTTTTCGATATATTACAATATCTTTTATATATCATGATATTTTCGATATAACGCAATATTTTACGTTAAAAGTTTATACTTTTATTACTGCACTGCCAAAATAACAAAAAAAATGGAGAAAATGACAAACTAACTTAAGCAAACTAACTACAGTGTCGTAATTTAATGACATGTACGACAGTCTATAGTTAATTTTAAAGTTCACTGACACATTTTGGTATCTACATAAAGCAAACTGCCTTGCTGAACGTTCACGTCTTGTTCTTGTATAAGATTTACATACTTATCATATTAAAAATATCGATATCGCGATATTTTCAAAATATTGTATCGAAATTGAAATCCTTATATCGAATCACCACTCGAACCAACCATAAAATAACAGCAGCAGCAGCAGTAGTAGTAGTTCTTGTTACTTCCCTCTTTTTAGCTACTAGGTCTAAAGCTCCATCTGTCTGTCTTCAGATATTCTGATTTATTAAACCAACAGTAGAAGTAGCTCAGTAGTTGTAGTAGAAATGGTTTCGGTTTTTCTGATTTTCAGCGTTGTTACTTCCTTCTTTTTCGGCTATTTGGTCTCAAACGTAACCGACTGTCTCTCAGACTTTATTTTTTGCTTTTACATGGTCATAACTGTTCAATTTCTGTCAGTTCAGTTCCATTTCTAACAGTTTTATTTCTTCTACAAAGTGCGGCAAAAAAGTATTCCCCCTAAAGTTTTTCGCTGTTTCCCCCACAACCGTTTGGGATTTTAACGTGAAATTTTACAGTTCTATTTACTGAAAACTTCTACATCTAACTGCCAAGTAAAATGTGATTCTGTTGAAAAAGACTAAGTTATAGACTTTTAAACATGACTGCCTACCGATCTTTTAGCATTAAAAAATGTTCAAGCTAAAAATCTATTTGTCAAAAACCGGTTACCACGTTACTGCTGATGATGTCACAGTGACGTTTTGATAAACAGTAATTTATTTTGTTTATAAATTATCACTTTATTATCGTTCTTTTAAAGCAATCGCCGGCTGCCCACCGAATTCATCTTCCAACAGGACGGTGCATTAGCAAACAGCGCGCAGTGTGCGGAACGAGCTGAGAGCCAACTGTCCAGATTTCATCACAAAGGACCAGTGGCCTCCAAATTTGCCGAATATAAACCCAATGGACTGTCGCATGTGGGGTGCAATGTTGGAAGCTTACTCCAAACTTAAAACAAAGCCGAAAACAATCGCCAAAGTCAAGGAAACGCTTCAGGTTATCTGGGGCAACCTGTCACAAAGACCGATCGACACGGCTGTGAAAGACTTATCAAAGTAAATGATTGAAGGCTTGTGTTGGAGCTTGGACCTGGCGATAGACATTTCGAACATTCACAGTGACAATGAAATTCCAGCGTCTGATCATTAGTTAACTGTGTTGTTTCAACGATGTTACTGAATTGGTAATGTAGCTTGGGCATTTTTAATGTTGAAAAATTGGTAGGCAGTCATGTTTAAATTTCTATAACTTCGTTGTTTTTCAACAGAATCACATCTTACTTGACAGTTAGAAGTAGACGGGTTTAGTAAATAAAGACGTAAAATTTTGAATTAAAATTCCAAACGGTTGCTGAGAAAACAGCAAAAAACTTTTGGGGGCTACGTTTTTTGCTGCACCCTGTAGTTTACGTGCTAGATTAAATTGGCAGTTTGTCTATCAGTTTTCCAGGACAAGTCATATCACAACACATCATATCATAATAGCAGTAGTTGTTGTAGTAGTAAAGTAGTCTGCATAGAATCCACTCATACCTAGCCTCTGATATCCACAGTCATCTGACCTGTCTCTGTCTCAAGTCCTTCTTATCATGCAGAGTGTAGTTTTCGCTCAGTATCACTAGTAGCAGTAGTAGTAGTAGTTGTTGTTGTAGTTATTGTGTACCTGGCCTCTGAGATCCACAGTCGTCCAACCTGGCCCTGCCTAGAATCTTCCTCATCCTGCAGTGAGTAGTTTTCACCGAGTATTCGTACGTTCTGGCTGGCTTTCAGAGTTCCACTCATCACTCGTCCAAACACGTGAAACACCGTAGCATCGGATGTCGGGTACAGCTTCGTCACGTATACCATCAACGGACCCTGACAAAGTAGTACGTACAGAATTTTATAAAGTACAAGCAACAGTAGTAATAGAAATGATGACAGTCAAGACAATGTTAATGGGGTCTTTAAAAAATTTTTGTGCTTCCGACTGCCGTCTGTCCCTAGAAAAAACCTGCATCCCCAAAATTTTTATTGGACCTTCAAAAACATCAGTGCAGTTTTCGGTATTTTTTCAAAATTTTACTCAAAAATACTGTTTACATCAAGCCTGAAATGTTGCAGTATCTTTGTTTAAGTTTTCGCGAGTACTATTTAGTGTGTCAGTTCGTTTTTTATGTACAAAAGCAGCTACACCCCAATTTTCAGCTAAAATACTGAACTGGAACTGCTATAGGCTTTCGCGCATCTCGTGAGCATTAGCTCAAATTTCTTGTTATAAGTTGTTGGGTAATATTACATGACACATCATGATATAGAAATAAATATTTAAAAAATTTTTCCACCATCTCTCATCCTTAATTTTTTTGCTGGCTGCAACCGGAAGCATGAAAATTTTTTTTATGCTAGGTTGCTGCTGTCGTCGTGGTACAGCCACTGCGAGAGTTCACCCATTCAACCGATAGCATGAGCATCGGGTGGCTGTCGACCTTTAGACCAAATTAAACCAGCTTCAGCTACAGATCTGCTTAAACTGGCAACTACAGTGCTACATTCACCGTGACCATTTATTAGTACTAAGACTAAAAAATCGAGATGGCCTGTCTGCCTATAAACAGTTACCCATCCAGGTACTAAATAAGCTTGGTGTAGCTGTGGTATGTTGATCAGACGCAGTGCATTATATACTATATTATGCCATAGGAAATTTGCAAGCAACCTTGAACAAGTTGTTAACCTACACTACCGCGTGATCAAATCAACTTAGCCTCCTACCCTCAGCAAAATGGAAAACAAGTAGTAGCTTGTGGCTAAAGGCCCAGTGTGGCTGATTGGAAATGCGGCCTATCTGCCTGCAAAACCATGGGTTCAACCGACATGATTGCAAACTACAGATGGTGCCATAGTGCACTGCGATATCAGTAGCTTATGTCAATCAGCTGCCACTTCCAAAAAAGCAAAGAACTTCTGAATAATGACACTGATGACGAGAAATAAAATGTACCTCGGGAGAACATTCAAACATGGATTCCACAAGCTCAGTGTCAAGGGGCCCAGTGTAGATGTGCTCGATCTTCTTCCGGGCGTTATCCACAGGTGACGGAATGTGGTTCACACACATACTGGTGAAACCTATACACAGACACATAAGCAAACATAAACAGAGTGAGTGAGTGAGTAGGGTTTAACGTCCCACCCGACACCGTATAGGTCATTTCGGGGACGGCCTTTCCAGGCAGAATGCACACAAACACATAATAATGGAATAGAGACCTGCAGAGATATACAGAGAAAGATACAGACACAAACAAACAAATACACTACAGAGAAACACAGGCAGAAAGAGAATTCACGTCAACCAGGCAAACGGACAGACAGATTCAAAATAGTCACTTAGTTAACGACTTCTATCTGTTCAAAAAAACAATTATCCATGATTATCTACCACAATTTCATTTAAAATTCTGTAAAACAAACAAAGACGTTCTTGTTGACATCTGAAGTGATTTGGTCAGTAACCTGTAAAGGATCCGAAAAATCTGCTGAGAATGAGACGCAGCAGTGGACCAATGTTCATC
>Ga0209454_1003686_pt1 | contig 11102 bp, 8 predicted proteins | sample WorMetHERISLAND1_2_FD_187400 | JGI IMG/M metagenome (GOLD analysis project Ga0209454, IMG submission 187400) | Marine gutless worms symbiont microbial communities from Max Planck institute for Marine Microbiology, Germany - Olavius geniculatus... | ecosystem: Host-associated > Annelida >...
CCGTAGTTCGAACAACAACTGATTGATTGTCGGGCGGCTGACATCACTCAGCTCGGCGATTTTCGAGGCCGGTAAATCGAGCGCAAAAGAGCGGATAATCACGCTGAATTTCGCTTCCGAAAGGTGCGAACGCCTGAAATACCTATTTTTCCCTTGCATAACATAACCTTAGCATGCTCTCGCAGTGGCTAAAGTTATCTAGACCCCAACAAATATATCTTTCCCAATGGCCACATCCCTTCCTCTCGACAGCTCAGCAGGGCCATTGAGCGCGATTTCATCCTCGAGGACTGGCACAACTTCGGTCAGGACTATGACGCCACACTCATGGCCTGGTGGAAGAATTTCGACCGCGCCTGGCCGCGGTTCGCGGACAGGTACGATGAGCGTTTTTACCGTATGTTCAAGTTCTACCTCAACGCCTGTGCCGGTTACTTTCGTTCCCGCCAGGGCCAACTCTGGCAACTGGTGCTGAGCAAACGCGGTCGGCGCGGGATCTATCGCTCCATCCGTTGATAACCGACCGCCCGAGTCTTTAAGAGGCTGTTTAAAGAGGCAAACTAAGTGGTGTTGACACTCACAACCGATTGATTGAAACCCTCACCCCAACCCCTCTCCCTCCAGAGGGTGTCGCAAAAGTCCCGCCGTGGACCATTGTGGTGTGGAAAGGGAATATCGCGATTTCTCGTTTCCTTTATTGTCCCAATACGTTAGTAAAAACTATGCACTTTAGTGCAAGACTTTTAGTCTACTCTCATTCATGAGGTCTTACAGAGAATCATCGCATACGGTACATGACTTACAGGGTGCACCTTGTCTGGATGAACATCATGATAAGCACCCGAATCATAATGATGATGAGTTTCGCGTGGAATGAGTATCAGTCATTGGCTTAAGTCGGCTTCAGCCGAACTCCTGACTTTCAGTCGTAACCTAATGACTTCAAGTCAGTGCTTTCAGTCGGCTTTAGCCGAAATAGCGACTTTCAGTCGCACCCCATACTATGGACTTTAGTCCATAGTGGTTGATTCAATCGGTTGCAGCATCCGAAAATGATGGTCCGTCCCTCAACCGAGTCGGGTGCCACCTTTTGCGACACCCTCCTCCAGGGAGAGGGGCTTTTGGGGAATCGGTTCTCATCCTGCACCGATGACATATTGCGGGCGTTTAAACAGGTGACAACAGTCGGTTAGTGCTAAATGTCAACAGTACCTAGTCCCGGCCAATGGTATGCATCAGGGTGTCGATCACCCATGCCTGGTGTTCCTCCAATCCCAACCATAGCGGTAACCGTACCAAGCGGTCGGCCAGGTCGCTGGTTACCGGCAGTGCTCCGTGCACACGTCCCACCCGCCGGCCATAGGGTGCCGTGTGCAACGGGACATAGTGAAACACACAGTGGATACCGGCCGCCTTCATCGCTGTAATGAAGGCGGTACGATCGGCCAAGTCGCACAACAGCAGATAATAGAGATGGGCGTTGTGTTCACAGCCCTCCGGGATAACCGGCAGCCGTAGCCGCCCGCCACGTGCCAAGGGCCCGAACGCCGTATCATAATGCCTCCAGAGTGCCGACCGACGTGCACTGATGGCGTCGGCCTCCTCCAGCTGCGCCCACAGGAAGGCGGCGATAATCTCGCCGGGCAGGTACGAGGATCCGATGTCCAACCAGGTGTACTTGTCCACCCGTCCCCGAAAAAACTGACTGCGGTCGGTACCCTTCTCACGGATGATCTCCGCACGCTCGGCAAGTGCCGGGTCGTTGATCAGTAATGCGCCACCCTTGCCTGATATGATGTTCTTGGTTTCATGAAAGCTGAGCGTGCCCAGATGACCGATCGTACCTAACGGCCGACCCTTGTAGCTCGCCATGATCCCTTGGGCCGCATCCTCGATTACCAGTAGTCCGTAGGACTCGGCGATGGCCGTGATTGCATCCATCTCGCAGGCTACACCTCCATAATGTACCGGCACAATGGCGCGTGTGCGCGATGTGATCACAGCCGCGATCCCGGTCTCGTCCAGATTGAGCGTATCGGGCCGGATATCGATAAACACGGGCAACCCCACCCCGCAGTACGAAGGCGTTGGCAGTGGAAACGGAAGTGTAGGACGGCATGATGACCTCGTCCCCCGGCCGGATATCGGCCAGGATTGCGGCCATCTCCAACGCCCCGGTGCACGAATGGGTCAGCAGCGCCTTTTGACAGCCTGTGCGCCGTTCCAGCCAACCTTGGCACCGTTTGGTGAAGTTGCCGTCCCCAGCCAACTGATTTCCGGCGTGGGCTTCGGCAATATAGGAAAGCTCCTTGCCGCTGAGATAGGGCTTATTGAACGGGATCGTCTTCATCGTCCCTTGATTTTCAGAATTATCCACGTGCGGCTACCAGTGTGCTCAGGACAATTAATATAAGGGGGTAGAGGTTAATTGTCAGGTCCCGGATGATTACATAGGAACGAAAATATGAGTGTTTCTCTGACATCTACGGCAGACCAGGACCCGGCCGAAGAAATGGAGGTTGCGCGCTGTGGCTTCGTAGCCATCGTGGGCCGACCCAATGTGGGCAAGTCCACCCTCCTCAATCGGCTGCTCGGTCACAAGCTGGCGATCACCTCGGACAAGGCGCAGACCACCCGGCATGCGATCCTGGGGATCAAGACCCATGAGCACTCACAGGCAATCTATGTCGACACCCCCGGCATCCACGAACGGGGCCACAGTGCCCTGAACCGCTATCTCAACCGGACCGTCCGTGCCACGATCGCGGATGTGGATCTGGTCCTGTTCCTGGTCGAAGCCCTGCGTTTCACGGCGGAGGATGCCAAGGCTCTGGGTACGATTGCCGCTGCCGGGGTGCCCGCCATTGCAGCGATCAACAAGATCGATCGGGTCGGGGACAAATCACGTCTGTTGCCCTATCTCCGGGAGCTCTCGGCGCGTCACGCCTTTTCGGCGCTGGTCCCGATTTCCGCCGCCACCGGCGATCAGGTCGCTCGGCTCGAAGGCCTGGTGATGGAAGCGCTGCCCGCGGGGGTGGCCCTCTTTGCGTCCGACCAGCTCACGGACCGCCCCGAGCGTTTCTTTGCCGCCGAGCTCCTGCGCGAGCAGCTGATGCGGCGTTACGGGGACGAGCTTCCCTACCGTGCCACCGTCCAGATCGAGCATTTCGAGGATCAGGGCGGGCGCTATCGGATCAGGGCCCTGATCTGGGTCGAGCGACCGGGGCAGAAGGCGATCGTCATCGGCAACCGGGGCGAGTCCCTCAAGGCAGCGGCGCGGCAAGCCCGCTTACGGATGCAGGCGCTGTTCGACTGCCCGGTGCACTTGGACGTCTGGGTCAAGGTCAGGAAACGTTGGTCGAGCGACGAAGCGGCGCTGGCGAGTCTGGGTTACACGGACCGGTAGTGGTGTCTGGCCTGCATCTCACGTAGGACGGTCGGCGTCATTTCAGCGCGGTAGAATGGGTAGAGGCGCACCAAAGAGCTATGGGAAAGACAAACACCTTACCGCGCCGAAACCCATCATCCTGGGACGCCGGGATCCCCCGCACCTATCGTCAGAAGGTATGGTGGCACCAGGGTACGCCTGGAACCCGCCGGCGATAGGTGCGGGGCAGGGATGGCAACAACAGGCCCGGGGACTGAACGATTGTCTCCTCTCTGTTTGCACCTTGTGCCAAAAATACTTGGAGGCGGGGTTCAAATCTGGCTCAACTTTGTTTTTGCCGGGCAACTACTGTTTAAAGGTAAGAACAAAAAACGGTGGTGGTAAATTTATAAGTTGTTACAGGCCGCCCGGAAGCCTGGTAATCGATAATCGTCCGAACACCCATTGCTTTCGCCATCCCTGGCACCTGGATTCCGGCGTCCCAGCCGGAATGACGCGGCGGGGTCCGAACGATAATGGGGCACTCTACCACTTATGAATTTACCACTACCCAAAAAACAAAGGGCAGTCCAGCGTTTTTTCCGCAGTAATCAAGACGCCTTGATAGTATCGGTGAGCACAGCCCACCCGACGGAGTTGTTTTTATACGATCTTTCATTATCGAACCCGTAGGGTGGGCTATGCCCACCAATACCGTACCTAGGATTTCTTGAGGGAAGCGAATCTTTACAAATGAGTCAAGTTTGTGCACGGCACAAATCGGGATCGAAATCGAGATTTCGATTTCGACCTCCCCTGGCACTCCAACGGCTGGTTGGGCGTAAGAGATGGGGCCTTACGAGAGAAGGGCTTTTAGGCCCTCATGCCTTGTTGGTCTGAGGCGATGCCTCGCTAGATGGTGGGTACAGCCCACCCTCCAGGATAGATGCAAAATATGGAGAAACGGAGTACTAGTCGCGTAGATCAAACCGCGCGCGATCATCTGCAGCGTTGCTTCGTGCTCCACCGGCGCAACTTCAGCAACACCAGTCTGATCCTGGACGTCTTCTCGGTCGCCCACGGCCGGCAAGCCGTCCTCGCCAAGGGCGCCAGACAGCACCGCCGGGGGCGTCCCGCCGGCGGTGAGATACTGCAGCCGTTCCGACCGCTGTGGTTGAGCTGGAGCGGGCGGGGCGAAGTCAAGACCCTGACCCGGTATGAAGCGGCCGGGTCCGCGGCCGAGCTGTCGGGCCAAGTCCTGTATTGCGGGTTCTATCTCAACGAGCTCCTGGTCCGGTTACTGCGCCGGGGCGATGCCCATGAGGCCCTGTTCGCCTTTTATGCCGCGACCCTCACCGCGCTGGCGGTCGGTGAGGACGTGGAGACGGTGTTGCGGCACTTCGAGCTGCGGCTGTTGCGGGAGATCGGCTACGCGGTGGAGCTCGACCGGGAGGCCGGGAGCGGTCGGCCGGTGGTGCCCGGACGTTATTATGTCTATGAGCAGGAATCGGGTCTACGTGCCGCGAGATCCGGGGACGGGCGGCACGCCCTGTCGGGCGAGTTCCTCCTGAGCTTGACGGCCGGCGAATTTTTGAGCGGACCGCCGGCCAAAGCGGCGAAGCTGCTCACCCGGCGTCTGCTCGCACCCTATCTCGGCACCCGGCCCCTGAAGAGCCGCGAGCTGTTTCGACAACACCGGGGTCTGAGCCTGCGACCGGCCCAGGATGGATGTTGATGTTTGATGCCGAGCGGCTACGCGCGGTCTACCGGCTGTTGCTGGCGCACTATGGTCCCCAGCACTGGTGGCCGGCCGACTCGCCGTTCGAGGTCATGGTCGGCGCCATCCTCACCCAGAATACCGCCTGGACCAATGTGGAGCGGGGCCTGGAGCGGCTGTGCGAGCGTACCCTGCTCCAGGCTCGGGCGATCCTCTCCCTGCCGGTTGACGAGCTGGCCGAATGCCTGCGGCCGGTCGGCTACTTCAACGTCAAGTCCAAACGGCTGCGGGCCTTCTGCCGCACCTATCTGGAGGCGGGTGGATTGGACGGCCTGCGGGCCCTGGCGACCGAGGAACTGCGCCGATGGCTATTGGGCATCCACGGCATCGGCCCCGAAACGGCGGACGATATGCTGCTGTACGCCTTCGAGCGTCCGGTATTCGTGGTGGACGCCTACACCCGCCGCATCTTCGCGCGTCTCGGCGTGCTGACCGGGAACCCGGACTACGAGACTATCCGCCGGGGCTTCGAGACGGCCCTCGGTCAGGACATCTCTATGTTCAACGAATACCACGCTCTCATCGTGAGACACGGCAAGACTGTATGCCGCCGCACCCGGCCCCGGTGTGCCCAATGTTGCCTGTGTGAGCTTTGCCCTTGGGTGGGTAGTGGCTAAATTTCAAGTGGATAAGTCTACCAGCCCCGACCGCGTCATTCCGGCAGGGATTGCCGGAATCCCCCGCACCTTTCGTCAGTAGGTTTGGAGGCTCCAGGGTACGCCTGGATCCCGCTGGCGATAGGTGCGGGGCAGGGATGGCAAAAATAGAGGGGGTTCAAATCCTTAGGTCACACAACCGAGCCACTTTAAATTTAACCACTACCGACATGGTTTCTGATACGACCCCGGTGGAATTCTTCAATCGTCTTCGCGACATCATTGAGCAGGCGTTGACGTGCCTCCCGACTGGCCCAGGCGATATGGGGCGTGACGATCAGATTGGGAATACCCGGATCAAGAAGGGGGTTACCTCGCGTCGGAGGTTCGGTCGTCAGTACATCGACACCGGCGCCACCGATAACGCCTTTTTTTAACGCATGTACCAGAGCGGCTTCATCGATGACGCCACCGCGAGCGCAATTGATTAGCAGCGAATCCGATTTCATCAGTGCCAGCTCATCCTTTCCGATCAGGTTTCCGGTGTTCTTGGCAAGAGGCACATGCAGGCTCAATACATCGATTCGAGGTGGAAGCTCATCCAATGGGAGTCTATCCATATCTTTGTTATTGCCTACGCCTTGCGCGATGAGGACCTTCATGCCGAACGCCTCAGCGGCAGACGCAACGCCCTTGCCAAGCTCGCCGTAACCGACAATACCTATGGTTTTTCCGGCGAGCTCCGTAATCGGAAAATCGAGCAGGCAGAACGAAGTTGCCTGTTGCCAGGCACCGGCACGGACCAGCCGGTCATAGCCCAGTAGATTCGTTTTCAGGGCAAACACCAGCGCGAATACATGCTGCACCACGGATGCCGTGCCGTAACCGGTAACATTAGTTACCGCAATGCCGAGATGCTTGGCGGCAGCGAGATCGACATTGTTGGTACCCGTTGCGGGTATGCAGATGAGCCTGAGTGATTTCGCATGCCGCATCGTTTCACTCGAAATGATGACTTTGTTGCAGACCACGATAGCCGCATCGGCAATATGCTCCAATACCTGATCCGCTCCCGTCCGGAGATGAAAATCCCAGTCGGCATGCGCCTGCCGCAGGCTGGATGTAGAGACATCTCCGCCAAGGGTCGCCAGATCGAGAAAGACGGCTTTCATTTTTATCCACTACCGGCCCGTTAAATTAAGATCCCCAAGCCACTTCTACTCTGATGATTGTCATGGAATTTCGTCAAATAAATCAAACTCCTCTTTCAGTGAATCATATTCAGCCTGAACCTCCGGATTACTCAACATTTTCTTTTTGAGTTCTTCATGTGTCAGCATTGGCTTTCACCTCTTTCATTTGAGAGATGGTGGTTTTCAATTTTAGTATTTCCTCTTGAAGTACCTTGCTGTAATAGATGATTTCCCATTCCATTGCGGTTCACAACGAGCAAATCACCCGGCCGACGCAAGCCGGGGCTGTGCATAAGGACCATCGGGCATTGTCCCCTCGAAATCAATCCTCTCATAAGACACCCGAACCGCCTCCGGGCCCAGTAGCTGGCGCAGCCGCTTGAGCAGCTCGTCCGTGGGTCGCACCCGCCAATCCTTGCCCATCAGCAGGCGACCTCGGGCGTCGGGACGATGGTAATGGACGCAGACCGGCAGGCCGGTGCCGGTGAAGGTACGCAGGATGGTGCGTAGCTCGCCGATGAGGGTCTGGCCCCGGGCATGGGCGTCCGGGTCACTCAGGTCCACGACCAGGGCGAGATGATGCGCCAGGTCCGCCCGCGCCTGCTCCAGGGTTCGCACCTGCTCGGCGCGCAGGGACCAGCTATCTCGGTAGTCGTCGTAGCTCAGGGCGCCGCTGACGACCAGGATGTTGTCTGCCGTCAGGAGGTCACGCACCTCCTGGTAGACCTCGGAAAAGCAGGTGGCCTCGATGCGTCCGGTGCTGTCGTCCAGTACCACCGAGCCCATGCGCCCGCGCTGGGTCTTGCCGTGGCGCACGCCGACGACCAAACCCGTCACCGTCCGGCGCTCGCCGTCGGTGGCGCCGCGCCCCGACTGCAGGAGCGCGCCGATGCGGGCGCCGGTCATGGCGTCGAGCTCCGCCGCGACCCGGTGGATAGGGTGCCCGGTCAGGTAGAGTCCCAGGGTCTCCTTCTCGCCCTGGAGGCGCTGCTCTTCCTCCCACTCCCCCCAGGTGCGGGAGACGAGCTGGGCATCGGGCCGGGCCACAGCGCTCGCGTCGAGCGTCCCGAACAGGTCGGTCTGCCCGGCCGTTTCAGTCTCCTTGTGTTGCTCGGCCAGCTTGAGGGCCATGGGAAGCTGGGCGGTCAGGGTAGCCCGATTTTCCCCCAGCTCATCCAGGGCCCCGGCCCGGATCAGGGCTTCGAGCACCCGGCGGTTGGCTCTTTGCAGGTCGATGCGCCGACAGAGATCCCAGATGTCCTCAAAAAGTCCGCCTGCCCGGCGCGCCTGGAGCATGGCCTCGATGGCGGACTCACCGACGCCCTTGATAGCACCGATGCCGTAGACGATGGTGCGTTCGTCCCGGACCGTGAACCTGTATTCAGACCGGTTGATGGCCGGCGGCTCGAGCTTGAGCGTCATCTCCCGGCAGGCGTCGATCAGGGTCACGACCTTGTCGGTGTTGTCCATGTCGGCGCTCAGCACCGCCGCCATGAAGGCCGCCGGATAGTGGGCCTTGAGCCACAAAGTCTGATAAGCGACTAGGGCATAGGCGGCGGAGTGCGATTTATTGAATCCGTACCCGGCGAACTTCTCCATCAGATCGAAGATATAGGTGGCGGTCTCGGCGGCGACGCCACGCTCCACCGCGCCGTCCACGAAGACAGTCCGCTGCTTGGCCATCTCCGCGGGCTTTTTCTTGCCCATGGCCCGGCGCAACAGGTCCGCTCCCCCCAGGGTATAGCCCGCCAATACCTGGGCGATCTGCATGACCTGCTCCTGGTAGAGGATGACGCCGTAGGTGGGCTTGAGGATGGGCTCCAGCTCGGGGTGGGGGTAGGCGATCTTGGCCCGTCTGTGTTTGCGGTCGATGAAGTCGTCCACCATGCCGGACTGCAGAGGTCCGGGGCGGAACAGGGCCACCAGAGCGGTGATGTCGTCGAAGCAGTTCGGCTGCAGCTTTTTGATCAGCTCCTTCATGCCTCGGGACTCGAGCTGAAAGACGGCGGTGGTCTTGCCGCTTTTGAGCAGGGTAAAGGCCTTGGCGTCGGCCATGGGGATGGCGTCGATATCGATGGGGGGTTCGCCGGCCCGGTCCCGGATCCCGTTGACGGTCTTGCGCGCCCAATCGATGATGGTGAGGGTGCGCAGCCCCAGAAAGTCGAACTTGACCAGGCCGGCCTGTTCCACGTCGTCCTTGTCGAACTGGGTGACCAGATTCTCGCCGCCGGGCTCGCAGTAGAGGGGCGCGAAATCCGTCAGCCTGGTCGGCGCGATGACCACGCCGCCGGCGTGTTTACCGGCGTTGCGGGCCAGGCCTTCCAGCTTGCGGGCTAGGTCGATGATGGCCCGGACCTCTTCTTCGTCCTGGTAGGCGTCCTTGAGGTCGTCGTTCTCCTCCAGGGCCTTGGCGAGGGTCATGCCCAGCTCGAAGGGCACCATCTTGGCGACCCGGTCCACCATGCCGTAGGGGTGGCCCATGACCCGGCCCACGTTGCGCACCACGGCCTTGGCCGCCATGGTGCCAAAAGTGATGATTTGGGACACGGCGTCGCGTCCGTAACGCCCGGCGACATAGTCGATGACCCGGTCCCGGTTTTCCATGCAGAAGTCCACGTCGAAATCCGGCATCGAGACCCGCTCGGGATTCAGGAAGCGCTCGAACAGCAGGTCGTGCTCGATGGGGTCCAGGTCCGTGATCTCGAGCGCATAGGCCACCAGGGAGCCGGCCCCGGACCCGCGCCCCGGCCCCACCGGGATGCCGTTGTCCTTGGCCCAGCGGATAAAATCGGCGACGATCAGAAAGTAGCCCGCAAAACCCATCTGGTTGATGACCTCGATCTCGATCGCCAGGCGCTCGTCGTAGACCTTGCGCCGCGCGTCGAAATCCGGGGTGTCACGGCCGCCGATGCGCTCCAGCCGCCGTTCCAATCCCTGTCTGGATTCCGCGGCGAAGAAGCCCTCCATGGTCATCCCTTCCGGGACCGGGAAATCCGGAAGAAAGCTCTTGCCCAGATCCAGCTCCAGGTTGCAGCGCCTGGCAATCTCGACGCTGTTCTCCAGGGCCTCCGGGAGATCGGCGAAGCACTCGGCCATCTCCGCGGGGGTGCGTAGATACTGCTCCGCGCTGTAGAGCCGGGGGCGGCGCGGGTCGTTCAGGGTGCGGCCGTCGTGGATGCAGACCCGGGCCTCGTGGGCCTCGAAGTCTTCGGGGTCGAGGAAGCGCACATCGTTGGTCGCCACCACCGGCACCCCCTTGCGGGCGGCCAGCTCGACGCACCGCTCGATGGACTCGGACTCGTGCTCGCGCCCGGTGCGGATCAGCTCCAGGTAATAGCGGTCACCGAAGACCTCGAGCCAACCGTCGAGCAGCGCCTCCGCCCGCTCCTGATGGCCGGCCAGGAGGGCCCGGGCCACATCACCGTGGAGACCGCCCGAGAGGGCGATGAGGCCGTCGGTCGCTGCTTCGACCCAGGCCCGTTCCACCTGCGGTATACCCAGGTGCTGACCCTCCAGATAGGCGCGGGAGATGAGTCGGGTCAGATTCAGATAACCGGTCCGGTTTTGGACCAACATCAGCAACCGGTGGGGTTGGTTGGCGTCGTCCCGGTTGCGGACCCACAGCTCCGCCCCGACGAGGGGCTTGATGCCCGCCGCTACGGCGGCCTGGTAGAATCGCACCAGGCAAAACAGATTGCACTGATCGGTAACCGCGACGGCCGGCATCCCCTTGGCCGCCGTCGCCTCGGCCAAAGGCTTGATGCGCACCAGCCCATCGACCAGCGAGTACTCGGAATGCAGGTGCAGGTGAACGAATTGGGGAGTCTGTGCCACTGGATTAACCTATAGGGATAACTGCTCGTTTGGGTAGTGCTTAACAGGTAGAGATCGAGATGAGAAGATCCGCCCAGCGAACGCCATGTAAACTCACTGCAAGAGATTGAGATCGCGTGCAAAACTGTTGGGTCTAGATAACTTTAGCCACTGCGAGAGCATGCTAAGGTTATGTTATGCAAGGGAAAAATAGGTATTTCAGGCGTTCGCACCTTTCGGAAGCGAAATTCAGCGTGATTATCCGCTCTTTTGCGCTCGATTTACCGGCCTCGAAAATCGCCGAGCTGAGTGATGTCAGCCGCCCGACAATCAATCAGTTGTTGTTCGAACTACGG
>Ga0209454_1003687_pt1 | contig 11101 bp, 6 predicted proteins | sample WorMetHERISLAND1_2_FD_187400 | JGI IMG/M metagenome (GOLD analysis project Ga0209454, IMG submission 187400) | Marine gutless worms symbiont microbial communities from Max Planck institute for Marine Microbiology, Germany - Olavius geniculatus... | ecosystem: Host-associated > Annelida >...
CACGATCCAGCAAACGTCCAGCATTAGCACGTGTATTTTGAATACATTTGCTTGAAGTTTGCTGGACGTTTGCTGGATCGTGTAAACACCCTATAACTGACAACTTGGATTGTGCAAAAATTCGGCTGTCGTTTAATCCCATATGTCTATTGCGAAAGTCTTAAATGTCGAAGAATTGGATCATTTTGTTTAATTTCAGCATGATAACGCGTAGAGCCTACTGTGTGCTGTTGACGTGTTGCAGTTCAGATGTTGACAACTCATCCGGAACAGGCGGTCAAACGCAAAAGAAACGTCCCACTAGGTTAGCAACATCAAATTAATAAGTTGGTTTTGCTTTATCGGTGAAATGTGCTACGCTCACAATTAGGCGTAGACCTACTGCACCGCTTTCAAAGTTTATTTATATATGCATATTTATAAAAATGTTCAAAGCAAAATTTTAAGGGTTTTAGTAATTAATATAGGCTTAAATTTTAAAAAAAGTTGTTTATTTTACAACATTTACGTTCAAATAAGTTCATTTTGCATATACTGTGCTGTCAGTGCTAGCAGTTTGTTGTAGGCCTATGCACTGTTAAAATGTAAATCTTTGTCATAAGCTGATTTTCAAAGTTCTTTTATTACCGTTGTCAGCAATAAAATATTTTTAAAATCGGTCGATATACGACGAAGCTATGACAAAAGTTAGCGGACTACATTTTTGGTTTTCTGCGTGTTTGGTGATAATAATATTATGTAGGCATACAGAAGCAAGCACACACATAATAGCATCATGGCAGGGGACGGGGCTAAATTTTAACCCGTCAAAACACTTTTTACCTCTACAGCAACAAACGAGAATTTGTTCTTCAAAGAAGGATAGAATGTATCATTTTTGTCTTACATTAATGGGCAGCAAGTATCATTACGTCGTATACTAACTCGTATCTCGTTGCATCTGGAAATACATTTTTTTCGTACACATGTAGGCCTAATAACGTACGAGTACATTTCCGATCATCCTTGAATTCCAAGTGAAAATATTTTACAATTTCAAACACCGATTTTGCTGTCCGAAATACGTAGCTGTCCGTTGAAAACTTTTTCAATTTTTTATTTCACACAACTTTTTTACCCACGGCGCCGCTGGACAAACATGCAAACAGTGGTGTCGTTGTCGTCGTCATTATCGTGATGATTTATTTTGCTCAGTCGATAGAAGTTTGCAGAAAGAAAAATTGCGTGAGCAAAACATGCCATGTTCGTTAGAGCACTTACGACAGCCTTTAAAACTGTTAGCTAACATGAACACAATTTACACGGACACACACAGACAGTCCAAATACTTGCGTAAAGGAAAAACATCTAAAAAATTTACTAAAATTAGCGATCTCAATTCAGTTTGTTGTTGTAGGCTTGCTGCTGGCGATTGCTATCGGAGTCATCAGTGGCGTCATCATCGGATTTATGTTACTCATCGTCATCTTCGCCTGTCGCCGAAGGTCAGCAAGTACTCCCATGTTACAAAGTGATGTTAGTGCATACACTGTTGTCTATGCGTATCAACAATCATCTTTATTCACTAGAGTATATACGGCGGATTGCAGTCCCGACAGCAAAATAAACAGAAATGCGTCACAAAATTAATCACACTCGCAAATGCAAATAAGTTCTCGGTTTATATATGCCATGCACACCGCGTGATGCACTAGTCTCGTATTCTTGGTCTATATAGCAGTGAAACTGGTGTCTGGCTGAGAGCTAAGGAAACGTAGATCAGCGCCGCCGTATGAACCTCATGGCTCCGGAAGGATTTTACGTTTGCATAGGCCTATCATGCCATGCTTACTGTCGTTGACGTTGAGAACTATCCAGCGGGATCCGGATAGCGGAGCCCAGGCCAAAAAACGATTTTTGGTGGATTTTGTGCTTGAAAGAGCACATTCGGTGATAAAATTATGTTAAATTTTTAATTAACCGTAAAACATTTTAAATATAAAGATAGATTTAGACGTCGTCAGCGGTGTTGTGGGTTAAAAAAGTGTAGCGGGGCAAAAAATTGCAATTTCCGACAGACACTGCAAATTTCAGACAGCGGGTTCTCAAAGTTTCAATTCTGCCCTAAAATTTCTCGAATTAAGGGGTTTTCAGTTTTAAATTTTGCATGTTTTTAACGAAATTTTTTCCGACAAATAGAATATTTTCTGACATTTTTTCGTCAGCCCAAAATTTAAAGGGCAATCCTGTGGCCACGCCCACGACGGCGCTGCATTTCGTAAACTAACGCTGCGTAATGTACGTTAGAATATAGCTTTATGCTGGGGCGCTAAATTTGCAGGACATGAAAATGATGGACCTCTAATATTGCAATAGCTGATCAGTATAATTATGCAGTACAAACGTTGAGTTTAGTTTAGGTGCAATTTGGTCTGCCGTTTTCCAGGTCTTGCATTTTCAGTCGCCTTTTTATGCTACGTAGGTTGCGGCACAGTTACATGTCAGCGCCGGCAGCAGAGCGAAGCGTCCTGCTGGTGAACTACGAGAATCAGCGGAACGCGTTCAAACTCGTCGACATCAAGACGCCTCCGTCACCGCAGGCGACCATCAATGACGTCATCTACGGCTCCCCTCGGCACTGGATCAACGACGCTTCCACCTCGCCGAACCACCGGCAATTCATAGCACCGTCGCCGGCAGCTGCAGTTCTCTACCCGGGGGTCGAGCACTGCCTGGCGGACTGTGTCTACTCGTCCAGCGACCTGCAGCCGTGCGGTTGTCCGCGCTTCCTTCAGACGATGTCGCCATCCTTGCCGGACGTCACGTCTGAGCTGTACGCCGAAGAACACGACGACGACGACGACGCAAGAAAATTTATTGCTGCTGCTGGACACTTCGGCCGCAACAGAACTCACCGCGTCAATGTCGATGAACCTAACACTACGTGACTTCGTCCGGGTTGGTCATGGTCATCGGCTACCGAATGATGAAAGAACCAACGTCGAAGAGCGCGACGAAGACGACGACGATGGAGCTGCGCCTGCGCCGTCGGAGGTCTATCTGTCGTCGCGTAACTGCGTCGGTCCGGCGTCGGCATGGCAGTCGTCGGCCGTCTGTCGCGGCTGCCACGCCAACGTGGACGCAGGACCGCTGCCAACACTCAACGATCATCATCATCAGCAGCAGCAGCAGGCAGTAGTAGAGGAGGCGACGTCGACGACCACGGCGACGTGTTGGAGACCTGACGAAGACGCGTCGTGCTGTCAGACGCCCCAGGGCCGCCGCAGAGCGTCGACAGCGTCGGACAGCACCATCGAATGTCCGACCTCTGCAGTCAGCGTCGCAACGTGGCACCCGTCTACGTGAACGATTCACTGACAAACTGACTCTGCGAACGCTTCCTATAGGAGACGAGGCCACTGCATGTGTGTGTGTGATATGACTAAACGCGTGTACACAGCGACAGAAGTGAACTGAACTGAACTCGCTCAGCAGCAGTGAAATGAAATACTCGTAAAATAAAATGAAGTCAACTGTCAGTTCGTTCGCTCTGTACAGTCCATGCAACGCAACTGCGGGGACTGGCATTTCTGTCCAGTTTAGTTCTGTCGCTATATATTCGCCTTAAAACATAATCGTACGCGAATCGCATTTATTTACAAACGGTCAATCAATCAATCAAGTTTTATTTCGGACAGAAAACGTCCGTAGTACATAGGTAAAATAATAAAAGCAATAAAAGCAATAAAACAGTTAACAGTGGTAAAAAGAAAAACAAAAATAAAACAATCTGTTTTCGGATCAACAATGAATGTTGTAAGTAACGAGCAGGCGACGTATTTCACTCAAAAATTGGAGACATGTTCTAAACTGTTATTTACAGGCCTACGACATTACATGCCTTGTGTCTAGGACTTGCTGGTCACTTAGCTCACTCAGTGGTCTATTTCCGGTACATAAGCATTGTGAAAATTCACGTCGCCTAAAAAGAGCCACTAAAAAACTGCACAAAGCATACAGGGACATTTTTTCTTCTTCCGTGATATTTTAGTTGATATTATTGCATAACGTTATTTGTTTGTTATGACGATTATTACTTTTCGTGGCTTATTCGTATCAGTGTAAATACTTCCCGTTATTGATCTATGAATCTATGAATTGATCTATGAGAATTGTATTATTCTATGAGCAAATGTTGCATAGCAACTGAGAGCGTCGCTTTGACGCAACCCGAATATGAGATAAAATTAACCATGATGGTTGAAAGGTTACACAACAACAGGTACAACAATCAGCGACTGAAAGTCAATCGAATACAGATTGCAGTTTCGTTGTTTTTTATCAGTAATTAATTTGCGTTATCTTACCAACTGCATATTAATAAAAATAAAACATTCAGAACACACAGTATGGCATAAAATTTCGTCCATAACTAGTGGCTTTGCTAGGTTAAGTCTGGTATGGATAGGCCCTATGTAGGCCTAAGTCGCAAGAGCAGTTCGCCTGCGTAACACTTTAACAGTAGCCTACCGGTAATAAACTAAGTGCTTTGGATCTCTTTATTTCTTTAAAGACGTCTTGTGTAAATATGTCACGAACTGTAGGGTGTTTTCACTCCATGCATAGTGTGTTTCATTTTAGGTAACATCAGGCTTCACTCAGGCCAGGCTGTTAATGTGTGTCTTAAGCTCACTATCGGGAAACCACGCATGTCTGAAAACATGTTATGAATCAAAGACAGACAGAAACACAGACAGGTTATAACTGGCGCGTTGTAAAATATGTACAGCATGGCGTGGCAAGCTATGAATGTTCACAGCGAAGTGTTGAATGTTGATATGTTGAAGCGATGGACATAATAATTGATATTGTGATTGGTCAATCACGTGTCCAGCGTCGTCAGTCAATAGCTGGGTGCAAAGGCTTGACAACGTTTCCGAAGCAGCTCAGTCAGGTATGTCGCAACATTTTTACCATTTGTTCACATTAATAATTTAATAATTAATTATACTACTAAATAAAATACATTTCATACCGCCAATTTAACCGCAAACCGTCTCTTATTTCAATCTATAAACACCGCACAGCCTGTAGGCCTACAACAAATCCATGATTAGGAATCGAAAATTGACAGCAAAATAAAAGCTGGTACAAATTCACAAAAATGAATACAAAGCCTCCTTTTTCGGCGCCGTGTTAGCTTTACTTCGTTGTCTTTTTGTTGAAAGGGCACCGCTATTTCACGGATACCTGGCTTTTTCAGTATTATCTTTCAGTCCTGGTTACATCAACGACAGCTCAATATGGTGAAACCCGGCGAACGCTGATTAACCGCGTGCTGCATGTTAGGCGCCAATGAATAGCCTAGATACAGAGAGAACTTACAGTTTATAATCATCATCATCGTCATCGTCGTCGTCGTCCGCATCACTGCATCACTTGCTGCTGCTGCTGCTGCGTTTAATCAGGATTGAATGATGTCGTCAGATCTCGCTGCGTTGGGCGTTGATTACACTTAGCGCAGCCGCGTTCGCTAGGTGTCAGCAGCCTGCGCGCCTCATTGCGAGACACAGTCTCAGAACGCTGTTATTATCCGTCCAATGCCATAACGTTCAGCGATAGCGATATTCCTGCACTTCGCCGCAGTCCAGTCGTAGCAAAGTGCGTTCTTTCATCATATTTTCAAGCAGTTGACTGGCTCTTTTAAGTTATCCTGTTACTAACACACTTGGAGCGATCGAGGTTGTTTTACCCTACGGCTATAGGCTTACAATTAACGCTACAATTAATTGCAATTATCTACAATTAATTAATTATAGGCTAACAATTAACCTGTACTTACTATTCGATGAAAACAGTGTGAAATTGTGAAAGTAAAAAAAATACTAAAGAAGCAATAGAAGCTGATGGTAAGTGCACGGTGGGAAAAAGAGAAAGCAACTAACTGCGCCCGCACTCAAAAATTGAGGAACCTGTAGCCCCACTCACCTACACTGCAAATATTAGGCCTATATAAAAAACGTATCTTGATTGACTACAGTATGTCGTTGCCGGTACTTGATGTTGCGATGCCCACGCGCTTCCCTGTTGAGAGTATGATTTAGTCCGTATGACAGGTTAACGACATGGACTTCCTGATCCAGCAGTTAACAGCGCATTGCCGATTAATCACTAAGCGCTTGTATATCTCGCCCTGACGTAGCCCCTCAGCACGATATGCCAGACCGCAACCATTTATTTATGGAACATCTGCTATAAAGACATCATAATCCGTAAAGAAGATGAGCTATGCATATTAATAATAATACAGTAAACTTGAACATTCAATATACGTTATAGGGTGTTTACACGATCCAGCAAACGTCCAGCTCTAGCACGTGTATTTTGAATACATTTGCTGGAAGTTTGCTGGACGTTTGCTGGATCGTGTAAACACACCACCATTAGTCTTTCGTGTTGTGTGTTGATGACTCTCGTCATGTACAGCTGTGAGGTCGGATAAATATGGTTTTGTAAATCGATTGAATCGACTGATAGATTGACAGATCGCATCACATTTTTCTTGTAGTAGCTGACTTAATTCGTTTCCCATCACGTAGCCTATAACTTGGCTCTTGTCTCTGATAGAGGCTTAAGTTTAACGACTGATTCGGTTCAGGTTTTACTCGAAGTTAATAAAGCTATATTAATAATTAAACTACGGCGGTCATACTCAGGACATTTGTATGGTTTGTTTCCTGTGTTTACTCCAGTGTGTTGGTTTAGATCTCCACACCAACTAAATGCCTTGTCACACGTGGGACATTTGTGTGGTTTCGGAAGCAGGGTACCGCAAGACCTGCGTATATTGATGCAAGTTGTGCGAAACACTTAAATAGTTCAACTAAACTATTCGAGTGTCGCAAATCTTGGATCAATATAATTGTACGGAGGGGAAGTTTCGGTTGCAGCGTCCAAGACCAGTGTTCGTCGGCATCCTTCTAATTAATCATTTGCGTCGTTGGAACTGCAATGAATTGAATGAAATATTAATTTTACGACGACAACGACGACGATAACAAATCGTACACTTTCTGTCTCTCTGTCTGTCTGTGTCTCTATCTGTCTGCCTGTCTGTCTGTCTAGGTGTGTGTGTGGTTATGTGTCGCTTATTTGCTTCATGTCGTCATCAGTATGTACTTCACACGGAGGGACAGTCTCACTGCACACCGCACGGTCCTCAGTGGCCTCGGAGGCTCGGACTAACGGACCGTGTGATTAACAGTCGTCGTCGTCGAAGTTGTAAGATTCTTTTTATACATTTTCTTCTAATCATCACCTCAAACGAAGACGAGCTATAACAGTAACTATACGATTACTGATGCCATTTCGCTTCCTTACCTCTTATATACACCATTACTGCTTCTAGTACTACGTAACTAGTACAAGTCTGTAACAACAACCAGACTACTTGTAGTAGTACTTAGTGATGTTTGCAAGATTTTACAGTTGAGTTCAAGTCATTTTTCTAGTTCTGGGGGAGCACCGCTATTAACAACATTTTAATGCACTTTCAGGTCATACATAGGTTAAGTAACGCATTTTACGCTATAACAGACAAAAACCTTTATTCGGCAAAGAAACATTAAACTGCATTAAAAAATAAGCATTACCTGACTGCCTTGACATAGTATCGGGATATAATTTCTGTTTATTTTTTGTCCCCAATGAGAAGTTTGAACCTTCCTACCAAACCCCGTCTACGTACTCCAGTATTGTACTGCTGTTAATTACTGTGACGACAGCGACGACGACGACGACGACGACGTCGAGGACGTTGGCGAGTTTTCTTTCCATCGACAAAGACGCCGACGAACAAAGACTTCAGACTTTTCATTGAGTCGTCGAGAGTCGGTGGGTGGGCGTGGCGGGCACCTGGCAGTCACGTGACATACAGTAGAGCTCGCCAGATAACGAGCAGCACGCATCATCTCAAGACGAATGGACAACCTGCCGCCACCGCCGATAGTACTTCCGCTCATAGCTCAGCACCGTCGTCCGCCCGCCCGCCCGGACATTGTTGTTAGTAAATCAATATGGCCGACGGTCGCTCTGACGTCACACAGTATGGCCGTTTCCGGCGCGCCGAGCGTAGTTTACTGCGTGTCGGTTGGACGGACGTAAGCTGTTAATTGGTGAGGGGGCTACCACCGCAAACTGACGCTGCAGTTAATCACGGATGAAATATCAACACCGTCATCTATGCTCTGTGGTCTACGCTATACGAGATGTTTGAGCCTCTTTCATCCATTTTTCTACTTCGCTGGCAGATCCCGAGAAGAAAAAAATAACAAGTATAGTATATGGGAAGTAGGGCTCGAATGCACACCCGTAGGCGGCATTTATATTGATCTAAGTGTCGTGCGTTGGCTTTTCTGTCCTTCGAAAAAGTATATTTGCCATATTCTCTATTGTATATTTCTCGTTCTTGTTGGTTTGTCATTGTGGTATGTTTTTTGGTACAAAATAAGAGATATGGCGCAGCTTTCGTTGACAAATTGCTTTGAGTTTTTTTCTTCAAGTGTATATCATTAGGTACTTTCCGGTTTTCACGATACAGTATGTCGATGTTTTGATTCTGACACAGATTGTATACCATCTGACTTAGTGCGCGTTGTTGCAGACTCGCAGTTGGACGCTAACGTTTTTATGCATCTTGTTTTCATGTTTTAATAAAGTTAAAAGAGCACCATATTATTAAAGTCTTTTTATTCACGAGTTAAGTTTCAGCATCGACGTATATGTCGTGAATGAAGCGGAAGCAATGGCTGCAAGGTAAGTGAGTGTCGCGTGCGCTGTTTGTTGACAGATGCTTTCAGCTGCATCAACTGCTGCTGCTGCTGCTGCATTGGCCGCTATCATCAGTCGTCATCTGCACTGTCAACAACACACCAGATGGATTCCGATACAGTGCTTTCTTCGTGGCATGTTGCCCGCTTTTCGGCACGTGATCGCGCGATTACGTCATGAAATTACGTCATCTGCGGCATCCCGGTGACGTCATCACCATGACAACGACGACGCCGCTGTTTGCCTGTCTATGGATACTGCTCGCAGCATTTCTCTCAGGTAAAGAAAGTCTTCGCAATGCAGCTGTGTTTATTTTATTGGCCACTAGAGTGTCAGACATTTCTTTCTCCGAGATGTCTATTGTACATGCAATTGTTAATTTCATGTGGTTAGATATCAAAAAGTGATGCTTGCTGTCTAGCTTGTTTGTTTTGTTTTGCATTGTGCTGGCGATAATTCGACGATAGCAGTTGAATATATTAATTTATGTATATTTCGAGGAAACTTGTGCCGAGGGAAATTGCACAGTTAATTTCTATAGCGAATGCATCTCGATCCCACTTGATTATTCGGAGGCGTCATTTTTAAGTCAATTGACCTATTATTTCTCGATTTCACGATGAGGTTTATGCTGATATTCCTGTCTCGAAGAAGTGTGTCTAACAACAAATAAACTTATAGATTGCCTTAAATGAAAGACATTTAGTGGTCATTATGTTTGCCTCGGCGTACGTTGTCGCTTTTGGTGCTAGCAGTGCTAAAAATAAAGATACATGCAAGTGTTTTCGTAGGAGCAAAAATATAGCCAAGAGACTCGCGTTTTCAGGGATAGAAAGTTGATGTGCTAAGTTGCGCTTAATCGTTGACTGGAGAGAGTCAAATAATAGTCGGATAATTAAAATTGAGTGATGCGCTGTTTTTCGTCTGTGACAACTGGGCTTCTCGTTCTCACTTGCGTGATTTATTTTCTTTTAGTGGCCACTGCTGCATCTGTTTTTGTCGTTTGATATCCGCGTGTAGTTCATTTCGAGTGCAGTGTTCGAATCTGATTTTAAAACTGCGCCGTTGTTGTCTTTCGGCTGTTTATCTTCGTTTATCTCCGCTGCCTTTTTGCAGCTCGTCCGCAATGTAAGCGTCCTAATTCCGAACACATGGAAACGGTCGCAGCTGTCGAGTGGATAGTGCGGTGTCGCTGGGATAGGAGGACTAAGGCAGAGCGGTGTGCTGGTGGTAGCGCGTTGCAATAGTCAAGACGTGATACGACTAATGCATGATCAGAGCGACATAGAAGACACGAATCGCAGGCGCGCTGGGAACTTAATTGAAAACTGAAGCAGCAAGTTGTGTGTCACTAGTCACTAGGCCCTATACAGCAAAGCGATACCAGCATGGCGTAAAGAAATCTTGTGTTTCCAGTTGCCTTACGTCACTAAAATTTGTTCGGACCATTTAAAATATTGGTGCAATTTTAGTTTCATCGACATAGAACGGTTTGCATCTAGTCCATTATATGTTGCTGTATTTTACTTCAGTTTTCGTCGGTACTATTCAGTGTGCCACTGTTACGTAATATTACACGGAATGTAACGAATTAAAAATAAAAGAAATAAAAAAATATATTTTTCCTGTCTCTACTTTTTCGCCAGACTGCAACTGGGAGAAGAATTTTTTAAGCCTACGTCGCTTCGATAATGGTACGGCCGGACTAATCAGATGCGGGGCCTGTAGCAAAAATAAAGCGAGACTCTGTTTCAGTTCGACCGAAATAATCGACTTCAGTATAACAGGAACATTATACGTACCGTAGGGCCTACTATAAAAAGTGCTGCAGTTTAACCTGACAACTATTTTTTACTATACGCGGCCATGAAAACAGTGCCAGTAGGCTAACAGTCATGTACACATTAGTGTTTCTATGTTTTTTCTTTTGACGAAAACGTATAATTGGGTCCGTTGCGACGACGACGACAGGTGAGCAGAATGCGTTGATCAAGCGAAGATACAGCGTGGTCCAAAAAACGGATACCCAGTATTATTTTTGGAATAACTTCGGTAATTCAGCACCGATTTTAACCATTCTTTCACTGTTACAAGCAGAAATTTATGGCGCGTAAATGTGAAGTTCTTCCGCTCACCGCACCTCTATTGTGTGACCACATTACTTAGCAAAACAAACACTACTGCTAATATCGGTGTTCAGTGTTTTGTTTTATTGACTAAACTTATCTGTCGATAGTGTTAAAATGATGTGCGGCTGCTCAAGCTAAGTTGCAGTGCTCGATGTGTCCGCCGC
>Ga0209454_1003689_pt1 | contig 11101 bp, 5 predicted proteins | sample WorMetHERISLAND1_2_FD_187400 | JGI IMG/M metagenome (GOLD analysis project Ga0209454, IMG submission 187400) | Marine gutless worms symbiont microbial communities from Max Planck institute for Marine Microbiology, Germany - Olavius geniculatus... | ecosystem: Host-associated > Annelida >...
ATCGTATATAATGTTGTTTTTACATTAGCTTAATAGCCTTGATCTTAACAAGTATTTTAACTTTGCTTTTAATACATATATTAACTGCTTTTAACTAATTTTAACCAGGTATGGCACTGAATGGCCTATTTTGTGCTGATGTGCTGTTAAGAAACTACTCACTCACTCACTCGGTGTCTGTCTATCTGTGTCTGCATGTCTGTGTGGTGTGCAGGACTCGCGGACTGCGTTGCATGAGACGTGTCGAAGTCAGTCGGATGCGGAGCAAGATCTGCATGACATTGCCAGACTGTTGATAGATGCAGGGGCTGATCTGAACAGCAAGGCCACTGATGCCGGAGAGGTATGCCTGTCTCCCTGCTTGTCTCTCTGTGTGCGAGACTCTCTACATCCATGCCTTTACAAGTGTCTTTCTGCTGCTCACTCGCTTAAGTTGATGACACACTGACCATTTTTAGGCGCCGCCTGTTTCTGATGCCAGAAACAAGCGCCAGTCGTTTGACTGCCAGAAACTGTGACACACTGTGCCGGCAAATGACACCGGCAGGAAAAATACAAAAATGGATTCTGATTTTGAAAATTTTGAGAATGGTGATGCACGTTATGGCCGCTGTTTGAGCATTCAGGTTGTTGAAAAGATCCAAAAGAAAAAGAAACTTTATTTTCATTTTCGTTTACAAACAAACGAGCAGTGCTATCGTCTGCTCAAACTGACTAATCACAGTTCAGCTTTCCCGCCGGTTTCCGGCATGAAATTGAACGTGCTCTATTCGACGTCGGTTTCTGGCACCAGAAAAGCATGACACACTGACTAGTTTCTGGTAGCAGTTGACTGATACCAGAGACAGGCGCCAGAAACTGGCCAGTGTGTCATCACTATCACTTTCATATATCTGCTGTTGATTTTTTCATCTTCTTGGCACATTCAAGTGTAATTCGAAAACTGAATTGTTTGGCATTGCCTACAATAAACGAGAGCACTCTGCCTAGTGATTGATTTGTTTATTTCTTTCACCAGCCTGTACAGTATGAGTTGGTAAACACACCTTCAAACTTTTGGCCATATCCTTGCTCAGTGTTGACCGATTGTGGGGCGATCTTCATCATGATCATCATTTTATTTGGTAGAAAGCAGAAGACGCACAATAGTAGTTGCAACAGACACACAGGAAACACAAGGCTAGATAGCTAGCACTTACAGTGACCCTTAATAAAACAAAGACAATCTAAAACATACACATAAAACACGCATTTTTGAAATAAGACATACATCGGACTCGAGGCTGACTTGAGTATAGGTTACTGATTTGAACTGCTAGTAAGATGGTTAGAGAAGTCAACCAACTGGATAGTTCTCTTAAATGATTCAAGTGTTCTGAAATTCACAACATCAGTCGGAAGATCATTTTTATCATCTTTAGTGATGATTTTATTGCATATTTTCTGCAGAGTGTGTGGATGAAAGAAAATTGATAATTGATCTATATCTAGCAAAAATATGGACAGTATTTCATCTTGGCATGTTTATGAGATTGACACTGTAACTGTGCTTACGTATGTCAGGCTGACTTCACTCCATTGATGTTCTGTGCGTATCATGGTCATCCGTTGGTCACTGAAGCTCTCATTGCAGCTGGATGTGACGTCAACGCATCTGCTTCAGTACGATAACTTATGCTCATTAGGCTGCCTCTACATTAGTTATCAGAGACCTTCTGTTTTTGCTTTGTGTTTTCTATTTTATTTCTTAATTTTTATTTTTTATTCTTCTTTCAAAACCTGACAGTGAACCAAGACCAAAATTGCAGGAAATGACCTCTTAGGGCACGTTGCACCAATGTCGTTCAACTTTGAGCTCGGGTCAAATTTGAATTTGAACCTAGTTTAGCCGTAAATTGTGTTGCACCAAAGCGGTTCAAGCGTTGATCTCCATTCAATTCTGAACTGCCATCTGACCATCGATCGAATTTTGATCTCGGTTTAACTCACAGTTATGCATGCGGACTAGGCAATAAATATTTTTCGTGATACTATGGCTGCAAAAAATGGTCCAATTCGAATCTTATCCTGTCCAAAAAACTTCCTCGTATCGTATTATAAGACCTCTAATGCAATTATACTTATGATCTTTTATTCTTTACAGCATTCTGAAACTGTTGATGTTTCACATGTCTTTCTACCACTAACTAACGCTGAGTTATCAACACTCAAACAAGTCCGTTTTTTTGGCCCACCCTGTATTTGAGTAGCTGTGGCTCGGTAGTCTAACGGTAACGTGCCAGACTTGTAATCCTGAGGTCACTCAGGCGCGCAGGTTCGACTCAGAGTTGGGACACTGCCGGGTAACGACCTTAGGCAAGTTGTTCACACACATGTGCCTCTGTCACCAAGCAGTATAATTTGGTACTGGCTTCACCGCTGGGAAGTAAACAGGCACACCGCGCGATACACTGGCCCCGTATCCGTGGTCTCGCAGTGTAAAAACTGGTGTCTGGCTGAGAGCCTTAGGAAACGGAGATCAGCGCCGCCCTATGGGCCTTAGTGCTCGGGAAGGACTTGATGTTTTTTATTTAAGTAATGGTTGAGCTGTTGTCGTGGTTGTCATTCATCTGTTTGTGATTCATCTGTCGTCTGTAAGGGATGTATTGCGGCTAATAGGTAGGATGTAAGGGGAAAACTTTCTACACGAATAATTAGCCATAGGTGCAAAACTCGGGCGTGCAAAGTTTCAGCCATTTATTCTAATGGGAACATTTTCAGATTGGGGATTGAATGGATGGGGCAGGAGAAATGTGCATTTTCCAATGGCCATATCTCGGAAATGTTGAGAGATAAGGTCAAGGTTACTATTAGTCACTAATAGGAAGTCGCATGTGCCCTGTCACATTACATGAAAATCATGGACCTTGGATGACCTTGAAGATCACTAACAGCCAGAACGGTCGGCTATCCTAGCGAAAGTTGGGCTTCTTGTTGTTCTAGCCAACACAGACATTGTAATACACCACTGTCTTTATTATTCTAAGAAACACACTATAAATTACTTTGATGATGCTGATGAAGGTGGTATTGTTATGTGTGTAGAATGGTTGGACAGCTCTACACTGGGCAGCTGATAGATGTCACATTGATGTAGTTCAAGTACTGCTCAGTGTCCCCGTCAACACACACCTACGCAACAAGGTAACCATTGCTTAAAGGTCCATGGACACCAAAATTAACTTACCATTTTCCTAAAAGAGCACAATTTTCTGAGAATTTTGACGGTAATATCAGCACCCAGCGTTTTGTCAACACGGAGAAATTTGCATTTGAAATCGATGATCCACGAAAATGATGCAAAAAACACGCCACCATGATCCCCCCATGATGTCACTAGCTTAGCCCAAAGACATCATGAATATTAATGGCTTAGCCTAGATTGATGATGTCACCGGCTATGCCATTAATATTCATGATGCCTATGAGCTAGACTGATGATGTCACCAGAGGAACTGATAAATTAGAATTTTTCACATAACGTATCGTAGTGCCACATTTCGTTTGGAATTGCACATATTCCTATATTTATGAAGCTCAAATCAACATATTATATATGCGAGTTCAAATGTCTAATTCAAATCTACATTAATTGCGCGAGTGAGTTTGACCGTGGCCTTGGACCTTTAAGCTCAACTTCTGTTTATCTCAAGATGTTGACACAGCACATTCTTAACTTATCAGCAACAAGTCGTGCAGAAATCAATGCGTTGCTGGAGAGCCATTATGAATAGATTCCGTAGAACTACTAGATATCAGATCTGTATGTGTTTCATATGTTTCTGTTGATATTGACGAATAAGCAGATAATGCAGAGTTTTGCAGGCATTTAAACTAATGGATCTTTAGGATACAAACTTTGTTTATTCTTTTTCATAAAATTGGTGATTCTAGTGTGCATCTTTACGTCACTTGTTCGTATTCGGATGGTTGCATGTGTGATGTTTTATTGATTCAAGTCATTTTTCCGAAAGATTTGAGATTTGAACTTATGATTTCGTTTGAGATTTGCCCATGCGGTGACTACGACATGGTCCATTATTGTTATGCGTATATGCAGCGTGGAGAACTGGCAAGTGATCGGGCGCGGGACTCCCAGACCAAATCCTTGATCCTGACCTCCATGTCAGCTCAGCAGTACTGGAACTCCAACGAATCTGCCACAGCCATGGGTGTCAACCCTGGTGGCGAACTGACGACGGAGTACCGGCTTCAGACGATGAGAACGGAGATCAGCACGGCCGCCGTGGAGCACCGAAACCTCGTCGCCCGGATGAACGATAACGCCAGTAACAATGCCCGTGACGCACGGAGCGATTCTGATACTGATAGCAGCAGCGAGACACGTTCACTTTCCAGCAGCACTACTGAATAGCCGGCTCTGTGCACCGAGTTTCGGAAAAAACGTCACTCTTCTTGGTTTTGTGATATCTTTGGCTGATTTTGCAAATTTTTGGCAGTGACATGCAGGGTGACCACTTGTCTGGAAAACCTGGAAATATCAGGGAATTTGAAACATGTCAGGGAAATGTCAGGGATTATGTTAACAGTCAGGGAAATGTCAGAGAAAAAATCTTGTCAGGGGAAAAAGTGTCTCAAAACTGTTCATTACTAGTTGAATATTTGCGTTCAACTCCATTTTTTTCTGCTCGCTTTGCTTGCAGACTTATACTCCCATACTTTTAAATTTGCAGTGCCAGTAAGCCGCTTTTGTTTGCCTTTATTGTTTAAACTGCACTAAATTTGGTCAGTTAATTCTCTGGAAAATAATTAAAATTGTTGCCAATAGACGTCATATCGCTACTGTTGTGAGGGGCGATACTCTGTCTATGTTCCCTTAAAATGTCTGGAAAAGTCAGGGAATTTGATCATGACTGGAGGATTGGCCACCCTGGACTTGCCGCGGGGAATTTGAAACAAAACACAGATGCACAGTTTGCCACATTTTGTTTTATACTTTACCTTGTAAAACTAGCTTAACGTGTCAGTAACAGCATAATAGGCGGGGAAGGCTGCAAAACATGTAAGCTGATAATCATTTGCGTTGATTATCGGGACTGATTTTTTACTCCTCGCATGCTACGTTCCTAGCATAGCGAAAAGGAGTATATGAGATCAGTGTAATATTGAGGACTGATCGACCGACGACCGACCTCTGTTCCTTGAAGAGCCTTCCTGGAAGAACTTCAAACGGCCATATCTCCATAACGGTGCCAGATACACGCATGGTCACTATGGACCACCCATAGGAAGTCGGACCACCGCGAGCCGAATGGTCACGTGACCGATGACGTCATGTGACCCCAAAAGGTAAAGGTCGTGACCCCATTATTTTTGAGGTGCCATATTTTTATAATGGTGCCAGATATACAGGGAGACAATTTCCAATAACGACTTCGATGCCAGTCACTATTAGTATAATATTAGACCGGTCTCAAATTGACGACAGGTCTCTAATACAAGTTGAAAGGAACGAAAAAGCACTTAGAAGAATACAAAAGAAAATAATGCACGTGAGGAGTACATTAGATTAGTCACAATCTAATAATATTTCTTGTACATGTTGCTGTCAACATTACTTGACATTTGTTTGATGTAACAATTGAAGTTTTATGGGAGATTTTTAATTTGATGCTGTACTGCATGCGGTAAAAATTGTTATCGGTTTTTACCGTGCACAGTATAAACATGAAACCACGCACTGAGAATGAAGTGTTCATTTTGAATGTTTCTGCCAGAATTGGCAAAATCGGATGACATTTGACTAAGTTATCACCTATATATAAAGGATGACGTTTTTTGAGACACAGTGTAGCTCAGGCAATAACTTTTAAAACTTTAGCTAAAAACTGCAAAATGCATAATGTTGGTCTTGCCGTTTGGTGTTCATATCTTTCCTTATTCTTATTTCTCTGTCTGTCAGTGTAGGCTTCTTTGCCCCAAAGCACGTGGCCAAAATGACCTCCCCACGTAACCGTGTTCCCCCAAGACTTTAGGTTCGACATGGTCCATTTTTGTATCAGGGAATCATGTCAGCTGTCGTATTTTTTATTGCTTATTTCTGGTTTATTGTTTGTTCGTTGAACCGGTTTTTGAATTTTTTTGGCCGATTATTTTTCTGCCTGTTGGAACACAATGGGCGACTTCACTTTTTGACTTAGACATTTAAAAATATTAATTAACCACCACCCATGGCGTGCACCAGCCAGCCACCGACTGCCTTGCTTTTCCTTTTATATAGTGCCGTGGGCCCATGGACACTAAACCCGGCCGCCGCAAAATATTATAGGCCTATACGGCTTGCAGCTGGTTTTCAAAAGCGCTCGGCGACGTTGGCGCGTCATATCAGATGCAATCTCGCATGGCAATTTTAATCCCATATTGTATCGGTATATGAAAGAAGATCATCAAACATTGTTGAGTTTTGCAGTTCTTGCTGGAAATGGTAAAAAACGCACCTTTTGATATAAAGTCACCTGTAAAAAATTTTCATGGTCAGGCCAAAGGGGGGGCATCGTACCTTGCCCCCCCCCTTAAATACGCCACTGATGTCCTCTATTTTTAATCGTTTTGGGCTTAACTTTGGTCTAAGTCTATAGACTTTGACCAAAGTTTAGTTGAGCTTTGGTCTGAGTACGTACTTTAGCATTTCGCTTTAGCTTTGGCTTAAGTTGAAAAGCCTAAGTTTAAAAGTGAAGTCACCCAATGCCGGTGGCAGACTTTGCTGATAGTCGTCTTTGGCTTGAGTGCTGTTGCTTTGACAGTTACAGTTTAGATTTGTGATTGTGTGTCATGTGAATTTGCAGTATTTGCCATTTTTTTGAAAGTTTTTTGTGTGCATGCTGAATTCTTTCTTGTAGCTAGGTGTAATGTTTTTTTGTAATATATCTATGTTTTATTTTTATTACTATGTTGCTTGGGTGACATGTGTAATAAAGCTGCTCATTTTGGTAATTTGTGGAAAAAAACTGGTTGTAAAAATAAGTCGTGGTCATTGATTATTGATGGCTTTTGAGACTGCGGAAAGCCACATTTTGCTATTATTATCGTTTAGTTTTGTCACAGACACAAGTTTTTAATTCAGTAGAGAACCTTTTCACTGTGTTTACATTCTGCTGCTCTTATTGCTTTGATGAACTTTGTCAGGGAATGGAAAAGGCAACCAGCTGTGAGCACTCGTGCTCAAAAATGTACGTTTTAGGGACCCAGTTTAACCTGGAGTGGATCGGTGATATGACGTCATGCCATCCAGTGAGGCCGAGGAAGATTATTTTTAACCTGCCTGTAATGACGGCCGGTTCATTGGTGACGCTTTAGTACTGGTGGCAGAAGAGTGCATCCTTTTGCGCTGGGCCCGTCTGCACCGAACAGTCTTCCTGCATATTAATGAACTAAAACGACCGTGATGCTTGTATTGGACTTTTTAGTGTTCGTTTTCATTTCCTGTCTTATCCACGGACACAGTGCACTGAGCGCATTAGAGATTACTTTTAGGCCTTGTCTGCTATGATAATGGGCCATATAAATGTTCTGTTAATAATAATCAATAATAAGTTGATGGTTTTATCTTGTGCTGTTGCTAGTTGCTTTTCTTTCTTGTAATCTAGACACTTCCTGTCATTTATATATGTACTGCATGTACTGTGATGTTTTATATTCCTTACTACAACCCACTGTGCTTAAAAGTAATGATTTTGTATTTATTATATAGCATCACTTAAGAATACCTGCTGTTTGTGATAACGTGATTTGTGATTACCTAAATCCGACAATTTCATGCATGTGCGTTAACGTTACAGCTTAATGTGTCAGACTCAGTGATGCATAGTTATGGTTTTTGAGTTGGGATAATAAGTGACGTGTAAAATGCCTCGGAAAAGTGCTTGAATTTGAAAGTTGGAAAAGATTGCAAGCTTGTTTTTGCAGTATACCACCATACTGTGTCAGCACACAGAGTGGCAGAAATACACGGAGTACAAAAACAACGTCCCGCTTTGGGATTGTCCATATCTTTGCCATGTATTAACCGATTTTCACAATTTTTTCACCGATGCATTTTGTGGACAATTAGCAATAAAGTGATCATTAAGTATCTCACCACATTTTAACTGTGTTGCTACACTACCTTGTGAAATAAAAATGCAAGGAAAACTAACAATAAGCTGCAAGCGTGTTGGTGAACAAAATACACCTCCTACCAAAATGAAATGAATGATGCGTGTGATGCTACACTTTGTTAGATCCTTTTCTTTGGGTATCTGGGGTATTGAATGTTTGTTTCTGGCCTACCATGATATGGAAAAATCCGAAAGTGGGACGTTTTTCTGGGACACAGTGTAATCAGAAAGTTCGGGGCACACATATCCGCCAACATGATTTGCTGGTGCTGGAGATAAACTGTGGTGTTAAATTTATGCTACTCAGAATTTGCTCAGTGACATATTATTTTTTGGAAAGGTCGAAAATTCTGTCAGAACATCCATTGTCTCAGAACTTCATGCAGTTTGCCCAATACTCAATTACAGTATTCAGATTAATGGAATTTTAAGGGTTGAGTCCTTGGATGGTTGGCACCCAGTGGTCTTTTGGTGATGCTAATGTGTGTACTGCTAGGAAAATGACTATAAATGGTTGTGTAAATGAAGGCATGCAATCTGTATGGTGATCAATCAGTCTTTCTGAATGTCACTTCACTTCGTATGTGTTTTGCTGTGTTTTTCTATGTTTTTCTACTGTCTGCAGTGTAATGTGTTCGTTGTTGTTATTAAACCAGTGGCAATCAGAAATTTGTCTTCTGTGTTGCTGTTTGTATTAAACCAATGGTAACAACAAGAAATGTTATTAGACTGTGACCAATCTAATGTACTCCTCGCATGCATCATTCTGTTTTGTATTTTTAAAAAAAGCTTTTTCATTCCTTTCGGTTTGTATTAGAAACCCGGCGTCTAATTGAGACTCGTTTAATATTATACTAAGAGTTACTGGCGTCGAGGTCGTCATTGGAGATTGTCTCCCGGAAGTTCATAAAATATTGCCTGATTGTAGAAAATGAGAGGAGAAAATTTCCAACAACAGTTGATGACGCTAGTTGCCTATTGACATTGCTGCATATAAAATCTAATTGACGTCCTACAGCTACGCTATAGCACATGCTTCAACGCATGCGTCTATCTGGCACCGTTACGGAGATATGGCCGTTTGAAGTTCTTCCAGGAAGGCTCTTCCAGGAACAGAGTCGGTCGTCGGTTGGTCCTCAATATTACACTGATCGCATATACTCCTCTTTGCTACGTTCGGAACGTGGCACGCGAGGAGTAAAAATTGTTTCGCTGCGTTGATATACATCATAGACTGCAGCGAAATTCCAACGTGTTGATAAATGTTGCATGAATGAGAATAACTTAATTTGACATGCTGTATCATTAGAGCCCAAAAAACTGATGCTGCGATCGAGTTTTTGAAGTTTATAGTCCATTTCCTGCAAAGAAGCTGGTTTGACGTATCAACGTGTTTTGCATTTGTTGCATTTGCCAAAAAATAATGGCGCAATCACGATCTCATTGTCTTATAATATTGAATTTTGCTGCACAAAAAACTAACTGACGTCCTACAGCTACGCTATAGCACATCTGTGGCAGGATTGCCGTTTGTTTGTAACGAAAGTACCGTGGCTTCTATAAGCGGGCAAGGCGTTAGGGGAAAACTTTTTGCACAAATAATTAGTCTTGTGTCGAAACTCTCTGCGTACAAAATTTGGGGGATACAGTGCAAAGGAAACATTCAGATTTGAGGTTTAATGGAGGGGATAGAAAAGTGTTTTCAAGAGAAAACTGGTCATACCTGGTAAATGGTGGGAGATATGGCCAGGGTTACTATTAATCACTAACAGGAAGTGGCACACACTTTTTAATATGCAATGAAAATTATTGACATTGGATGACCTTCAAGGTCAGTGCTGCATCAGAAACTGTATAGACTGTAGCACGTCTTGTCTTGGGCTTTTTGTTTCAAATATGTTCCCGGTATTTAGTTATATATTGCAGCATTGCTGCTTTGCCCAGTCTGACAGACGGCCGCTGGCGAGAGCCGATAGTTAATGATGACTGTGACGATTACGTCTGAAAACATGGACTCGTTCTGCTACTGGTTGTTATCCGTTACTTTCTAAATATTAATTACTTTTCGCGCATCACTATTCTAAATAAATGACCGGAAACAGTATTCGGTTTCGTTGGTTTTGTTTACGTGATAGTTTGCGTATATTTATTTAATTTATAGTAAATATATAGGTTTTTAAACGGCCACTCCTTGAGAGTTGTATACAGGGGCAACGAGGTACGATGAACTTGTAATAAATGTGTAACTTATGTGCGTTTTTCGCTATTTATTTCCATTTTTATTTACTTCCGTTTCGACGTAGGCTGAGACTTGTGCTACGAATAATGTCAAAACGACGGGCTTCAAGCAGTCTAAGTCAAGGTCCAGTTTTCTTAAGGTTGTGAAAAGTAAAACCGGATTTAGATACATTTATATTTTAACCTTTTGCCAGTCAGTACTATTTATTGTGTCGTTTACTTGTGAAGATGTGTCATTTCTCTTGTGTCGTATGTTTGGTGAATGCACAGGAAGAATGCGGCGCTTCGCAGGCAGACAGAAGAGTCCGCAGGAAGTTATTCGGACTTTGAAAGAAGGATTACAGTTGCTGAGTCGCTATGAAAACAAAGAAGATAAACGTCGTCAAAAGGTATAACACTTTCACAGGTCTCAGTATTTCTTATGGCGTCGCACTGATCTATGCTGTCCAAATGTGGTTAGCCTGTTTTGAGAGATATGATATAAAGTATTGCATGCTGTTTTACTTGTGTTATCTTTGGTGCTAAATAATATTGAGGTATGCTGCAGTTAGAAGCAATGGTACTAGTGCATATTACAACTGCATCCTAATGGCTGGTTTTTGTTATATATTGAGACTAGCACTAGACTTACCGATGTTTAAATGTTGCTGTAAATTGTACGCCGATGTTCCTACATCAATATTAGCTGCTTTTTGTACCTGACTTTT
>Ga0209454_1003690_pt1 | contig 11101 bp, 3 predicted proteins | sample WorMetHERISLAND1_2_FD_187400 | JGI IMG/M metagenome (GOLD analysis project Ga0209454, IMG submission 187400) | Marine gutless worms symbiont microbial communities from Max Planck institute for Marine Microbiology, Germany - Olavius geniculatus... | ecosystem: Host-associated > Annelida >...
CCATAATAATTATGTACGCCAACATGATAATGATATTTAACATGATTTTATTTGATGACAATGATATTTAATCATTCACTTATTGACAGAGTTAACCCACTGATTTATTATTGTACAACAAATAGCACATGTTCAAAATGTACCGCATAAGTTGAGTTTTTTAAATGTCGTTATCCGTTTTGCCGTTAAATTGTTAGTGTTTAACGTTTATACGCGTGACTTTTTAATCTTAAACTTATATTCTGGTTTTTAGGGACATTAATTGGTTGAATGATTCATTAATTTGTTTGTTCGTTGGTTCGTTGATCGCGTCAGAATGACGGCAGTTCGTCCACTGTCACAGTTTAATATACTGAAAGCGTTGAGGAGGGCGCCAATTACCCGACGACGTGGTCGTAAGATAACTGTCGCTGCCGCAACAACTGACATCATTGGTGACGTCAGTGGTGACATCAGTGAGCAATCGAAGAAAGACTGTGAGAACGAAGCTGGTTTCTGTGGAGAGTCGTTTGCTGACAACGACGACCTGCTGTCCAGTCTGTCGCCGCTACTAACGAGCATGAAATTGTTTGGACTTTACTTTCATCGCGAAGTTTGTCGTCAACAATCTAATGACGACCCAGAGTGGAGTTCAGCAACATCATCTGACAAAGCGTGCAACAAGCTGCAAGTTTACGCCACCGTTGTTCTAATTCTTATGTGGCTCAACGCGGTTCGGTTTGCTTTAGTGTTCACTAGAAGCGACTACTTTGGAGCCATACTTTTGATGAAGATAGCTCTATTCAACTGGTATATTCTTATTTCCATATTTCAGACAGCCTACTACTATGCTAGTCACAGTGGAAAACTTCGCAAAGTTCTTTCCACGCTACCGGTCACTCGAGATTGTGTCCATAGCCTTCGGCGCGCTACCATCGGCTTAACGGCTTATCTCTGGGCAACTCTTATTGGAGAGATAGCTGGCGGAGTTTATGTCGTATTTAACAGTGACAAAGAGTACGACTTCATTCTTGCGCCTTTCGTCACTTATATTCACGTACCAAAAGAAAAGCTTCAAACTACAAAAATACTCGCTTTCTTTGTGTATACAGTAGTTTATCCGAACTTTTTGTATGCGCACTCTATGAGCCTGATACTTGTGTACATTTTCTACACTCAGTTTAAGCAACTAAAGAAAAATTTTTGTCGTGCGCTTGGAGAACGAGGACACTTCAACGGAGACTTGTCGTTGTTTCGTCGACGCAATCAGACGTTAAGTCGTGCAGTTAATAAAGTAGACGGGTTCATGAAAATGAGTAACGTCGCCGGGTTTGTCTGTCATATCATCAACATTGTCATTCTTCTCTACAGCATCATGTTCTATTCGGATGCAATTAAAACCGTCACGTCTACCATATCCTTCATATACTGGATGTTTGCCAATATCATTGGATTACTGTTTTCGGCTAGCGCCGGCGTAATCGTCAATCACATGGTACGTAGCCGTTAATCTGAACTAGAAGGTTTAGATTTGTGGGATTTGTTTATTTTTAAAATACATTTTGAGCAAACACTTGTAGAAAATGACCTCGTAGCTAGTTATTCCTAAGAAATTATGTACGGTATTTGTTATATTTATAATTAAACTAATTGAATTTTCATATAGGCCTATGTGGTTGTGACAGGCACATAAGCTGCACGACAAGATTCACGACATTAAATTGTCGACACTGGATGCTAGAACTGTCGGCGAGGTAACAACGTTTACTGTCATTAGCAGTAGCATTTTACGACCATCAACAACACTGCATTACGGGTAATTGTGCTGTAGTGGTGGTACGTACCATTGTATGACTTTCATGGCACATGGCTAACGTGCCACATTCATATCTGAGAAGTTCTGAATTCTACTGTCGATTTCCACTACGTTTTTTCCAGCGTGTCTTAGCCATCGCAATTCTGTCCGTCTGTCTGTCACACGGGTGGATCAGTCAAAAACGGTGCAAGCTAGGATCACCAAATCTTCACCTTCGGATGCCTGGAGGACTCTAGTTTCAGAAACCGTAAAACTTTTTCATAAATTCAAAGGGGGTCACCCCAAACGAGGGCACTAAATGAGAGAGGGTGGGAAAATATTGCGATTTTTAGCCAATAAGTCGCTGTATCTCAGAAACAGTGCGAGACAGGGCCCGGGTTACTATTAATCACTAACAGGAAGTCGTACACTGGCTTTCGATTGCCACCAAATTCAATGACCTTGAATGACCTTGAACGCCAAAATAGGGGTTTTTATGTATTTTTGGCGATTTCGGGCTGCGACACAAGTCTATATCATTTACAAGGTGGCGCCACGCAACTATCGTTATGCGATCCAGATGAATTTGGTATTTGTATATTAACTTAGTGTGAACACCCCAATTTTTAGCTAAATTACTGAACAGGAACTGCTGTCGGCTTTCGCGCGTCTCGTGAGCATTAGCTCAAATTTCTTGTTCTTTGCGACATTATAAATAATCTATATAATAATTGAGAGTTGTCATCGGAGTTGACTCCCAAACGGCCGTACGTACGGCGGTGAAATTTTGCATGCAGACCCATGTCGTACGTGGCCTACACATGGGCTAAATCAGATATCGCTGATGGGTCGTCCGTTTGAAAAAAATCACTTTTGCAAAATTTTGCAGCCACATTTCTTAAGTTGCAGCAGAGCTCCGTGGCTCCGTGGCTGTGACGTCATATAAACGTCGTCACCAAGGTGACGCATCATGAGCATCATTTCTAAGGACAGGCGAACCAAAAACGTTGTGTACCAAAATGCGTGATTGTAACCTTTCAAGTAGAAGACGTTTGACGTCGCCACCGTTTTTTAGTCGTCAACGCCAGTTGTCAGTCAAGTTTCAAGTATTTAATTCTGTAGCAGTATACGCTACCAATCGTACCGGATTGTGCACGGACACTCAGTCGATATCTGTTAGCAGTTCACTATGTATACAATTTGCTGTGACGTCATGTAGACGTCGTCACCATAGTGACGCATCATCAGCATTTATAGCTAGCGATAACGCTGCAGTAGTACGCTGCATGCGGCGCTGTGTATCGAGGCCGATAATATGACAAAGATCAAGCGGACAGGAGGCGTAGCGACCTGTCCGCTTGTAATAAATAACATTCATGTCTCCGCAACTTTTGACAAGACATGTACATAAGCGTAATGGGGATTTTTCTCAATGTTACTTTCCACTGAGTTACCCTCTCTCCATCTCATCCATCTTTGTCCCTTATCTCAGTGCAGAGATTTCGGGAGTGCTACAGGAACATTTCGAAATAAAACACATAGGACTAAACGTTTAAGCCTATTTCTCGTGGCAACAGATCAGCCTATAAATGCTGCCCAAGTTGAGTACTGCATTATTGTCGCTCTACAGTTCGTTTAAAGGGACACATTGTCAACTCGGTAATGTAAAATCGGTAACATTAGCTTACTTTACACCGTTTCTGAACTGACTCCACATTACCGATTTGACGCCATATAACGGCTATAGTTACCTATATTACCGATAACTGTCATAATCAGAATTCTTTAAAATGTTTTGATAGCTTATTTCGACAATCGGCTACTCTATAGACTGTGGCGTCTCAGGTCGCTGAACAAGTTGTGTCTAGCAAGACAATCTCAAGTCAATTCGGTAAATGCTAACTGCCGTGATTAGCAAAAAAATGTAATCTATGGAGTTCTCAGCGATGCTCTAACTACCATGGCCGATCAGTGAGCGCTAGATTGCATATTGTTTTTCAGCCGTCCATAAATTTGTAACCACAAATTGTTAACTTTGTAAGGTTAGGATACAGAATTGACGTTGCGTTAGACAGTTGACATTGTCATATCAGTGCATATCAATACATATCAATGCATAGTTTTTGCCACCGAGTGTGCCAGAAAACACGACCGTTGCCGAAATGAGGTTTTTAAAGTGTTCAACTTTGAACGCGTACTATTTCTACTTCTACTACTACTACTTCTTTGATCGTGAATCATAAATGCATCTAAACCGCGACAATTTGCTGTTTCAAACGATGTATAATATGGAGAAATGTTTTAACATAAAATTTGCCATTTTCCGATGTTCGGTGGTCAATGACTCAGATTTTCACCCGTCGTCTTTCAGCGTCGTCGGCGCCATTTGCTGAGCTTGCCACTCCCAGTCCTACGGCGTCTATGACACCTGAACTACGCATGCCTTTACACCTGAGCTGAGATATGTCATGAGTAGGCACTTTTGCATTCTTGCCACTAGAACAGCGGCGCACGCGTCTGATTATTGTTCAGTTCGGTCCGTGTTGCTAACTTTACATAGCTGCCTTACTGTTTTACAGACATGGCCGTTATGGAAAACGAACGAATTTATCACACGAAACCAGTTAAACGGCTATCGATTTTTGAGTATTTGAAAATTCTGAACTAAGTTTCAATCCTTGGTCGTGCATGGCGTTTACCAGCGTAAAACAATGTGTAGTGTAATTGCTACATGTATTAAATAAACACGAGTTAATTGTAAGCATGGCCTAGCCTATTTTACGCGTGGAACAGTATCTCAGCCTATGTGCGTTTTCAAAGTTGTTTAAGATAATATAACACCACATGGTTGATATTCATGTTAACTACACAATGTAAATCAGCCAGGAGAACTACTAACATTTTGTATGCATTGTATTTCTTAACTTAGTTGTCGTGTCGTGATGTCGTTAGCTAACGCTAGTACAGTTTATACTTCACTGGCGTAATTTTTTTCTGGGTCGTCGTGTAGGTAAGTGTGTTTTTGAGCCGCATTAATGGTGAGCGAATCGGATTCAGCGTGTTGGGCATCTTTGTTATCGAGAAGAACACTATACTGACGGTTTGTCGTTTTTTTTGTGCTAGATAGTTATTGCTTAAGTTTTATTTAACATATTAAATTTTTTATTTAATTTTTTTTGTATAAATTTGCAGTTGCTCGAAATGCGTCTAGATTGTAGACTCACAGAACAAAATACTTAACCTATTTAGATCAACTCGTGTATAGTTGTCTCGAGTTTTTTGCCATTTTGATAGTACTTCGGCAGGGTTTTCGGGGTCAGCAAATCGAACGGTTCTGGTTGAGGTTCAGCATCGGCGAATAATGCGCGGGGATTAGAGTACATTAGATTGGTCGCAATGTAAAATATTTTTGTGGCAGTACCGACTTTTGCTTGCCGATCATCATTATCACGACTGTTTTGCACGACAGATCCTGGGTCTGCTGATTACTTATTTTCTGCTCGTCGTTCAGTTCGCTAACACGTGCACCGAGTCAACGTCTGCGACCGCTGCGAACAACTCAGCCCTCCATCACTGACGAAATCAACTAGACAGAACACGGTTCATGACGCTGACGGAAACAGTTCACTAGTCCAAACGAGCACTACTCCGAACAGCCCCATGGTTAGGAACAGGGTTATTGATGGGCTTGGGAATACGGATAAATATATTGCATTTTTGGCCATGGCGTATCTTGGCCATAGTGGCCGTTGGATATGGCAGTTTCTGGCTATGGTGGAACTTAACCAAATTCGGACTAGCGCCCTTCGGACTAGTGACAGTCACCCACAGAAATGTTGTGCGGTGCAACGAGATTCTTAATGGAAGTTTATAGATGTCTTCTTTGTTTCGGCGTTTCATAAAACATTTGTTGCTTAATTTTCATGAAAAGATTATGTGGGCAATGTTTTCAGGACAAGAAAGCGGGGTACGGTACGGAGGACGCCCTCTCTCAGCAGCTGATACTTAATCGCTGTGCGCATGAATAATCTGAGCAAGTTGACGAGCAAATACGGCGTGGAAAAGTCACACGGCAATATTTCATTTAATATGGCGTTTGGCTAAAAATACGGCAATAAAACTCCACTTCTACGAACACATCCATAAAACAGAATATTTGTTGTACGACAAAACAGTGTAAATAATATACCATTAAAGCACAATTATGATAGGCATACAACCAGGAGCTTCTCGAGCAGATTTGTATAACTGTTTAAAAACGCTTTAAAACTCTGTACGATTATAGGCTACACACTGATCCGAAAAAATAAGCCAACAGCTGCACCAAAGACTACTACAGACAGACTAGTGGACTGCTTCAAAACATAACTTCGTTAGCGGACTATAAACGGTGTATAAAACGGTCACGCGAGCAACTTGGCTGCACAATATCGGACGAAAAATAACAGAGTTCAGATGTTCGTGCAAACGCAGTATTACAACAAATCCACACACTCCAACAAGTCAACAAAACAAAATAATAAAAAAAAACAGCTAAAAATCACCGCAGCGTTTATAGAGTTTATGGCCGTTCAACTTTCAGTGTTTAATGACTGACATTATCATCACGCAGTTCTCGAATATACTGTAGACCTGTGTCAACAGTAAGAATAATTACTATGATTATAACTAATAAAAAATCAAAATCTAACGAATCCTTCGCACCGTGGCATATCATACAGATACAGTGTGTATATTTCCGAATACGAATACGCATGTAGTAAACAATAAAATATCTGTGTACACATTATACGATATGAAACAAAATCAAGCCTGAAAAGCGTTTGTCATTAGTTTCAGCCCTGATATAGCTTGCGCAGGATATTAGTTTACTAACGGCAAATTCTATGCAAAATCATGGCAGTGCAGACTGGAGACACGTTGTTTCAAACACAGTGTTCATCGTTACATACAGCAAAGCAAAATTAGGCTAGGTCTACAGTTGGCCAAACTATGAATCAATCAATAAATCAATTAAGACACATTTACACAGCGCCATGTCACGACCAAATCAGAGGCGCCTTTGTTGTCACTCTGTAAAATGTTTTCTCACTTCACGTACAAACAAAAAACTCCTTAATTTAAATCATCTACTTTTCACTGCGTGCAAGTGATGCAAAATTGGTGGAGCTATTTTACGATAGAATCACCTACAAGGTGACTACAGCCCGAAACACTAAACTATAAATATCTACTTTTAGTCTACTTCAATAAAAACAAGAAATTTGAGCTAATGCTCACGAGACACGCGAAAGCCCATAGCATGCCATGCTTATCTGCAACCGTTTTCACGAAAGACTGGCCAACATCGGAAAAATAGCGACTTTTACGGGGGTACCGTTCTTTAATGCCCTCGTGTGCAGGTTTCCTTGAACCTAGAAAATCGAGACTTGGACCGTTAAAATCTACGTTCAATGGTGAAAATTTCGTATGCAGCTTTTCTATGTCTATCTCAATTGATTTCGGGCAATTCGCTCTTGAAATGTATCGCAGCCCGAAATCGCCAAAGAATCCATAAATCTAAGGTCATTGAATTCGGTGGCAATCGAGAGCCAGTGTACGACTTCCTATTAGTGATTAATAGTAACCTAGACCCTATCTCGCACCGTTATTGAGATACAGCGACATATTGGCTGAAAATCGCAAATTTTTCCCACGCCCTATCATTTAGCGCCCTTGTTCGGGGTGATCCCCTTCGAATTTACGGTAAAGCTATACGGTTCCTGAAACTAGAGTCTTCCAGGCAGCCGATGGTGAAGATTTGGTGATCCTAGCTTGCACCGTTTTTGACTGATCCACTCGTGTGATGGACAGACGGACAGACAGAATTGCGATGGCTATAACTCGCTGAAAGCAGTAGCTGCTTTCGCGCGTAAAAACTGTTCTACTCGATACAATCATCAACGAGTGAAAGGAATGAACCAGTGTAAATGCATTTTGTAAGAATTATCACATTCTTGGCCAATGAATACCGTACTTCAAAGCATTCTGTACTATCATAACTTCGTGATCTATACTATAAGTCATGCATCTATACAGCTTTGCAACACTCACAGACTCATTCAGATGCTACAACGGGCATCATCATGAATAGTTCGTGGGTTGTGCGAGGAGCCATGACTAAGGCTGAACCTCAGGTCAATAAAAAAGAACAGTGTCAATTATATTTTAAAGACTGTTTTCTTAAATTCTAAAGACTAAATGAAAACGTAGGCATAAGCCAACCAAATGGGGATCAGGGGCTGACAGTTTTTTTCCAAACTGACGACATTTGTCGAGCGCCCCTGGACCGATTCACGTTAGGCCTAAATAATCAAGCATAATTCTGCACCATGAATGGACAAGGACATACCACATGTCTTAATAACATGGTGTGATAAAAATGTCAAATCTTTTGGCTTGAATGACTTTGTCCTCCATACGGACCATATTCTTTATCCTGCAAAACTTCAATTTTGACCAAAATGGGGGCTTCATCTGCTACGCAGACCCCCTCTCTATAACCCTGAATCTAGCGCCTCGCTGTTTCTGCAGCAACCACCGGTAACTACAAAATAATAATTGCGCTACACTGCCAGACTACTGTAAATTTTCAAAGGTTCAGCCCTCACCGTTCAAGAAAGTTGAGGCTGTACACTCCCTGAGCCCCCATGGTTTGCCGCCAATGAGTAAATTCAAGCCACTGTCTTTAATGACCAGAGTAAGTGCGAAAAGGTCAAAGATGTGAAATCCGATGCAATTAAAAAGCAGCAAACTACAGCAAATACACGTGGTCTAGCGCGGCAAACCAGGTCAGATATGTAAGTCGAAATTTTAGCTAACAGTTGAAAATTCGTCCCCCAAACATCCATCCGCGACAATTTCGTCAGCAGTAATTTAATATGACTGCATTAACATTCACAAACACAAACGTTAACGGTAACATAACAACATAACATATAACTTAATTATTAAAACAACTAATACAACACATTTCAGCATAATAATAGTACATGCAATACAGAATATAAAACGCAGGAACAGTTCACGAGCACAGTTCACGTAAGGCGCTTAAAGAACGTTGCGTGGACAGTGAAAGCAGGCGGGAATTTAGACGCGATTACTGCAATAACTGGAAAAATTTCGACCCAGTGCCGACATACTGCGTGGCGGTCCATCTAGTAATACACTCGATTCCAGAACCCAAACACCAACTGGATTCAAGAACTTCGCACAACGGTTGCACTTGCCGCGGGAAACGTTTACCAATTTTGTTTTCTTTTGGCTTTTCGTTTTCAAGTTAGAACAGACAGGCAGAAAGCCGGATGGATAGGTAAGACCGTATTGCAGCCTATTCCAACGGCCGCACAAAAAGCTAATAAACAACTATTAGCCAAGTACGCTAACTTAGTCTCCGACATTGTCTGATGTTAACACAACTTTGATATTATACAGGACAGTAAGATGGGTTTTAAAAATCTCGGTTTTTAAGTGCTAAAAAGCTGAAAACTCCGGATTTTACGTTTTGAAATATTTTTACGTTCAATTGCAAACTTGATTGGCGATTTGTGACGTTTACATGACGTTCATCGCTTCTGAATTTGTCTTTAGTTGGAGACGTTTTTAATCTACTTCTGGTTCGTAATTTTGTGTCGTTGTGTCTGGTCATCGTACATTGAAAAACAAAGATTAAACTTTTAAAAATATCATCTCAGCTGTCTTACGTGCGATACATTATGTTAAACACACACATTTTGACAATCTTCAGAAATACAACAAAAAGTTAAAATACACACAAGAAAAAATATAAACAAAAAACGGAAACGTAGTCTAGATTTTCAGATGTCATCTGATTAGTGAAATCTGACTAGTCAGAAAATGAAACAACAACCCGGTAAAAGAACGAATACCAGTATTTTATAAATAAGATAATTCACAGTCGTTTAAAATTAGCCACTTTTTATTTTTTTCCTGTTTTAAATTTATATTTGTCAGCGTATCATTAAATTTTGTGTTTTTTTTATAATTTTGCTGCACAGTGGTATTTTGTTGTGATTCTTTCTCCGTAACAAAATATTGTAAAAGAAGGGGAGAGAGAGAGTTTGTTTACCAAAACCACAATGCAGTAAATAACCATACAATAGTAAATAGCATAGGAGGGTGGCCAGAAGGGTATCTACCCATCAAATGCTGGCCACCCATTGTTACCATTAAGTTTACAATATTACATACTCAACACAAAAAAATGTAAACAAAAAGAAAATAGAGAAAAAAAGCAAAAAAAACAAAAACGGTTTTCATCTCCGTTTGTCTGTTTTCTGCTGTCTTAGCTTTTTTATGATCTAGCGTAGTTACATGTTGCTAGTTAGTCTAACAGGCTCGTTAGCTTTCGGAAGACCTTCCGAGTAAATACTCTGCAGTTATAAACTGACCACAATTACAGCTGCTTGAAATATTTGATTTGTAGATATCTGTAAGATATCTGGCCCAACAGCGGCTTTAATTCAAATGCGTAAATAGTCGTACTTGTATAAATAAATTAAGACATCTGTCAGTCGTTCATTCAATATTAAAGTATTAATATTTGTTTTCGGTCACTAAAAAGATCCGAATATTCATATAATTTGACCAAATACAAAAAAAATCACTATTCGGTATCAACGTAAGGAAATAGGCTATCTCCCTATAAGGATACAATAATTAAACTAACGGCTGGCATACGTGTGAGCAAACTTCGCCAGGAATAGACAGCCAAATACGACGACTGTCGACAGTCGGCAATTGGTATGGATAGCGACGGCACTAGACGCTGAGTGATGGTTGGTTTTAGGGTGTTTCAATGTAGCCGTGCAGTTAAGCCAGCGACTACCGATATGACGAGGGTATCCACGACGCACATGCATATGAACGTTGCTGAACTCCCAGTAATCTGTGTCCTTGAAGAAATACGTCCGACCTGCAGAATTAACATGACAAACGAACAGATTAGCCAACAACAACTTTCAGTTGCTCTGCAACGGGCCAGTATTTTGCTAGATCACATCTCACACAATAGTGTGAGTGTTGTAAGGACGACCTTCAAAGTATATGGGAAAAGGTAAACTTTGACCCTCAGTCAACCATGCAAAACCCCTGAACCGATCGTCACTAAATTTGAATGGCGTGATTACGTCGTGGACGCCTACCACCAAAAATTTGAACTCAATCCGCCCAGGGGTTTTTGCTCCCCATATAGGTAAAATATACACTCCTCCTGTTCGAAATTTACTACACTTTTTTTGGTTCTTGAACTCGCCTACAGGCGAGTCC
>Ga0209454_1003692_pt1 | contig 11099 bp, 4 predicted proteins | sample WorMetHERISLAND1_2_FD_187400 | JGI IMG/M metagenome (GOLD analysis project Ga0209454, IMG submission 187400) | Marine gutless worms symbiont microbial communities from Max Planck institute for Marine Microbiology, Germany - Olavius geniculatus... | ecosystem: Host-associated > Annelida >...
TAGTGAGTTCCAAACTGTGGGGGCTGCAATGCTAAAACCGCGGGAGGCAAAGGTTGTGCGGACACGTGGAACCGACAAAAGATTGGTATTGGCAGAACGCAGGGAACGTGTGGGAGTGTGATAATTGGTTGGTAACAGGTTTAGAAAGCTAAAGACCGCGAAAGTATAATGTAGTTTGGGCTTTTTCAGTTACAGATTATAGACAATGTCATGCTAGTGTCGAGATTTTTTTTTAGTTTTGCTGTAACTTACAAACGATGTTATGTGAAGCATAATGTACAGGATGCTCTTTTGGGTCGTAGTTATGTGTTTAATCTTCGGTCATTAGTTTTACACAATGTCATGTTTTAAGAAGCAATAAAGTGTGAGTGTAAATTTTTTAAAATCGTTAATTTTGTTGCATCCTGGAAACGGTTATAACAAATCGCCATTTTCGAGCAAAAGTCACGTCCTCGTCGACGAATTTTTGTCATCAACAGCAGCATGAGCAACACGCCAAATTTTCAACAAAATGCATCTACCACGCAAGCAAAAGTAATCTACTGTCGAAGCTACAGCCAGAGTCTTTTACCTATTAAGGTTTGCACTCAATCCTAAAGAAAAAAAGGATGAACTGCTGAATTAGTTTAAGCGCTTTATTTTATTAAACCGCGGTGCAAAAACAGTGCTTTTGTGCGACATTCTAGTTATTTAGGGTTTACTTGCTTACGTTTTGTTTTACTACAATTAGCCGTCAATAGTCATCAATATATTGCAGAGAAACAACGAATCGGCTTTACCTCTCTCTGTCGCACGAAGAAAACTGTTCGTGATGGCACGTATCGCGGTGTTGCTTTTATAGGACTTGGACAAGCAGGTGCGGGCATGTGATTGTGGCATTTTTCGTGTTTTAATTGGTGTGTGAAACAGGCTAACGTTCAACGTTCTTTCTTCAGAATAATCCGTTGCTCCGCTTGACTGCTAAAAGCATGCCAGTGGTAGCATGGACTAAATCAGGGGCGTACTTAGGGGAGCCCTTTGCGACCCCTTTTCTGGCGTGCAATATTACGAAATTAAATCTGTTTTTAAGAAATATATTTTTGTGACGCACTGTTAAGTAAGGAAGTAAAATCAACGATTCAGGCGTCCCAAGGCAACGAGCGTTGCTGCGCGGGAACTGTGCTAACGGTCTAAGAAATTAAGAAAGTTGGAAGCTATAAAACGCGAATAAGTTTTAACGTAGGAGCGTATTTACCTAGGAGCGAGGATTTGCGCCAATGCATCAACACTTACTTTTGGAAATGTAGGTTTACATCAAAAATCTGCACAAAGGCTCCCTTTTTATATTTTCGAATAGGCCTACGCCCCCGTTCTAAACTGAGTGACCTAGCAGGTCAGTCGCTAGGTTGCTAATTGTTGTCCAAAGACTGAACTCAACTGAAGTATGCTTAGTTATTGTGATTGAAATGTACTAAAAGGACCAATTTCGCTAACAGTTGTTCGTACTAAATAATACATATGACCCAAAGTTAGTTTAATATGGCATTTTCTCCGCCAATTAGATTCAGGATGTGCTACTTTATTGCATCCATAATGCTTGTTATGCTAAGTTGTTGAATGCGTAACAGAAACCAGTATACAGCTGGCTACGTTGCTTTGCTGTCCTATAAATATCATGTAGGATGCGGAAAGTGCCATTCTTCTACAAATTAGTGGAGTTCAGTCGGCGTGCTTAATGTCCGTTTCCATTTCAAGAGCTTTGAGCATCTCCTTGAGAAATGAGTCTTGCGAAGACAGAATTAAATCCTTTTCTTTCTACGTAACCTTATTAGCAAATATTTTTGTTGTACTCTATTTTGATGCTTGACAAATAAAAAAAATAACTAGCTTATTTTGACAAAAAATAAAGACGTGCATAACATTAATATAAAGTCGGCACCAGCTCGGGTTATGCAGTGCATGTCATGACACTTGAGACAGAAGTCAGCAGTTGACTCAGTACGAAGTTTGTAGTCTAGACTTTAGAAGATCCGATGAAAGACAGACGTCTATCGCAAAGGTGCATCATTCTCATTACAGGGCATTATTACAGCTATTACAGCTATTAGCGGCTATTAGCATGTCTAGTAAGTGGCCCTGCAACACATAGCCGGCGTTACGCACCGGTGCCCACAGCCTCTCTCGCTGTAATAGATGCTAATTTAATCGTTAAAACGTTAAATGCTCAATGCTTCCTCCCTAGAGCAGAAAGATTTATGAGCTATTTGCGTCCAGTCGCTTTAGCAGTTTGGTGTACGGAAGAGAAGTACTGAACTGAAAATCATACGGGAAATGGCGTTGTGCCGAAATTATGAAGACAAAATTTAAATTTAATATTAGTAGTAACATAGCTTACATTTAACACTCAACAGCCAACCCTTCTCAATTTTGAGGGTTTTTGCTCCCTGGTCTCTGTGTGCAGCCAAAAACAAAAAAAACATGCAATAGGACTTATTTTGTTTACCATCATGCATAAAATAGCGACATGCCGCACATCATTAAAAGTTATATGAAGTACTTTGCTTTTTTTGCTATTTTTCTTGAACCACTGTTTGGTCTGGAACAATAATCGACTATTTTAATTAACATTTTTGTGCATTTCTATATTGTCTTTTAAAAACGTTATGTTTCCCAGTGTTAGTCTACTATAAAGTCTACTATAAAGCTGTCTACTATAAAGAATGACGCTATAGTACATCAGAAACTTAAGTGCATAAATTGCACATACACCCTGAGACAAAAACAACATGCCTCCATACTTTTGTTTGTATCTTTGCGAAACACTCTGATCGATTTTCAAAAACTTCGTTTACTGGCGCACTGTAATGTAGCAAGAGACACCTTTAAGCCACATGATGAGATTTCTGATGACTGTTTTATCGCAAATTTTCTACGGAGTATGGCAATAAAGAAGTGTTGAAAGTCGATTAATATTTGACACGTTTTTCGACCGACAGTGTAAACTAATGATCGACCGATTACTGATAAAAATATCAAGATGTGTTTAAAAATCATGAGTAGGTTTGCGAGTACACTCGTTCAGTTTTTTTGTTGTCATCTGACTCTCAACCGTCATTAAAATGAGTGACCGCGCAAGCGCAGTAACAAATCGGGTATAAATGATCCCAAGTTGACCTAACGACTCGAGTGCACGCGGCGAACTGCACGTAAAGCTGTATCGCTGTAGCAAAGTATCGTAACGAATCGTCGAGCGAGCGTGTCGAAATGTGTCTACGGTCACCTCACTACTATAGCGCTTTGGTGTTTGAGTTGCAAGCTCACGCTCGGTGGCTAATGGCGGCGACCATACAGTGTCTGTGTGTCAATGTGTCTTCAAAGACCGACCGACAGTCTGACTCCCTGCCGTCATCGGGTGAGCACGGTTTATTTATTATCTCCACTGGAGAAAAATTATGTTTTTTGTAGATTTATCTCTCTGTTTGTTCATTAGTCTGGTTAGTCGGTACAGTGTACTTAGAAAGTTATAAGTTATTTAGATGAACATCTTGGAACAGACTCAAGTAACTAAAAATAAACAAACGCTCGTTGTCTCAACTTTGGTGGTGTGCATGGTTGTTTACAGCGGAGACTGCAGCTGCCGGACAAAGTGATCTTGGTGACTGGCATAGAATCAACTTTACATGATGATGACTCTGAAGTTCTTGATCTACTGCCTGTTCGCTGTTCTGCTGCTGAATCCATTAGACTCCTGCGGTCCAGGTCGCGGTCACGGACGTCGTCGCACTGCACGCCGGTCTGTCTGTTATATCTAGCTTGTAATTCCTCACAGTTGTTCGTAAGCAGCTAATTAGTTTGGAATGTAAATAAAGTGGAATATACATGCTTTTCGTATATACTACACCGTGTGCGAGAAAAAAAACAAAACATCCCAAACATTAACGACTGTCACTCGAAGAAGAGTTTAACAATTTTAATAATTTTTGGTACTAATGTTTCTGACACAACTGCCCATTAAATGATCGGTCATTTTACCGCCTCACCCAATGTCTGCTTTTGCACTACCTGAGGAAAACTGAGCCAACAAAATATGGGTTGAAATGAACAAAAATACGTCAAAAAGCATCCCAACATTATCGATTGTGACTTGAATTTTAATAATTTTTGGTGCAAATATTTTTGACACAACTGCCCATCAAACAACCGTTTTAGTTCTTACCTTATTTATGTGTACTTCTGCACTACCTGGAAAAAAGAAAACAAGCGATATGTGCAGTAAACTGAACCAAAAAAACTTTAATAAATTTTATATCTTCGGACCTGTGTCTTCCAACAACCAGTCGATTACAAGTTTTGACTGTCGTGCAGCACTGTGTCAACTAGATGACCTTCAGGAATGTTGCTGAATTCAAAAAGTGACTGGTAAAGTCTGGATTGGTCTGCAGCAGAACATCATTGACACTGCTGTCAAAAACAAAAGAAACCATCTCTGTGCCTGTGGTCCTAACACTTTAAACATTTTTTTACTGTAGGCAGTTGAAAAACGGACAATTGGATGAACTGTCAACCCAAGTGACAGAAATGTGGAAAAAATGTGTTTTATGTCTTATCTTGGTTAAGTAATAATGCTCTTTTGGACAAAAATACAATATTTTGTTGGTTGTTTTCCCCAGGTAGTGCAGAAACAGACATTAGGTGCAGCGAAAAATTAAACGATCATTTAATGGCCAATTGTGTCGAAAATATTTCTGTGATAAATTATTAAAATCTGATAATTTTACTTTAAGCTACACTCGAGAATGTTTAGGATGTTTTTTTCCGGACACGATGTATGTATAGGTCGCAGACAGACAGTTATGTAAACGATTAGCTTTCAATCGTTGCAGTGAAGGGGTGGCATGTAGAAGCTGAACACTGAAATACAGTGCATAGCAATTTGGTAATTTTGTTATAGATCAAACGTCGAAAATGCACAGCGTGCCGCCACTGTGATTTCAATAAACGCCTCCAATACTGCTGGTACGTCGTACCGGACAATATCGGCACAAATTAAGCCCTGAAAAAAGAAGCCATTGAAGTTTGGGTTTATTTTTTTATTGCAATACAATTTTGAGACGACTATATTAATACAACATTCTGTGTCGCAGATCTAGACCGCTAGTGCTGCATCAGCATGTACCAAACACTGCGGAGACGTCATTGGCAGCCAGCGGTCCAGCGGAGCGCAGAGTGGGACGTGACTCGGACAAGTTTCACAGGCTACTCGTGGTCAGTAAAAACCCTGATGTGATGTTTAAGAACGACGAGCGCAATGGACAGGATCTCATCATGACTGCCGTGTGTATACGTTTGCTCTGTTGACTAGTCTGTAAATAAATAAATCAGTCAGTCATTCAAACAAACAGACAGACAGACAGACATTCTAAACAAACATACAATTCTTGTCTTTAAATAGACTCATAGGTTAAAACTTGTCATTCTACACGATGAAAATAGTTGTCTAGCAATTTTACACACTTTCATATTGCACTTTCAGCTTACACGTATTTTGACTACAGATTTCAAAATATTATTTCATCAGTCAATTAAATGGTGAGATGAATGTGTTGGCTTATTCTCTGTATTTGTTAATTGCAATAAAAAAGAATTCTAACTATGGTGGACTTTTCAGTATACGTCTGTTACTAAAGCTACGTCGAAATAATTATATCGAATTTCTGATCAACTGCCTGCATGCTTTCGTCCAGAAAGCAGCTAATGTTATTTTGCTTGTCTTCGCGTCAGATTAGTAAAAGTTATAAACGAATTTTGATGGTTCTCATGTTAACCGAGTTAAAATGAAAAAAGTGAAATAAAGTTGATGTCAGATATTTTAGCACGTTGTGTGAACTGTTTCTACTAGTTAAGGATTATTAAGATTTAGTTGGGTTTATTTTTTCCTGTTTGTTTTTTACCGTCATGTTATGATGATTGATTAATAAAGATTGTCAATATACGTAATAGCGTAGTGTATTTATGACGCTGCTATAGCGATGTCGTGAGGCAGTGAATGCGCTGTCAGTGTTGGTGGTCAACCAGTGGCCCGGTCTAAGATTACGCGTCACTGAGGCATGGCGTGACAACCCGACCACGGCGTGGAACAGTCCCAGAGACTCCCTGCACGGGGAGGGTCGAGCAGTGGACCTCACTACGAGCGACCGTGACCGTCGCAAGCTCGGTCTACTCGCACGGCTTGCTGTCATGGCCGGCTTCGACTGGGTCCACTACGCTGCGCGCTCGCACATCCACTGCTCCGTCAAGTCAGGTATAATAGGACACGCTATCAGAACGTTGCCAGCAAGTAAGCAAAGAGCAGGCTTGGAGTAATTTCGTCGATGCGCTCAACGACGTCAATTTATACAGCGCTTCGCTTCTGGTTCACGTCTGTAACGACCGCACTATGGCAAAATGTTTTAAATTAGCTACATTTGATTAGATTTTAATAGCTTTCGTTATAACTCAAACAGTGTCACGCTATATTTGTGAATAAGACAATGGGGCTTAGAGGTTATAAAATAAGCTTACATAAAACGACAGTAGTTTAACGTTGCAGCATACAAGCTATACAAATAGGCTAAAATACAACCTCTGTTAATTAAATTGTTGATTGCCGTTTCAGCAACTACTGTTACCTGCTCTGGAACGATTTTCACTCGCCGCTAGATGTCACCACGGCGAACAAATTCGGCATACGTGAACAGTTTAACTATTAAGGATTGTAGTGAGTTGAATTAGTACAGCTTATTAGTCAGTGTTTCAATGCATAAGTTTATCCAAATACTTTGTAGCATGGATTTTGTTGTAGAGAGTTCGGCGGTGGCGCGCTCCGGCGGATGTTTTTCCGGCACGTCACTCGTGCGCTCTGAGCGCGGTCTCTTACTTCCGCTATCACAGCTTTCAGTCGGCGACACCGTCATGTCGTTCGACGACATCACCGGAAGTCTACGTAACGACACAATTATCGCCTTTTTACATCGCGCCGAAACCGGAACCGGAAATACAACCTTCGTTCGGATCTCTGTCGCCGGGGGCGCCGCTGTCTTTCTGACTCGAGATCACCTTATTTACGTATCTTCGAACAACAACCCATCCGCCGACGATATCCGTCAGCGCTTCGCCGGACAAGTAGTTCGCGGAGACTATGTTCTCAGCGCGGATGGCAACGCGGCGGTGATGCGTCGTGAAGTGGTCGGTGTCGATGCTGTGTATTCCGACGCTGGCCTCTATGCGCCTCTGACATCATCGGGCAACATCGTAATTGATGACGTCATCGCTTCTTGCTATGCGGAAGTGACGTCACATCGTCTAGCGCACCTGGCAATGGCGCCACTTCGTGCTGTGTATTCGTTCGCGCGGTACTTTGGTTTGCAGCGGACGGCGACATCTCTCGGTGTGCAATCCGGCATACATCCTTACGCCGCGCTACTCCGCGCCGTCGCGAACTTCTTTCTACCGGAAGTATTAATTTTGTGAGCGAATCACAATCTTATATGGGCGACACATGAAAAATTTGTTTAGTAGCTTTATAGCTTAGAATAACTTGAACTTGAAAAATATACAAAAAATCGAAAAAGTCGAAAGGAATTTTATTTTATTATTTTATAGGGCGTCAGCATATCACGCCGCCGGCCTCTCTGTATTGCTGTGGGCCGGGCGACTGTCTGTTCATCCGTCCGGCACACAATGCGACTCTATCAAAACGACGCAGGCGATCGCGAAATTCGGTAAAACGAAAGAATGCTTGCAAGCCGAAAACACGTGCAATGGAACGTTTCTGGACGTTTCGCGGATACTTAGCTACTGTCTGCCATTATAAACCTCTGATTCGCTCGCTATATAGGCCTACAAATATGCTGTAATTGATTAATTGTTTGCTTAATTGATTCTATACCGAGAACGTGTCATACACCCTAAACAAATTTTCGTACGATCTTATAAGTTTCATTATATTGCAAAAATATTTGTTGTTACTAAAATCGTTTACGTTTAGGCCTACTCAGCTTTGCTGTTACTTGCGCTTAATTAGGCCTAACTGAAAGACAGTGCTGAATAAATGAATAAACTAAATGGCGCTCGTGAGAATGCATATCTGCGCCAAGTAAAGTAATTTAAACACTACAACTATTACTACAACTACAACAACAACTACTACAAAACCTATCACTTCTATTAATTTTTGGCCATATTTTACAAATGTCGTTGGCATGGCAACAAGGATCGGTCGCAGTAGAATTAGACTGGCCTCATCCGACAGCCCGTCCCCCCAACCGCCCCCCCTCGTTAGACGCAAAGATCTCGAATATATTTCTTATATGCGGAGATGTAGCCCATTTTGTCTCAAATTTCGTTGCCATGGCAACAGGCTCAGTCAAGAGTAGGCCCCATAAATATAAATGACATCGCAAATAGGCTGACCTCTTGTGACGTCATACATGCTGAGTCTGATGTGCACAGACAGAAAAAAGCGATCTCCTAATCTCCATCAATGTTCACTACGTTCACCTTGGCGGAGACAGTAAATTCTGCTTACAGTTTCCGTGCAGTTGCGTTTTATTTACTTACTGGCAGAAAACTGATGACGTATTGTATCATTTCGTGTATTATTTCGTGCGGCGTTATGTGAAAATTTGCACAGTTGTTAGATATTCTTAGATAAGATCCGTCGTGGGTTAATAATTATTTGAGTTTGTGTGAGTGTATAGTTTTGCACTATTCCGTATCTACATGTATCTTCTATTTCATTTGGTTATTGCACCATACTATACTTAAGTTATTTCGCTGTGCTATTCGGTTTTTCTCATCTACCGTAATCCCAACAAATAAGCGTATTCATTATTCATCTCGCGCGGTGCTGTTAATTTCCCTCAAGGCATCGCGTCTTTTTTGATGGCCCATGTCTCTTGGGCTTCATTTTAGACGTTCTACGTTCGATTGGCATTGCTAGTTGTTTTTCACTTGACGACTGCTACCGGTACCGTGATGCACGCAGACCCTGGCCTTTGTGGCTTTCCTATTAGCCACATTACGCGTCTGACCTGTCCGTTTGTTTGTCCGTCTGTTTTGTTCGGGCTCTTACTTCTAAAATAAAAAAGCGACAGAAAACCGAAACTGGCAAAACATTTGCCGGGGCAGGCGTAATCGGTGTGCCAATTTATAGTTTAAAAGATTGAAAAAACAACAAAACGTTAAAGTCACCAGACATTAATCTAAAAAATAGGCACAGTGGAGTAATCGTGCGTTGTTGAGGTGACTTAATTTACTGTCAACGCCTGTAACATACTCGGCAACTGGACAGACGACCGCATATTACGTCGGCACCTGGCGTCAACAATGTCTGGCGTTTTTATGCTTTTTTCTTTCCGACCGCCTGTCGTTGGTGATTCTTGTATAATTTGTTGCCATTACGGTTTCGTCTTATATGTTTCGGACTCATCTGCTTAAAATTTTTTGTTTTGCTTTTTCCATATTCACGAGTTTTTATTCCTGTGTATTTTTATTTTCATATTTATCTTTGTATTTTTACTAAGTTTCTCTACCGAACATATGGTAACGAAACTGTCAGATCATCACAAATAGATTTCTGGTACAGAATCTTTAAAAATTGTTATTCGCGTAAGATGTCTCTACAACATGTTATTGCTAGCAGTCATTCGGTGAAAGCTGGGCCGCTGTCACGTGACCGGACATGACGTCACGATGACGTCACGATGATGATGTAATATCCGGTCGGTCGGTTGTTCAGAGTCTGTTGGCTGCAATGCAGACCGAGAGACGTTCATTGTAGCGGTCACACTGACGACGGATTCCCTGACGACCGCGACGTACGTCCTGACAGCACAGTCTCGATGACTGGTCCTTCTGGAACTTAGAACGTCAAGGCCTCATGAATCTGGCAACGGAGCTTTAAGGACTGGTCTACGGTGCACTTTGAGTCCCAAGACCTTATACACCTGACAGCAGACCCTCGTAAATCGGTTCGTGGTGAACTCATGGCCTCGAAGACTGGTCCTCCGTGAACTCGGCACAGTCAGCGTCAGACTGGCACGCCGCGCCTACAATTGAACACACAAACTTCTGCCGAGAATGGTGTTACCACTTATCGAACATGAAGGAGACTCAGTTTACGCTTACTCGTAAGGAATCACAGATGATTCAAAACCTATAAAAAAAATCCGGATTGCCCCAGCCGAAATCTTATTAATTTTTTTGGCCATACCCAACCGCTTCATAAATTTTGTCACAACACGTTTGTGACTTCTTAATATCTAACGTACAAACGGGCAAACCCAAGAAAGCAAAACCTCATCGTCGGAGATAAACGGGTTAAATGGTGTGTATAGCTTTCAATGGAAACCCGTCTCAAAGGTACGAAGCATCACTTGCCATATGCGATCACACCAAAGTACCAAAATGCTACTCGACACAGGTGTACGCTATCCGTCCTAACCTCAGAAAAAAAGGCCGGTCCGTACTCGATTTACTAACAGCCCGGACTACTACTATGTGTGGCTCGGTAGTCTAACGGTAACGTGTCGGACTTGTAATCCTGAGGTAACTCAGAGACGCAGGTTCGACTCCGCACCAGGACACTGCCGGGTAACAACCTTAGGCAAGTTGTTCACACACATTTGCCTCTGTCGCCAAGCAGTATAATTCGGTACCGGCTTCACCGCTGGGACGTAAACAGGCACACCGCGCGATACACTGGCCCCGTATCCGTGGTCTCGCAGTGTAAAAACTGGCGTCTGGCTGAGGGCCTTGGGAAACGGAGATCAGCGCCGCCCTATGGGCCGTAAGGCTCGGGAAGGACTTTACGTTTTTTCGGACTACTACTCCGGAGGCTGAATTGACTTTGGTGGATGGTTGGTTGTATACCGAGAGGTCCTTATAGAAAGACCGACCTAGTCCGCCGCCGATGAGCGTGACGGTGTTGTCGTGGTGCTCGTTGACGGGCGGAGGTCGACGACCACGGCTGGGCAGACAGTACATCTCCGATAAACCACCAACAGCAAGGAGCGGTGGACCGGCGTGAACTCAGAGTTCTGAGGACTTATAAACACCTGGCAACACAGCCTCGAGGACTC
>Ga0209454_1003696_pt1 | contig 11093 bp, 5 predicted proteins | sample WorMetHERISLAND1_2_FD_187400 | JGI IMG/M metagenome (GOLD analysis project Ga0209454, IMG submission 187400) | Marine gutless worms symbiont microbial communities from Max Planck institute for Marine Microbiology, Germany - Olavius geniculatus... | ecosystem: Host-associated > Annelida >...
TGGGCCGAGCTGATACGGCCTCAGCGCTGGGCAGGTGTAAGAGCCTGCCCACCCCGGAGGTAAGGTAAGGTAAGGTAAGGCTATACACAATCTTAACATTTTACGTAAGCAGTAAAAACACCCGAAACAAGTTTCTGCACGTTTCTGCTGTTCAAAAAAAACTCACAAAATAACAGAACATTACTAAAACAGATTTGTCATTACACGCAAAATTTCATAACTTGTTGTCCTTTAAAATTACGTGTAATCTTTGTATTCAAGGCAGCAAGCAATAGAAAACATCGGTGAAAAAAACGAAAAATAACAAACGGTCAAAGCAATACTGTGGTGGGTGGTGTTAGCATAGTCAGCCCGCAATGATGGCTCATTGGTTGTCATTTCAGAACCATCAAATGCGGAGCGAAAGAACGCTGGCCTATTACACCAGAACAGCTGTCTGATGTAGAAAAACAACTTGGAGGCATGACGTATGCCGAAAATATCACGTTATATAGGGTCTACGGAAACACGGAGTGGGGGACATGTCTTTCCAATTAAGCCATTAAAAAATCTCACACCGTGTGATTGTATATGGCAGGTGACGCTCCGTAGCTCTGAAATGGGTTGCCACGACGAGCTATACGTGTAGCCTACCTTTAATTGCCGATTGCACGACTACTGGACGAAAGCTATCTGAAGCACGCACGTTAAGCCGTGATTTCACGTGAAATAAAAAATGTTGCAAAACGTTTGTCAAATCATGTCGTAAAACATTTACAACATGTTCAAAACACATTAAATACAGGTAGAACATGATTACAGGTAAAATAGGATATTTTCAGTAACAAATGTTTTATTACGCGGCCGTTCTAATGGGCCGCATTATGGGTTTTGCCCGTCCGTTTGTCTTGCTTGTCCGTTTGCTTGTTTGTCCCGCGCCGGCTCCAAACTCAAAAACAAAAAGCGATAAAAAAATTCCAAATTGGTGTAAACGTTCCCCCGGACAGAAGAAACCGATGTGGGGACGCTGAAAATGCAAGACTGAAATTTGCGACACTGTAATTCGCGGCACAAACGCGGTCAAAAATGCAGGGGTGAAAAATGCGAGACTGAAAAATGGAGCAAATAGGCCTATCACGTGTTTATAGAAACTTCGGTTAGCCTCAACCGTCAACACTTTTATATTATGAAGACAAAATATAACGTCTAACGATTCTAACGATATAACTGAATGCAAAAAAATTAATTCAGTTGGTGCCATCAACTGACCACAAGCCCTACTAACCGACAAGTGTCGTTGGAATTTTGCTCATTGCTTGCTCATTGACAGACAACTTCAGCGCTTATACAGTTGTGTCCGAAAATAAGCCTCTAGACATCGTACAATAAAAATGACAAATGTGAACGAATCTGAAAAAAATTTCTTATACTTAACTTTTATTAAATTGCTTAATAGCAATAATAGCAATTTTACGCTTAGATTTGACATTTTTTATTGTACGGTGTCTAAGGGGTTACTTTTTTCCGGATTGTGTAAACTACGCACATCAACCAGTAACATTTTTTGTGCTCCGTTTTCTAGTGTCGCATTTTCAGTCGCTCCACCGATGTGACAATTTTCAGTCCAGTCGGTCAAAGGTCAGAGTTAGAGTTGCAAGGTTCTGGGTGGACAGCCGCATAATATCTCGGCCCTGAACCGACATATTTTGTCTGTATAGTTTCACATGTAACGACAACTTGAATTTGTCAACGACAAAAGTACCTGGTAACCTGTGAAGCAAAACTGAAAGTAAGAGTTATAGAGTGTTTACACGATCCAGCAAACGTCCAGCATTAGCACGTGTGTATTTGAATACATTTGCTGGAAGTTTGCTGGACGTTTGCCGGATCGTCTAAACACCCCATTAGTTGTGATGAAACAAACTGAAGCGCGGTGCGTGCAAAAGTCCGGCCATGTGCCCGTACAGGACATCGGACAATGATATGTACGCGTGTAGTGGATGTTCAGTGGATGCAGTATAACGATTGGCGTATATGTACACACTCCAACGGTCGTCATACGGTCGCTTCTGTCTGTACGATAATCGACTCGAACCTCCGAACAGAGTTTCGATCTAAACGCACACAGATAAATACAACATCGTCGTGTCAAGGGGCAGAAAACAATCCTCTCTTATCGAAAAATTCTCTTCCACAAATACAAAATTTAGAACTAAAAATTTTCCATTTGGGGATAAAATAAAGACAGAATTAAAACTGTGAGCATCAGTAATATTCTCTGTCGGAAATTTGCTAGGCCCTATCTGTAATGTTATTAGAAAGTTTGTTGCTAAATTGCAATTTACGGCATCTAACGTTTTAAACGCCGTAACATTTGATCGATCTGCCGGAAACTAACTGTGCAGATGTTTAGATTTCGACGCACACCGCACACTAAAGCACTAAATTCTGTCAGTTGCACTCAATTAAAAAACCTGAATATAATCACGCTGCAAGAAACGAGTGACACAGGTCTTCAATTTCGCAGGCCACTGAACCCAAAATACCCATTATAACTCTTTAATCCACAGCTCGATCGCATGGGGGTCAGCATAGTAAAACTATTTTAAACATAGCGGTTAACTAAATACTTTGCTCGTTGATACAACTTTGACGCTACAGTGCGTTGGAAATATTTTTCACGCATTTGCGCTAGCGTATATGACTTTACTTTGTACAGTATTGGATAATATCGGTAGCTAATTACAAGCCAACATCCCACAAGTTCAATTTATGGTAGATCTGTCGTACAACCTCTGTACAGAATGTTGCGCCACAAATCCACGAAAAATAGAACTAAGTGCCAATAAATGTGAGCTCAACAGTGTGCCGTAGACGACGTCTTGCAGTTCATTATTTCGCCTGCAGCAGAGTGCACGTACAGTGTTGTTCTGCGATGCATTTATGCCCGGTCCCCACTTCACTTACGTTTGTTGGCGACGGCGGAAGACAGAGGCTGGTGCGGTTGTGGCGACTCAATTAAGGCAGAGTGAACGGAATGCAGGTTAAGTGCGACGGCATTGCTGCTGCTGTTCCTACTGTGATTTGCACTCGTTGCGGTAGGCGTTGTCTTTGTCAGTACAAAACCGTCACCGGCTATGGACAATACACATGCATCGGTTTGGATTTGGATTTATATATTTAGTCGGCAGGGCCCCCAAACTGGGGCATCGCACCGACGGGCTGTGGTGTGTGAACAACTTGCCCAAGGTTGTTACTTGAGAGTGCAGTGGTTAGGGATCGAACTCACGACCTCGCGGTCATTGGGTCCGACACGCTAACCACTAGACTACCAAGCCACACCACGCAAACGTTAAACATTTCCTGATCATCTTACTGTAATGCGCAGATAGTTTGTCTGTCTGTCTATCTGTCTGTCATGTTTGCCATACCCCTCTGCGCTTTCTATGTTGCACGGTCGCAGACCCCGACCGCGGCGTTTGAGTTCTTGGGCCGTAGGTACCTGTGCCCCCACCTTGCCTTCACCTCTACCCACGGACAGCCTGGGTGGTAAAGGATTGAATTTTCATGTAACAGAGTGGACCCGCCCGTCTTTTCTAGTAAAATCAATTGCACATTTGAATCAGTTAGCGTTACGATACGATTGAGGGTTATTATGCGCTTGTTTCGAATAAAGTAATATTCATATTTATTCGCCGTACTATGGTAAACAATGAGAGAAAAAGATAAACAAAATACTAAAAACACATCAACACAATAGAATGCACACTGCAGACAGGAAACGCAAATACAGACGTACAGACAAACAGAATGTCTGGATTATTTGACGGCGAGAACGTTGCAGAGAACGTTGTCTGGTTCATGGCATTTCACGTCAAACTTTCTGCAGCGCGTTGTCCACTGACCGCTTTGCAGATTAAAATTTTAAGGAAAAAAACTGCCGTCATTCTTTGGCAATTCAGTTTAAAATGATTTCTTGAAAAAAAAACGATGTATCTGATGTCAAAACTGCGCTGGACACTTACCAATGTTGTTGCTCTTGACATCTGCCCTGAAAAAAATATGCAACATCAGGAAGTCAAGTTACGCTAGCCATAACTGTAAATAAAAAAGAAACATAAAAATAGTTTTTGCGGTATAAATAGCTCATTTGGCGTTTTGCGGTTTACCTGGCCATGACAGTGACATAGTTGAAAATGATGTCATTTTTGTCATTTCACTAAAAAGCAGAATCGCTGATCGATGCTGCCACCGGGAGAGTCAAAAATCATTTTGTGCCCTACTTGGTAGCTTATTAGTCAACGTATCATACACAGTTGCTATGCAAAGCAATCTTTGCTAGCTGATTACTTACTTGTGTCTATCGTCATGGCTGTTGCCCGTCAGACAATTGACGTTACCTGCAGACACATGTCAAAAATCACACGTTAGACTAGTCCTAAACAAGACGATATGCACGCGATTTTTACCTATACAGTCTATCATCAAAGTTTTCTTTGTCTCAGTGACAATAAAAATAAATCTAAGTAAAAGAATTTACTACTATCCATTAGTAACGCATTATGGACTTTTTTGTGTATGTAATTACTTTGAATTGCCGTCATTTTAACATTGACCGTTCGATGTTTATTTTGAAAAAAAAACGAAAACGTCGGGAAAATAAAACACCGAAATATTTTTGTTTTTAAAGAATATTTTATAAAGCACTTCAAGTCAAATCAAATCAAATGTGTTTAATTTAGGCAGTTAGTGCAGTGCTAATAATTATATTAATGGTATAAAACTGTAGTTAGTATATAACGTACATAAAGGTAATATTAAAATATTTTTAAACATACAGAAACTGACACTTAACGTTTACAAACGTTTATTATATCTTTGGTAAAGTATTCGTTCGCGACGTTAGACCTAAATATTTTTGTGCTTCAGGTTATAGCCGGCCAAAAAGTAAAAACCAGGAGAAGACTTTTTATAAATGTTATCTTTATATTATGACATGTCACATAATATTACACAACTACTTATAAAACATTTGACACAGTAAACAGTATTCAATAAAAACTAAAGTAAAGATAGCCTCCTGCAGCACAACAGACTAGATGCAAAAAGTTTTTTTGCGGTAAAACTTTGAAAACAAACTAAAAACTGCAAAAATATTTTGGAGGATCCAATGAAAATTTTAGGGACGTAAGGCGTTTTACGAACGGACGGCAAATTTTAAAGCTGAATAGCGTTATGTTTTGATCGACGGCCTGAGACTGACTGTATCGGGAGTGTTTGGCTGCGAGCGTTCGTCGTCTTCTGACGAGTAGGACAGCGACAACGACAAGAAGTAACGTCACTGCCAGTATGGCGCTAACAATTGCCGCCACGGCACCACCGGATACAGACGACGACCGTGGCTTCCGTGGGTCTATACATCAACACACACACCCTCACATAGAAGACACACTGGATTGGAATCTACGCTTTAAAAGTGCTCAAGTCGATAGAGGGGGGAAAGGAAAGGGGAAGGAAAAGAAAAAAGGGGAAAAAAGACAAAGAAAGAGAGAAAAGGGAAGAAAAAGAAAGAGAAGGAAAAAAAGAAAGTAGAGTTCCCCCACCACTTCAATATTACTTTGATAACTGGCTATGGCCAAAACTCTCCGTGCAGTCTGTTTTTTTAGAATTGCCGAGAATGTTTTTAATGAGATTGCTGTGAAATTTTCTTTGAGACATTTCCCTTATTCTATTAGTTAAGCTCAGTTAAGATTATTTTGGCTGACATTTTCTGCCGAAATAAAGACAGGTTTTTAATTACGATTAGACCTGAAGTGTGGAAGGTGACGACACGGCTGGGTAGACTGCGGCGCGCCTGTACATCGGGTCTGCACGGCGCCGCGACACTGTACACTCGGAACTGATAGCTGGCACTGCGAGATGCTGTTGTCCAACGGTAGCTCGGGTGATTACTGGCGGCCACGCGCTCCGCCAAGGACACCCACTGCCCCAGTGTCCGGTACTCGACCATGTAACAGCCGACCACACTGACGTGCAGCGAATTGCGAACTGGTGGAGGCGGGGACCAGCTGATCAGTAGGCTGGTGCCCTGCCACCGAACTGTCACGTTGATCGGCGACGCCGGAATGTCCACATAAAGTGTTGGCGTGACCTTGGACAATAATGTCGTACCTTCAAAACATAAACAAAAAAAATGTAACAAGAAACCCAGCTGTCGCTGAGAGAGCCGACCGTACTGGTTGTCAGTGATCTTCAAGGTCATCTAAGGTCGGTGATTTTCATTTCGTCTGAAAGGGAGTATGCGATTTCTGTGATCAATAGCAACCTAGCGACCTATCTCGCACCGTTTAGCCACAATACATCCGTGACAGACGGAAGGACGACGGACAGACAGACGACAACCGTATCACAAGCTCTATTTTTATGTAAGTACTGTCAACTAAAATGTGTTTTAAGATGTTTCTTAGCCTAGAAGTTGCCGCGCTGCTGACGCATCTCGACTCATCGGGAAGATGGTCTCGCGCATGTAGACCGGCGTGGGAAAAGAAACAGAATTCAACGTGGTGGCGGCAGAGCCATTTGTTTTAGTGGTCTCCGCTGATTCATCGTGTCTACTTGGCATCGCTGATCTAGTCGCCAGCGGCCGGCGTCTAACCGGGAACTAGGCTCGGCTGCACTAGACTGCTGCATACCGATCACTTCATTGTGTTCCGAGGAGCGACCTAAACAGCGTACAAACAAAAGCTTCTCCGCACGATAAAAGCCCCTCTGACGACCTCGGCGCACAGGGACCGGACTTCGCCTGCCAAGTAATTTTAACTCAACTTTGAACTTTTTAATTTATACATTATTTCGCACAAAAGCACCACGAAACAGCACAGTTAGCACATAGGCCTACGGAAAGACTGACAAACAAAATGATTATACAGGATTAGATACAAAAACATAGCTTACTGATAAAACAGGTTGAGAGTCTACGGAGCTTAAAATCTGTCTATCAACCTGTGCTGTATGTGCTGTTTAACTTGGTTTCTGTTTGTTACTAGGCCTACTGCATGGCGTTTATGTCGGTTTAAAAAATCGGAAAGATAACGAGACACGTTTCCGCAGCACAGAAGCACAGCAGAACTTTTGACGGATTCCCCGTGTCACCCTGCAGTGAAGGGTTTTGCTCGTGCGGGGGCTTCGGACACTAACGTGAAACGGCGCCGACGCAACCAGCTAGCGTATCGTTGTATAAATCAGAGTCGACAACGCGAGCAGATTAGCGAACACAAGGGCAGACAGACACGGACGAACAGACAGACGAACAGGGAGACAAACAGAGCGACAGATTTAGCGATCACAGACTGACGAAGAGACCTGGTGGCACACGACAAAGAAGCCGACTTCCAGCGGCGACGTAAGTTATAAAGGTTGAGAGGCAGGAAACTGCAACTTTTCGACTGAAAGTTCCCACCGACTAAATATGGGTGCTCAAAATTTCAGTTTTCCATAAATCCTTTAAAATGGGAAACTTCAACTCCGAATTTCATAATTTTAGATAAAAATTTTGTAAGAAGAAAAAAAATTGCTAAAATTTGGGGGAGTTGGCTACGACGCTACTACGGACTTCTAAAAATCGGCGTGGGACGACCTTCTTAGCTACACGTCTATTTTTTTCGCCCAATTTCCCCTCTGTTTGTGTAACCATTTTTTCTCCTCGCTCTAAATGCTGTGGCGATCTTGAGGAGCGTCTAAAGTAAACGCCACGACGCACAAACCGGTTCATTCTGCAGTTGCAAAAAATGTCACAAATAAAACGTCTCTGAAGCGTGGCAGAAGGGACGACCTTTTCGCTCTTCACTTTTTTGTTTTTCCCCTTCTTCTCACTATTTCTCATCCACTCCCCAGTCTCTCGCTTTTTCTGAGTGTGAGCGATCGCCCGTACGGAGTGGCAGGAGAGTGGATATGATGCCGCGACACGCGGCAGTGAACTGATCAGACCAGCTGTCAATGTCGCTATCCGTTGTTGTTGTCATCACGTGACTTCGCCGTACGGTCACGTGACCCGTGGTGTCGCCGCTGCCCGAATGAATAGCCGTGTTCTGACAACCCAATCAGAGTCACTGCTGCATTCGCTGCGTGTTTCTGGATGCGCAGCACGTTGTCACTACATGTATCCTCGACTTTTCTTCCATTTACTAGCGCTAAAACAAAGCCAAAAAAGAAGGTTATTTTGTTAAAGGTCAGTCGAATTCAATCAGCTGGATTAGCCCTACCGTAAGAATATTGTAAACGAATTGGCCTACATGTCGCAAAAAGACTGAACAAAGCCCAAAGAGAAAATGATTAATTTCTGATGGCGATCCAGATTATTTTGTGGATTCCAGAATATTATCAAAGATTCTTTACCATTAGGTAATAGCAAAGTGTGCATAGCAAAGTGTCCTTTGTATTCGTCAGGTAACAGCACCATTCTCCCAACGTTTTAGATATTTGATGGCTTTTGGTTTTTCTCTTCAATCACATAACTGACAGCGAGATATCCGTAGATCGCAGTGTCCAGGACTGAGCGCTATGTGGCCACAATCTCGTTGTGTAATAAACTCGTCAAGACAGTGGCACAAATGCACTAAAACGCAAAATCGTTTATTCCAACTTTACATCAAACTGTTTCTACGTTTTTAGTTTTCTTCATCATTTTAGACAAGATTGTTTTCATAGTCCATTTTGCTGACCAATTCTAAAATTTTGCCCCGCTTAATTTAGCGTGTAGCTACGTATACCGTTGACGAAACTGTGACGACACGTAAAAAATACGGTTTTCGCTTCGTCAGCGATAAAGGTTAGCACTATCCTGTCCGAGCATTTAACACTGAACGGTCGTGCAGCCCGTCGTCATTAAGACGATGCTGCACTGATCCGTATTTAGTGTACTTCGCAGACGAGCAGATTCTGCGACGCAGTCGACGGAAACAACGAAAAAGTACAGCTCCGTACGTCAGTTGTAGCAGCTTTTACGCGCGTGAGCAATGGTATAACTAGCTATAGCGCATATTAGCTATGGTAATTCTGTCTTGGTGTCCATTCTGGTGTCTGTCACAACCCGGTACCGATCGGAGCCCAGGTGAGATAGAGACTTCTGATTTTCACCATATGATAGCTTGTAGCCTCTAGTATTTTGCGACAAAATTTCATGCCGCTGAGTAAAGAGGGTTCCCATAACGAAAGGACAAAAGAGGGGCAACCCCTAAAAAACGTTATTTCATCGCTATTGGCTTGTCTAGCATGAAAATGATTGCAGATGGGCGGGGACATGTTGCTTATGGTACAAGCACTGGCGACAAGCTACTTAGTAATGTCAACATCGATAACCTTGAATGACCTTGAACCTTAAAAATGAGGGTTTTTAGTGATTTGTTTTGCAATTTCCGCCTGCAGAAGAGTGAATTGCGACGCAGTGAGTGGAAATAGACCAAGATTACCGGCAAGCAGAAACTACTATAAGCTCTCGCGCGTCTTGTGAGCATTAGCTCAGATTTCTTGTTTTATTTTATGCCCGCGAGTGCGTGGTCGCATCAGGAATTCTGTGGTGCTTGACCATGGGTTCTGGGATATAGAGGAGCACCGACCCCGAGGAGTCGTTCTCCCATTGTTTTTCCCGGAGGAAGTGTCCCCAATATTTTACTAAAATACGTTTACAGTTTCGTCTCCCGGAACAAATTTGCGACAATTCGCAAAGTGTTTTAATAACAAATTTCGTTGTACTTTCGTGCGTATTACAGTTTTAAAACAAATCGCAAAGCAAGCAATAAAGTTCAAGCAAGATGTCGCCTTACGCCATGAGTTCCAGGCTTCCGCCCATTTTTTCAGAACTATACACTCGTGATGGACGTATAATAGACAAAAGATCAACGCTGAATGCGTTTATCGACGGCTTCTAATGTCATACGTGGGCTAATGCGTCATATTTAATTAGACCATAAAAGTCACCATATACGAGCTTATACTATGATGCAAGGTCGTCGGTTCTATAGGTCGCGATCTCGTAGATATAGGCCTGCCAGTGAGCTCAACGCCATCACAGGACACATGCGCTGTTGCTATCGACACTGAGCAATGTTAGTAGCCTATTCTTTGTAGATTCGAACGATTTGGGCATCATTAGGTTAATTATATATCCCAATAGGCCTATCAGCCACGGATAACGCATATAAAAAATTCTACCAAAAATGTCTCTGCCGAAGAACGTAGGCCTAATTAATGTAATTATGTTTTGGGGTCTGTCCGTTTGCCTGTGTGCTTGCTAAACTGTCCGCTAGATTTCTGGAAAATAAAAGTTAAAGACGGATTTCTCTAAGCATTTTTGACCAGTAAATAGGATGTGACCCAAAAATAAAATAACTGGCTTTTATCGGCGATTTGTATCACGATCCAGATTCGGATATGGAGAGTTTGCAATATGCGCGTAGCAGCTATATTAAGTCCGTGGCGTTCGCCAGGTGGCAGCATTATTTTTCGACGGGAGTTTGAGATCTCTGATCACTTCTAGTTGTTCATAATGATAGTAAAAACAATGGCATTCGGACAGATTCAAGGAAGTTTATAGAAAACAATTATAAAAGGCCTTAGTTCTGGTCTTTTATCCAGCGGCCTGCTAAAGACTCGATGGCGTGATACGTAGTCAGTGCTAGTAATCGCACGCGATCTAGTTATCGAGCACGGGTCCTATGAGGAATCGAACTTGATTCCAGTCTACTTATAGGAAGGTTCTTTCACCATACCTCTCCCGTTCCGGTGTACTAACTATACGAGATTCAGTACAATGTCACCTAAATTGACGAGTGTAATTCTATCTACCGTGAGTTATATAACGACTGTTTTTAGCTTTTTAGTTTTCGTTGTACTTTTTTAAACTCACGAACTTTTATCGTTCGTTGTGTTCAACAGAGGTATGCTACCGGGAGGATGTGTCTGTTGATAATCTTTATTCACACAAAAGCAGTGTAAAGTGAACACAGACAGACAAAAAGTAAGACAAACAATAAACCTAAGTTATACAAACATAAAAAGCATACCAAACACAAGCTTTAAAATGTCCGTGAGAATGTTTACATACAGAATAAACTGAA
>Ga0209454_1003697_pt1 | contig 11093 bp, 2 predicted proteins | sample WorMetHERISLAND1_2_FD_187400 | JGI IMG/M metagenome (GOLD analysis project Ga0209454, IMG submission 187400) | Marine gutless worms symbiont microbial communities from Max Planck institute for Marine Microbiology, Germany - Olavius geniculatus... | ecosystem: Host-associated > Annelida >...
ATTTTTACCAGATGTAGCTGAAAAAATGCTAATTCAAAATATATGGACAAAATATGGCTGTTAGTTAAATATTCTTTGAGAAGTTAAAGTATAAATAACTATAATTTCACCAAATGCTTTGTCTCTGATGTTTTAATAACGTGACATTTGTAAAAATTCTACATCTGCTTAGCATCTTCCACAAGGACAAACCCATAGCACATGGCCTAAGCTGTAGTGTCGCAGGTAAAGTAATAAGAATTGTTCCATTGATTTGAATATTTTTCTGAACTAATTAAACAATACCGTAGTGCTGCAGCATCATAAGATTCCTACTAGAGGACCCCATTTAACCTGTTAACCACAGAGTGCGCTGGTTAAAAAACTGAAATTAGAACAATTAGGTATATGCAAGGAGGAACGAACTTTCTGAAGATCTCAGATCTGTCACCTACACAGCATCTGAAGGTCTGAGGACATACGAGCATACGTATTTGTAAAATTCTATTTTTAATTAGCTTCCTTCTTTGTTAAGTTTTTTGGCTATGTTTGACTTAAGCTGTGCAATGGCCTGATTTTTTTGCTGTATATCGGCGCACTGTAAGTATGTGACGATAGGCTATGGTGATTGGTCACGTGCAGGACGTCGAGCGCCTCAGAAGGGCCCGGGGTAAACATTCTCGCGGGGCCCGTCTGGGGAAAAATTTTTGAATTTTGCTCCTTCCAATGGTGCATTCTGGTGTACAGTAGGCTGCTATATATTTTGAGCGACGGCGGGGCCCCCTAAACGTCGCGGGCCCGGGGCCCGGGTTAAACTCCCCCCTCTCGACGCGCCTGATATGGTGATGATTTCAGCGGTTACATCGAACTGGTCATGCATTCCATACAGTCACAGGATGAATACTCAGGGTAATGCGTGCACGTTATTGTTGCTAATAGGCGTATCCGGTGAAATTTGTCGTGACTAGCCAACATTTCAGTAGGCTTAAACCGACTGAGCTAGACGAGTTTTGAGTAGTGTGCGTCTGTCTGATACTAAGCACTGCTTGGCCTTTATGTCCTTGAAATCAGGGGAGGGGTAGCAACTGGGGGTATATCGGTTTATACACCGTGTCCGAAAAACTGCATGCGCTACTCAGTATGAATTCATTGTTGCAATCGGTCAAACTGCGACTTCAGCATTTCACAAGGTATTGTAGCAACAGTATTTAGGTGACGCCTAAGCTTAGCCCTAGCTCTGATCCCTCTTATCAGGGTTATGCCTATGGATTGCCTATGGATCCTGCTGGGGGTTCGGTACGTCTTCAGGCTCTGCCGTAAGCTCCCCACTATGTCTTAAGGAAAGACGTTGAGAGTCGTTGTCGTCATAACTCGGTGTATGAGTGAAATTTTTGTCGTGTATTCGCCGCCAGAAATGATAATGTTTAACACCTTTGGCTGCAGATGAAGGCTGATACAGAATAACCAAAACGCTACAGAATACAGTAAGCAGAGGCGTATATGCTACAGAATACATTGCAGTTGGTCGTCAGAAGCGGTATAGGCCTACGTAACTTCGTGGGCGGGCCGACTCAAATGCGTGCGTTCTTAATGACGTAAACAGTCGGCGCTGCAACAACTGAGCTTGCTGGAGTTCGCATTTTCTCCAAACCAACCAAGCATTAAAACCAATCGGAGTAAACTTCCTCGGTACGGTGGGGTCATGCACTGTGCTGACTGGTTGCAGAATGAAGCTGTAGGCCTAGTTCTTCTACGGAACTATACCACCTGTTGCTACGTTGCTTATTCCAGCTGTCCGTCGCTGGTTTGACTACCTAAGCAGCTGTTGTTCGATTCCATGCAACCGCCGGACTATGATCATATTAGTAAACTTACTGATAAGAGTTAGCGTTAATGCTACGTAGGCCTACTGCAGAAACAAAGTCACAGCAGTACACTGCTGTAGCTTGTACGTCTGTTTCTTTTTTAAGCGGATAATAAGACTGCAATATAACACTCCCAAAACACACTTTTTTTGTCTTTTTATGTAGGCTTAGGCCTGCCTACATGTATAGCATGTATGTTACAACACCATAAGTGCGTCAGTAGGCAAATACAATATTTCATTTTGCGGGTTAGTGTATGCCTACTTCATAGACTGGCGTACGTTAGTGATATTAAGCAGCCAAACGTTTTAATAACTTATCGTCACGTGGGCCCATAGCTACAAAATAAAATTATTAATACAGTTGCTTTTATTGTGAACGCTATCTCAAGTTCTTTGCAAGGTTTGCAGCACTGTATATTTACATTAGGCCTAACTGCTATTAACAAACATAAGCTCGATTAGAAACAGTAATTACTATTGCAATTGCAAAATATTACAATGCTCAATAAACACACCATTCTGAAAAATGCTAAACATGCATTTAATTTGCTTTAGTCGTTTTATTTGGCTGTGTTCGCCGAACGGCGTTCGTCAGCTTCGACGAAAGAAGTTTGTGAAAGGTCGACGGCGGCTTCTTGGACTGCGACGACGAACCGTGAGTTGACTTTGAGGAGGTCGACAGTTTGGACTCGGCACTGGGGGACTTTACTTCGGGTTGAACAGTCCATGGCGACTGCGGCGGCGAGTTCTGCAAACCGGACTTGTCCAGACTCTGCGACACAGGAGCTTCGTTATGCCCAGCAGTCAGTCTCACGCTAGATGACAGGCTGACAGCAGTCGACACAGCGTCAGTGAAGACTGGATCGTGATTGACGGAAACTGACTGCGTCGAAGACATCGCGGCAGCACGTTCGTTGTCAACGTCCGTCTCGGACGCCAGTCGACGTCTTCGGTTGTCGTCATCCAGTCGAGAGGCGAGTAGGGCCAGTGCTCGTCGACAGCCTACCGCAGTTCCCGGCTCACGATCAACCCTGCGATGGGACAGAGTCTCGCGAGTACTGGCCTCGATGTGGTCGCCGTGCGAGACGGTCGACTGCGACGCCGCAGTCTGACGGTAGACGACCGAGAAGTTCGTCCTGACTCGACGCATAGTTGACGTTACAGGAAGACGTCTAGTCGACGGGGTTGCAGGACCGCTGCTGTTCACACGCCCTCGGGTCGGTTGGCGATCGACGTCACTGGGACCCAGCGCGACTGCTCTGGTCAACGTTGTGCTGTGGTCATTCTCCGGCCGCAGTTTCTCTGAACGTTCTGCAGATGTTCTACGGTCACTCCCGTCCGTAGAACAAACCACTACAGCTGTTTGACTTGTCGAAAATGATGCGTGTGACGTTTCTTCATCCGAAACGTCGTCTTCAGTTGATTCCAGCAAACTGTCGCAGATCGTCTCGTATGGGTCGACCAGCGCACACGAATCGGAAAATTTGCGAGCGAATGCAGTCGAAGACGACGACGGTTTGTTGTTCTGCCACGGCGACTTTAACTGTAGACAAACTTCGCTAAATTCTTCAGGACGTTGATCCGACTGCCAAATATCTCCTCCAACGTCGAAACCGTCTAAATCTGCCGTCTTTTTGGTCGAAATATCTACAGAATTTAAACATGTGTCATCACGCACTACAGCAGGCTCAGACGATTCACTTATTTCCATAGTCACGTGATTGGAACGAAAATGGTCCATTGCCGGCAATAACGAGGAGACATTATGTGCCTCCTCGTCAAAGCGTTCCAGATGGACCGTGTTATCGGACGAGCCGCGAAACGCTGACGATACATCAGTGTCGTCGTCGTTGGACGGTATTGTTCGTGACGAAAAACAAATGCCGCCGCTAGCAGCAGGATCCGCTAATCCCGATGCTGGCGTATTAGCGGGCGGTGCTTGCAGCGAAGCCTGGCCGATCATGCTGACGCACGGTCTGCCGGGAAATGACACATGCTGCTTAACGGCGGCGTCTGAACAGATGGACAAGCACATCTGTGCAGAATCCACGTGTGCGCTGGTAGCAGCGTCACGCCCGTTGTCATCGTCGTCACTGTTTGCTGGTGACTCAGCGCCTGCATTGTCGGCGTCCTTGGATTCAGCGGCCGTAGCAGCGCCTGACTCAGTATACATTGACTCGTCTCCAAACAACGGCGATAAATTATCGTCTCCTGTCCGACAAATCCCACATATTCCGGTATAACCGTTCTGCTCCGGCGCGCTCTGAGAATCCACAGTTTTCAAACTGGCGCATTCACGACGTGATGTTTCGTCTTCCTCCTGTCTCTGCTGCTGATAAGCGTTGTAGTCGAGCGCCGCGACACAGACGCTGCCGGCAGCGGTGCAGGTAGCAGACATCACAGCGACGGACCCCTGCGACGACTTCCACGTGTCGTAGCCGCTCTCGCTCAGCGGCAGTAAACGCGGCAAATTGCTCTCGCCCGGCGCTGTGTTGGTGGGCGCCGTCTTCAAGAGCTGGCAAACGATCTCAGTGCTGACGACGTCAACGTCTGGCGTCAGGCAGTCAATGACTGGCTCGCGGTCCAGTACGATGATGTTGTCACTCTCATACGTCACGATGTAACTGTCCGCTGGAGGTGCTAGTTGAGCGTTCTCTGCCGATAGCGTAGCCGGCCTAACGGCGTTAATAACTTGTTCATCGTAAGCAGCCAGTTGGAAATCTTCTGTCTTTTCTGTCTTAGAAGAACGGCTGTTTTCTGTGACGTGTTCATCATGCTTTATCGCAGAGTAAACACAGTCTTGATGAGCCGATACATTGTTGCCGACATCTTCGTCGTTGAGTGGCAAAACGGCGGTGAGGAATGTCGAATATTCGGCTCTGTATCGTTCTGCTGGTTTCTGTGGAATGCTCGGACACACGAGTCTTGATATCACAGTCTCTGTTCTTTCTACTGCAGTCGGCAGCTGATGTTCGTTATCGCTGCGTCTGTTCCTCTCATCCGCTGATAGTCTGTAGTCCGATTGCACTGAACGGTCGCACTCACACTCGTCGACCTCCGATAGATCGAACAGTTCTGTAACTCTGCTGGTCTGAGATCGTGACGCGCTAACAGCAGATGCGCGTTCAGTCTCAAGCACTGCCTCCGAGTTCGCAAAAGTTGAACGATCCTCCTTCGGTGCTGCAGATATTCTCTGGGCGAAGGCGGAACATCTGTTGATGACGGAATACGGTTTGACCAATCTGCGCGGTGGTGGCATGTCTGCGTGCAACGACGTCGATGAACCGTGCTGCATCTCGTTTTTCGACGAGATGCTGCTAAGCGTTGTGATACAGTCGTGACTTCTCGTCAGGTGACTGTTTTTGTTCAGCACGTTTCTGACTAGTTTGCTCATCGCTTGTTGTTGGACCGACGCCGAGCAATTGGTGACACAAAGATCAGTGCAGGAGTCCGAGTTCTTACGACACACGACGTCAACTGGCTGTCGAAATACAGGAATGACAGCAGAACAGTCTGCGGACGCTGGTCGTCTTTGTTCGGTGGCACCAGCGCGCCCACGCTCGGCTGCTGCCGTCGTGCCGGGCATAGAACCGGGTCGTTTCGGTTTCGGAGGTGTCGACGGCGGCCGCTTGATAACTGCCGACGACACTCTGCTGTCAGCAGAGTGCGCAGCGACCTTTACAGGCGTCTGAGTTCTGGCACCACGAGTCGACGGCGTTGCCGTGTCTCTGACGGTCTGAGCCGAACGACTGATATTTGTATTACGAACAGTTTCGTTTTCAGACTCGTTGACTGGTGATGTGATCTGTTTCACTGCTGCCGGCCGGGAAGCTAACGCAACGTTGCTAACTGATTTGTCAACTGCTCTACGGTCACTAGTGATGTTTGCGTTCTCATTGTGAAAATATGCGCCACTTCCTGTTCGACGTACATAATCACGCGACGCGGAAGGAATTTTAGACACAGCACACTTGTTAGCGGTGCCGGAAGCACGCTGCGCCGGTGATTGGAACGTAACACGTTTCACGTCGACGACTTTTGATGACGTGCCGACTGGTAAACAACTGACGCACGACTTGGGACTAGAAAAGCCACCGATGGCTGCTGACGCCGCTTTCTTGACTGCTGCGCTGTGTTGCGTTTGCAGTCCACGAGAGTGCGGTGAAGTCGGAGTCTTTGCGATGGTTGTGTTCGTATGTTGTCCAGAATCGCCGACAAAGACCGGCTCTCGGCATCGGCTGACCGCCGTTGCGACTGGCAGCAAACGGACGACACGTTCAACACCATTTTCAGCCACAGTGCTGGTAGATTGTGACGTCAACCACCGAAGCGACGACGGAGTTTTGTATTTTGAACTTGCGGACGCCGGAGTTTGTCGATTTCCCGGCTGGTTAGCAGATGACTGCGTGGGCGGCGGCACGACGGCGAGTTTACTGAGCGTAACAGGTGCAGTCACTCCGTAATTACCAATTCGTTGAATGCCATTCGAACTACGCTTTTCAGCCGGCCTTGGTGAGTTTTCTGTCGACGACGGGGATTGTAATTTTGACGGCGCGTGGCGGCATATCGGCGGTTTGGTGCGTGTTTTATGGCGATCTCGGTTAAACGACGACGCCGCCGGTGCGTGCTTAGATGTATCAAAGTGGTCATCATCTCGTTGTTGCCGCGACTCTCTTGCCGTGGACTCGTCGTCGTCGTCTGTCAGTGTTCCTGTCGACGACGAAGAAGAAGAAGAAAAAGAAGAATTGACCAAAGTAATCGTCGACGTGCTGAGATCATCAACGTCTGACTCGGACAGCTGCCACATCAGATTGTAACTGCACCCACGTCGACGTGGTTCGACTGTAACAGCAGCCGCTAGGGGTCGCCGCTCTTCATGTCTAGTAGGTCTGAATACATCGGAAGTCGTAGTCGTCGACCGCTCTCGTCGTCTGTCTCTCTGACGATCTGCAGCCGGCGGCGGCAAACGTCGTGATGCTGGTGGTGGGGCCCCGAAGAGGCAGTCGGCGGACTCGGATCTCGGCGACTGCAGGATTTTATCGGCGCATACGCTCGCAGCCACGTCTCGGCGGCTCGACTCGGCTGACTTTCGACGCGGATAGTACGACGACACGCTGCTGGTGTTGCGACCCGTGCCGCCGGCGGCGCGCTGTCTGTCGGCAGCAGTGACGTTGTCGTGGTGGCGAAAATGGTTGTCAAATGCAGACGACGACGACGACAAGGGAGCGGGTGTTTCGTGTGCGAATGGCGCAGCGCGATGTTGCTGCGAACACGCCGAGTCCACGGACGTCGTACTGGAATGAAGCGACGGTCGAGCAGCAGTACGCCGACGTTGAACGCCGCTAGCCGCCGGCCCACAGTCGGGTTTAGCACTTGCACGATGTCTGCCGTTGGCCGCTCGTGACGATGATGCGACGATTGGTGACTGCGGCTGCTGTTGTCTGTTTGTAGAGCGCATCGCACTCATCTGCATCTCGCACGCCGAGTTGCTACTGCTGACACCACAAAATGTAAAAAAAAACGTTTCAGAAAAATACAGAAACGTTGAGAAACTTTTTTTAAAAACGTGGGGAAAATATGGAAAAAATTTTTAAAACGTTGATAAAAAAAGTTCTGTCCAAATTATTGCGTTAAACTTAATGCTATAGGCGCAGTACAGCTGTAATTAGACAAAAGAGACAGAACCTCATTCAATTTCAGTTCAACCGTGTGGTCATAAGACCAAATATCACTGGAGTGAGTAAGTAAACTGCCAGCACTATGACCTATTAATTTGTTTCTGTCGTTTCAGAAGTGTTTCTCGACGTTCTTGCTGGAATATTCAATATTCAATAAACGTTGAAAAAAATGAAAAAACGTCAAAAACGTTTTAAAAAGCGTTACAAAAATAGAAAACGTAAAAAAAACGTTTGTTAGCCGACAGTACTTAAGTAGCAGTTGAAATATTGGTATGGGTTGTCGTTCGTCTGTTTGTCTGTCAGTCACAGATGTATTGTGGCTAAACGGTGCAAGATAGGGCTATAGGTTGCTATTAATCATTGATAGGAAATCCCATATTGGCTTTCAATTGACATGAAAATCTTCGACCTTGGATGACCTTGAATGTCACTGACAACCAGTACAGTCGGTTATCCTAGCGACAGCTGGGCTTCTTGTTACATCTATGGTTGACACACCTCGCGACGTCATTTCCATTGACAGAGCGACACAGTGCAGTCTGACCAGCCTGTGGTCTTACTCGGGTCTCATCGAGGGGACGTGGTGCTGGCTGTGACCTTCTACGCGTAGGAGTTTCACTGGCGACGCCTTGTTGACGACCGGCCGGCGACATTCGGTTCAGACCGACCTGCAACAACAAACACCACACGTGCAGTTATTAAGTACAGCAGATACAATACTTGGCGTCTGGCATTTTTTGGGCCCACCGCTAAGCTGTAAGCTTAAAGGTCGGTCCTTTGTCGTGTTGTCGTCTGTCCGTCGTCTGTCTGTTACAAATGTACTGTGGCCAAACGGTGCAAAATACGGCCTAGGTTGCTATTGATCACTAATAAAAAGTCGCATACTAGCTTTCAAATGACATATAAATCGATGATCTCGGACGATTTTGAAGGGTCATAACGCACTATGGAATGGAATGTTATAAGTGCCCATATATCGGAAACGGTACGAGATAGGGTCATAGTTATTATCAATCACTAATAGAAAGTGGCATACGCCCTTTCAGATGACATAAAAATCACCGAACTTGGATAACCTGCAAAGTCAGTGACAACCAGTACGGTCGGCCCCACCCTAGCTACAGCTGGGCTTTTTGTTCGTACTAATAATGGCATGCGTTGGTACCAAGCCAGGTAGACCAGCCACAAATTCATCGTTTAGTATGCACGCCCCACAGCACATCACTCTGAGACAACTCTGTTTTAACGCACTACTGCTGTACCAAAATTCTGCAATTCAAAAATTAAGACACCATACACTTGTCCATATCTTTACCTTTACCTCTGCCATATCTTTATCTTGACTGATTTTTTTAAAATATCCGTCACTAGCGCTCTTCAGTAAGTTGCAATGCACGTACGTCGATATTACAGATCGCACCACATTTCAAGCGTGCCAGACCAGGTACGCACGGACTGAACAAAATGTGACGAGCCAAAAAACCAGCAAAGGATTTAGCGTTCGGTACGCCAAATGCGGTCGTAGAAATCCATTTCACCGGCATCCTCGTTTGAAGAGACGCGCACGTTAATGGTGCAACTATAAGGATCCGACGAAAAGAATCCGTTATACAAAGACGCCTGCGCTGAAGCTGATCAAAACAGCCGCTGAATGATAAATGATGTTTTTTTTCATTCGTTTTCTAACAAAAATTTACAAAATGATCGAATGTACCTATCCGCAGCAACCAAAAAAGCGTCGGAGAAAAACGCTTTCTTCGCATAAAAATGACGTTCGGTCATTAGCTGGTGATGCAAAAATTAGACTAGGCCTACACACGTAAGTTTGATATTAATCGATCACGGAGTCAGGTTCAACGAAATCTATTACAGCGATGGGCTTTTGTCAAGTCTCTGCATTTGAACTGCACATTGACGACACTGGGTCGAAGACCAAATTTTTAAACTTATAGATTTTAAAAATTACCAACTGCGTACCAAACGAAGTGCAATATGGCAAGTAGGTGCTTAAAAGTTAGTTAATACAAACTACTGATATACCGTCTAGCACTGAAATTCCTGTCTTTAAGGTAGTGTCTCCTTACTTTAAAATCCAGTTTTAAACACTTAAATGGAATTTAAATAGTATCTGAGTACAGAAATACACTACAGCGTTGTCGACCTGCGTAGACTTGTGTGCAAGATGCGATCCATTGGCGAGACGCTGGTTTGCTGCGTCAGCAGACACGGACGCCGTGTCTGAAGAAGTGACAGCGTGCGACACAGACACAGACGACGACGAAGACGCCGGTGACTTGTCGATGGCCGGGCGATGCAGCGGCAAGCGCGATGGCCTCTGGGACATCCTCATTGACGACACTGTGGGTCGAACCGACAGAAGTGGCACCGCCATCCGTGTCTGCAGGCCGCTTGCCGACATCAGCAATGAACTATGAAGTCGACTCGACCGTGTCCCGCGCCTGGCCGAGAATTCAACCTTTCACCAGCGGCTGTATCGACTGACCGGGCAAGCGGGCACCTGTCTGTCTGTCGGCGGGAAATATCACCTGCCTGCTGGGTCGCTGGTCTAGTTGATCGACTGCACACAGCGGCTACCGCCAATCATCGCTGACACCTGATATTATGAGTAATATAACTTGCACGACAGCGCAAAAGGTAAACGGTGCGCGCGCGTGTCTGCACGCAGCGGCGCCGAGAACGGTCGGCTTTGCGGAGCAGCAGTTCGTGCGAAATCGAAACCTCGCCAACAGCAGACGCAGCAGCAGCGACTTCGATAGTCAGCCGCAGCGGCGGTTGCTTCGTCCGTCCACGTGCATCGAACGCGTGCCGCTGGCACGTTGAGTAACGTCGTCAGTCTGCTGATACGGATACAGCGCACCGGTAACGCTGTACGTCGACTCGAAAAACACACGACGAAAGAATCGATTCGCTAGCTGAAGTTACCAACCTGTCACCACTCAGGATAGGATCGCCCGATAACCCCCACCCCGTCTGTTTTGCTGGGTTTCGTCCGGGGTCAATGACGGTCGATGAGGAACTATGCGAATCGACACTCGATAACCAGTGGCAGCACAGTTAACGATTAGTTTCAAGAGCAGCAGCAGCAGCAGCAAGGCGAGCTGACTGCAGCGCAAGCAGCATTGTGTAGCGGCAGTCTGTTCTTTGTGTGATTGTGGTTGAACGAACGCCGATGAGGAGGCGAGCTAGTGTGTGACCAGTCGTCGCTGCTAGCGCGAACAACGTATCAGCACCTGCGCGGACAGCAATCATTCACGTGTCAACCACTAATTGACCTATTTCCACAGACTCGTTGTTCAACTGTATTAGTTAATTAAATAGTCGTGTGTTTGTTTTTGGTATTCTCTTATTTATTATTGAGAGCTGGCCGAAACAAAAAAAAACAGCAAGCAAGAAAAATCGTCAGCAGTGGCAGTCCAGATATACGTGAAATCACAAGCACACAAGAGCTGATAATGCAATAAATCTAACACTAGCGTACGCGCAGAACTTCATTATGGAGGGGGTATTTTTCGCCGCGAATCTCCCTTTCCCACACATTCTCTTCCATG
>Ga0209454_1003698_pt1 | contig 11092 bp, 11 predicted proteins | sample WorMetHERISLAND1_2_FD_187400 | JGI IMG/M metagenome (GOLD analysis project Ga0209454, IMG submission 187400) | Marine gutless worms symbiont microbial communities from Max Planck institute for Marine Microbiology, Germany - Olavius geniculatus... | ecosystem: Host-associated > Annelida >...
ATTTAGAATATAAAAAAGAAATAACACAAACATAACTGAATGTAAATGAATAATAAACACAACTCCAACATCATAAATACACCCTTAAACAACAATATTTTTGAAACCTACAGCATTATTATGCATGTTCCAGATAGGCCAAGTTTACTGAGCAATATTCACCTAAAACAACAATTTTTAAGAAACAGTATCCTACATATTGCAGACAACATAACAAGACAAAGACTACAACACAAAACCAATTACTGCTAGATTCTGCTAAGCTCAACAGAATAATGCAAGCACTGATAACTAATACAAAACGCTGTTACAAAAAAAACCTACTAACACCTTCGACTTGCTGCTAATGTTCAGTAAGCCATCTAAGTAAAACATGTAGCAACAGACAACGCGTACATGGCAAACCAAACTGACCAATTTTCAGCGAGCTTTGGCATGAATGCACCAGGTCGATTGGAAGGACTGCTCGGTGCTGAGAGAGGAGCTGATGACTTGCGTTGTCCTATCACTGGTCGCCCGCTGGGTACCACCGACGCCTGCCATAATCACTGCACTATCATTAGCAGTAACAACAGCAGCGTCATATAGACGTTACCGCCATATGGACAGCACCAGCCTCAAAATCAGCAAAATACTGCACCCAGAATGAAAACTAAATCAGCAATCGTTCACATTCGCCACATAGAAAAAATTATGTCACTAATCGCTCATTATTTCTATAATTAATTTTAGACACTGAATCCCCTAAGACAACTAACAGACTAAATGATGAATTTAAAAAGTGAGTAACATATTCACATTATTCAGTGAAAACTTTATTGTCAGAGATAATAAATTATTGTAAAACAGCACCTAAATACTATGAAATGCTTCCACCAGCGTGAAATGTTTCTGCCAGCATGAAATTTTTCTTTCAACAGAATTATCATGCATGCACCTTGCAGACTGCTGAAATATGCCCACGAGTAAATAAAAATTATAATTTTCTGCAGAATGAAAACATACTAAGTGGAATGCACCAATAACTCTTGAAAAAAGATGCTGGACTGAAAAGTCCAAGTTCATCACTTTATCGACAGCCTGCCATAGCTGAAATCCTCAATTCCAAGGTGATTATTATAGCTGGCATTACTACTATTGTTATTAGCCATGCAATGATTCTAATCATCAAAAGACTACCACAGGAAATAGCTTTCACATCAGTACTGTTTAAAACCCTCTCTGCTAATAACACAGTGACAACAAAAGTCACAGCACTAACTAACCCACCCTGTCTGTGAACCAATTCTCTCACCTTCTGCTTGACACGCGACACCAGCCTTTTAGCCATGTCGGCAACCAGTGGACTAGGATCAGATGACAGCAGCTGCAGCACCTTCCAGACATTGTTGTAAATGCTGCCATAGTTGCTCAGTCCGATGCCGGCCATTGACGACGTCGATGCTATGCGCTTCATACCTGACTGCTGATCCAAAGCTTCCATTCCTGCACAGTAAACAACAACGACCTCTTCACACATTCAGAGTAAGTAAGTAAGTGAATAAAATGTAGATTCATATAATGCATAGTTTCTTTACAAAACCTCCAATGTGCTGAACATGATTGTTTTAAGAAACTATCTGAAACTGTAAGAGCAGTGTGCCAAATCTTTCTTAGGCGAACCATCAAAAAAGAATGACAGCTGCAAATAATTTCTCACCAATTAAAACCAGTGATCGGCCAAGTATTTACTACAGGCCTAAATTTTGCCAATTATATTGCAATAATATTTACGTAACTTGAACTGTACCACATATAATTAATTCATGCTACACTTATGCAGCGGCATGAGTTATTAGTTACCTTATGACGCACCAAGCCATTCCATGCCATAACCACACAAACAAAAAATGACTAAATGAATATACCTAAGAATCAATGCTATTCAGCTAGCTACAGCAAAACAAAGACAACGCAGACTACGATTGAAAGTGAAAAACTGTAGTTCATAAGAGCAACTTTACAATCATCAACTATCTCTAGTCGGGTGGTTGTGTGTCAACGCATGTGACCACAAGTTCATGCCAGGCTTCACGATCTTGTGACAGCTCCATCAGTTCATCAGACTTCATTCTAGTCAATCTCTTGACACAGTTCATGTAGTTTAGTCGAGGGCGGCCACGTCTTGTTGTGCCATGACTTGGCTGGTATAGCCCAAAAGTACTGGCATGTGGAGAGCGCGTTTTGTAGCACATGACCAAGAAAACGTTGTTGTCGATCTTGTACTGTGTGTATTAGCTCATTTTTGGAGACTGATGCAAGCGCCGTGGTATTACGCATCTTGTAATAGCTGGCATTGCTGCTTGTGCTGTTGGTGCAATGACATCATTGCTATTATGAATCATCATGTAAACAGAAGAAACGATGGAAACACGGAGAGAACGGCCAATCTTTTAATTTCCCCCATTGTTCACTACACTCACCTTGGCGGTGATAATAATAATAAAAGTGGACAGAAAGCAACTTAATATAACGGCAGCATGTAGTCAGACAGTGACAGACTAACCAGCAGCAGTGGCTGAGAGCGGAGAGAGAATTCCACTCAGACAGCGAGATGAAGCCGAACGTCTCATGCCCACACTGCCTGGATACAGCACCGCCTCTGACACCAGCAACACAACACACTCGGTAACAACACATCAGCAATCAACGAAACAGATGTACAAACTGTGCAGCATGCAGTCATGTTTCTCACTGGATAGCAGTCATAAGCAAATCCAAATCGTGATCCAACTAAAATTGCAACTACATAACATAAGGCAGTTTGACTTCAGGAATAAAAATTTAGGTGAAAGACTGATTCGATTCAAGAAATTTGTGACTAGATTCCAAATCGCACATTATTAACTGGTTACATACTTACTGAGTACCAATGACTGTTGAAGACCTCCTACTAAGCATGGAGAATGAGGCTGAGTTGAACAACAAGAAATTTGAGCTAATGCTCACGAGATGCGCAAAAGCCTATAGCAGTTCCGGTTAGTAGTTTAGCTGACAATTGGGGTGTTCACGCTAAGTTAATATACAAATACCAAATTGTCTATCTGGATCGCATAACGATAATAGGGTGGCACCACATTGTAAATAATATAGACTTGTGTCGCAGCCCGAAATCGCCAAAAAATCCATAAAACCCCTATTTTGGCATTCAAGGTCATTGAATTCAGCGCCAATCGAGAGCCAGTGTATGACTTCCTATTAGCGATTAATAGAAACCTAGGCCCTATCTCGCACCGTCACTGAGATACAGCGACTTATTGGCCAAAAATTGCAGATTTTGCACACCTGCCTCTCATTTAGTGCCCTCGTTTGGGGTGACCCCTTCGAATTTATGGAAAAGCTTTATGGTTCCTGAAACTAGAGTCTTCCAGACAGCCGCCAGTGAAGATTTGGTGATCCTAGCTTGCACCGTTTTTGCCTGATCCACCCGTGTGACAGACGGACGGACAGACAGAATTGTGATGGCTAAAATGCGCTGAAAGCGGTAGCTGCTTTCGCATGTAAAAAGTGACCAGCAGTGACAGCTTTTAATGAACAATTATCTTAGAAATGATATTAAGAATGTGATGTATACATCAATACCCTAACTGACTTCTGAACTAAAAATATGCACTACTCATAAACGTGTTTCATTACTAAAATATTTGGGATATGAGTTAACATTTGCTTTCAAAAGATTGGAGATATGAAGAAAAAATGATTCGAGATTTAGCCCAGAAATTTAAATCAGTCTTCTAAAAGATCAGAGATCTGGGCTCGTGATATGACTTGAGATGTGTCTAAAGGCCATACGACAATTTGTCTATGGACACTTTAGTGGGAGGTAAAAATTAACATTAAGACCGTTTGGTGAGTTCCAGACGCCGACAGTTCCTGTGACAGTGTGATATTCACGCTCCTTCTCAGCTTCAGTGAGCTGGTAGGCGAGCGATGCAAACTGAGTCTCAAACTGGCCGACAAAGCCACTCAAGGCAACGACCAGCTCCTGTGACCATACACATACAGATATACACATACATTAAGAGCGCTGCACGGGCCGAAATTTCATGGCCCGATCCGGCCAGGCCAGACGTCGATTCGGCCTGGCCCATTAACTACTTGCGATATTTCAGCCTGGCCTGTAACAGCACGGTGTAATTGAAGCCCGGCCCATAAACAAAAAATGAAAGAAAAACAACGTTCTGCACAAATTTCATATGGTCATAATGGCAGTAGTAGTAGCAGCTAGAAAGGAATTCTCTCACCGTAAAATAAGGAGGCACATTTCTACTCAGTGTACTGAGCATAAGTGCCTGGGGCCTCCAATTCTCAAGCAGCAAATGATCCTTATTCTGCTATCAACAACGTTATTATAGTTATTTTAAGACACTAATTTAATATAATAAAAATACTGAAAATGTACACAAGCAGGAAGTGATAGAAATGTCAATCTGACCTTTCTGACAACAGGAGAACCATCAGAGAGGACAGTCAGCAGTTTAGCCGCAACGCCATGGTCTATGTTATTAGCGTGCTCACCACGCTCGCCAGAGTTGTTTATAAATGTACCCAGTGCAAAGACAACAGCAGCACGAACCTTATACAATCCACATGCACTGAACTGATATACCGGTTGGTGGCGTGGCGTAGTGGTAACGCTATGTGTTAGATCAACTAAGTTACTGTATGCCACGATAATAATAATAAAGCAAACTTATACACAGCACCCAAAAGCAAAAGTCACTAAGTGCCGCAGTCTCAATCAATCAAACAAATGTGTCTTTAGTTGTGCTCTGAACTGTTCGTAGTCCTCTGCAGCCCGCCAGCAAACTGTTCCACACTCGTGGGCCGGCGACTGCAAATAATCTGTCATCGAGCCATGTCCTTGTCCTTGGTACAGTATACTTTGATGGGTGACTGGCTGAAGACAGATAAACTATCTCTGTAAGTAGCCAACTAGACAGATCAGCTTAGCCTTCTGCCATCCATAGGATGATAAAATGAGTATCAGGTTTCAAGCTGAAACATAGTAAATGGCAATGGTAAATGTAGTTGACATAGCTGCCAGTTTAGGCGGATCTGAGCTAAGTGAACTGGCTTAGTCAAAAGGTCAGTGGCTGCCTGGCACTCATGCTATATTCAGCAGTTGTGGTACCATGATGACAGCACCATAAACATTGTCATTCAGTATTACTATTAGTATACTATAAATGTTAGTACACTGAAACACATAATATGAATTAAAATGATTACGGCAATTAATAAATATATGAATAAAAAACAAATGCACAAAGCGACACAGAGGTTAATAAGTGCTAATGGTCACGGATTATAAAGATCACCATCAAAGCCTCTTACCCGGCTGGAAAATTAATCCCAAAACATATGTGCTAACAATCCTGACACAATGGGGACAGAAACAGGACCGACCCCTCGCAAAAGTGTACTCAGTGTGTATCGTGCATGTTCCATTGCTAAGCCACTCTGACAAGCTTCTCACAGAAACTGAAAGCAAGCATAAGTAATTGTGCAAATCTTGTATTGTGTACCTCAGGAATATCGTCAGACAGCAGAGGATACAACTTCTCATGAGCGAGATCGCGCACACCACGCCACCGAGCTGCGTCGTAGTTGGTCCACACCTACAGAATAACATAAAAACAACCTTTTTCAGCCACCCAGACAAAGTCGTGACAAAAGCAACAATGATATACTGCTGAATCTCAGTTTCTTTACACTGGTGTGAACAATGACGAGAACACTTTACTTTTAACAACGTGCCGAAACCGCAGGAAAGCTGAGCATGTTAAACCACTCCGGAGTAATAATCTGCAATGCAAAAGCATTGGCCGAAATTGCTGTGCTATGTTTAACACATGGCCCTTGTGTACAAGACGTCAGCCCAATCGACTTTTGAGCACTAGTGGTCCATCTTATTATACCAATTACATGTGCCAACTTTCCACCAAAGACAGAGATTAATTCTGCTGACGATGATGTCAATGATGATAAATTCACCTTAGCAAGGCAGAGTGCCAGCCACTGACGTAGAAGATGGAACTGATCAATGAGCTGCTCCAGACAGATTGCAATTATGTTACCCTGCACTGCAACCTCCTATATGCATAACAGCCAATGGCTTCAGACTAGTGCAACGGTGAAATTTTATTACGCACAACAGCAGCCACTGCTGTAGTGCGTCTTAGCCATCGCAATTCTGTCTGTCTGTCTGTCCGTCTGTCATACAGGTGGATCAGTCAAAAACGGTGCAAGCTAGGATCACCAAATCTTCACTGTCGGCAACCTGGAAGACTCTAGTTTCAGGAACCGTAAAGCTTCTCCATAAATTCGAAGGGGGTCACCCCGAACGAAAAAGCTAAATAAGAGGGGAATAGAAAAAATTTGCAATTTTCAGCCGTTGGCTGAGTGAGACGGGTCGCTCCATCTGGTGAGTATGAATAAAAACACTACAGATAATTTAGCTGCAGGTCGTCTGGCACCCTCTGGCGACTGACTTGAATCTTGTTTTACTGGGCTTTCAAACATGCACTGCTGTTGCGCATTCCGCATTGCGTCAGCAGCGCTTTTCTTGCATCAATGATCATATGAACAGGTTGACATGTCAATGATGTTACTGTAACATTCACATAAACATTCTTTCACTACAACAGAAATGCTAAACTACTGGTTCCATCCCAGCCGTGCACCTGAAATTCAACAGGATTCCATCGACATTGTGCACTATTTACTTACTTGCATACAACTCCGATTCATCCTCAAATTTGGCATGCTTCTTGCCAACGTGGTGTGCTATACAAGTTTAGATAGTTATTTAGAACCACACAAATGAGTGCAGTCAACAACACACAGCATGATATCACACAGATGACTGGGAACATTAATTAACTCATTGTTTATTATATTATTCCGATTATTATTAAATGACAAGAATCGTAGCCACTAACATGCCACAATAAAAGTACACTATCTACCAATGAATGTTTCTGACAACACAATATAACAATAGGTCTACTAGAAAAAAAAACTATGCAATAACTAACCAAGAATGTCAAAGTAATAGAACGTTTGAAACTATATAGGTTAGAAAAGCCAGTATTGTCAGCTGGTAAGTTATTTGATAATCTTGCTGTAGTACTGCCAGTTCTAAACATATCTGGGTAATCATTCTGCTGGAATGTGACAGTGTGAGATGAAATTATCCCATCAACAGAAATGATGAAAATTACTCAGCAAATATTCATGTTGGAAGCAAACACGAAAGACACAACGTTTAAAGTAAACTAAAATCATTAGTAAACAGCAAGCACACTAAAAGTGTGGCTGATATTTGCAACGTAATGGCAAACCCAATTCGACAAAAAGAAGGGCTATACAATCTACATTAGTGAATGCTGCTTTGTTAGACGTCTGACCACCACGAAGCTGTTAGTCAGCTGTGTCGATGTTACCTGTCCGGTTCTGTTGCCGTTTACGATCATCGTCAAAATGAAAGCTGCCATCGTTCGATGCTCGGCCTAGCAAACATACCAGTCTCTAATGCACCACCACTGCCTACAACACAACTTAATGGCTCATACTTCTAGTCTCTATTACGGCTAAAACTATATCTACTTTTGCCATTTTTTTCCTTTACAAAATTTCTAAGGTTGGTACATTGCCGCTGTTGTTGCTGCTGTAACTACAATGTTCAACTGCATTATTGCCACTTTATTACACTTCATATAAAAGCCGCTCAGCTTATGTGACGTCAGTGACTACATATACAAGTGCATGTTTATCGACAACAAAAAAAACCTTCCTTGGCACTATCTGGCACAAAAAAAATAATGAAGTCAATTCAAACCACTATGGGTGAAAACACTGCGCTATCAAAGACTGTTCCAACAGGTGATATGTTTACTAGAGATAACAAAAGTTTATAACAGAGCATACCGGCATATACTGGTCAGACAGGATGGATAAGAAATATTTGTGTCCACTATCTTTGATCAAGTCATTCTGACAGCTCTGCAAAAACATGCAGAACACTCAAACAAAAATTAAAACAAGTAAAACAAGAAATCTGAGCTAATGCTCATAAAACGCGTGACAGCCTATAGCAGTTCTGGTGGTAATCACACTTCATTGCACTTTGGTCTACCGCAGCCAAAAATCTAAAAAAAATCACAAAAACCCCGAGTTTGGAGGTTCAATGTCATTCAAGGTCATCAATGTTAATACCAGTAAAAAGCATGCCACTAGTGCTTGTTATGATGAGCAGCACGTCTGTGCGTATCCGCAAACGTTTTCACGCTACCAAGACAAGAGCAAAAAAATTAATACTTTTCAGGGGGTACGCCTCTTGCATAGGCCTCCTTGAATGGGGGTGGTCAGGACTTGAATTGCTAAAATCTACACTCAATGGCAAAAATTTCATACGCAAGTTATCTTGGTCTATCTCCAGCCTTTTCAGCGCAATTTACTTATGAAATGTGTTGCAGCCCGAAATCACAAAAAAATTCACTAAAACACCCAATTTTTGGGGTTCAAGGTCATTCAAAGTCATCGATGCTGACATTCCTAACAAGCTCCTCACCAATGCTTGTTATGATGAGCAGCATGTCTGAGTCTATCAGCAACCATTATCACACTGGACGAGCTATTAGCAGTAAAATAACGTCTTTTTAAGAGAGCCCTCTTTCGCCCCTTTGTTTGTGGGAACCCTCATCACCTAGCGGCATAAAATTTTGTCGCAAAATACTAGAGACTCTAAGCTATCATATGGTGAAAACCCGAACTCTATCTCACCTGGGCTTGAATCAGTACCAAATCAAGACGAACAGATAAACAGACAGAATTATCATAGGTAATATGTGCTATAGCTATGCTAGCTCTCACGTGTAAAATGGCACACTCTTATAAGTTCCCCCAACTGTACAGTGTAATATGCAAAAACAATACGGTCAACAAATTATTTTAGTAATGATAAAAATGCTTCTTTCAACTGCACTACGGGTTAGGCTGATATACAATAAACCAAAAATTATAGGAATTATAGCAGTAATACCTTTAATAGGACAAACAGCCACCAATAGTAGTAGATTCAATACATCAGTTTATAATTTCTAATTTCCAATGTGAGGCAAAATTAACAATGCTGAACTCTAAACCACAATATCAGCCCACAAGAGGATCCCAATGGCATGCCAGCATCATTTGGGCAATTACGAAAATCTGTGAGATTTTTAATAAAGCTTACTATGGCCACTACTATTACAATATCAATATCAGTAGGGTGCAAAGCAGTTTTTCCCATATTGCATTATTTAAAGAACTGCTGCAGTTAACAGAACCAGTTGATAAAGCGTAAAGCAAAAGAAAGTTGGCGGATGCTAACAGTAAGGTCATTGCGGACACTGTCGACAGCAAGCAGTTTGGCCCAGATGAAGACGAGTAAAGGTCGGAGTTCACGCGCAGAACTCTGCAGCAGTTTCAACACGTATGGGAAAATGCCAACAGACAACGCCTGCACACAATTAACGCCAGTCATCTCACTGACATGACGAGCACCAAAAACATCACATACCGCAATGACCCACTTCTCCACAAATAATCAAAGTTCAACCATTACAAATCAGTAGGGTCCACAGTTTTCTGCGGGCCGCAAAGTTACGAACCGAGCTGCCGAATTTGCCCCTTTCAACAAAATTTTGATACTGCCACAAAATTTCGTGGAATTTTGCTGAAGTTGTGAAATGAACGATGATTAGCACGATCGTCGGCTTGATAACGTAAATAGACTAACTCCATGGAGAAAAATCAAACTAAGCTGCCTAAAACTGTGTCTCTACTAATAATTACCATCATAATACGACACAATCATAAATAAACACAATGCGACTAATTGGCAAAGAGCACTTTTGGAAAGAAAAAATATCAATAATTTTCTTTGTATGTTGCTAGCATATGCTAGCCACCATGCTAGCCTCCAAAAGGTAAAGTTTTTTTAAACAGAATAGAGCTAAATTTAGGCACAAACGGAAAAAATGGTAAGCCGCGGAATTTGGACAATTTTGCCACAGTGAGCCACGGAAGTTTGCAAACTGGCCCATGAAATTTGGCCAAATTTTCCACGGAAAACTGTTGCCCTACAGATCAGGCCAGACCCCCAAAGCAGTTTTGTAATTGTTACAGCAGAATGTTTTGTAGACCAGATGCACTGCCAACCCAATCAACAGCATAAAAACACTAAAAAATAAAAAACCATAAATCCTGACAAAGACTATTTACACAATAAATATTAACAACGTGAGTGACAGCAGCAATAGTGCAGCATGACACTGTCACCAAATACTTCACAAAACAACGTCATCAATATTTATCTTTTTTTCTCTGACAATGCAACACCAAAAAAAAACCACTCAAACTAAATCCTTCCCAACATCTCGTACCTTCTTGAATTTGAAACTGTTTATCTTCACCAGTAAAATTATTCATCTTTTCCACTGAAACTATTTCAGTTTTCAACTGTTAACGTTTACATTTTTGTGGCTTCATTTTCAACTTCTTTTAAATGAGCAAAGACACATGTCCACCGTGTCACAACACTCAACACACCACCATCATGACAGCAGTTGTCATCAAATTGTCTAAAATATCGACTATCAAATTCACCAGTCACTCTAACAAATGCTGCTGGGAGCAAAAGAGATTACGTAAACAACGAAGAACCGCTGTCTTACTAAGTTTACGGCCCATGGACCAAGATCAAGAAACCGTCCGAGTAATTCAAGTGCTCTTTGTCTATGAACCTGGCTCAGTAATACCTGAACACATGCAAATAAGCAATCAGAGCTCAGTTTATTTTTCATCCAAAACATAACTTCAGTAATAAAAAAAAATACTGGCAGGATAATCAAAAAAAAGCTGGCACATCAATAAAAAGTTTTGAAGTCAAAGTATACATACTGGCAGTTTAGTAAAAGGAACCAATAACAAACAAAAGGAAAAATGTGAAACTTGTTATTATGCACATAAAGAACGAATTAAAGCATAATAATATGCTAAAATATAT
>Ga0209454_1003699_pt1 | contig 11092 bp, 4 predicted proteins | sample WorMetHERISLAND1_2_FD_187400 | JGI IMG/M metagenome (GOLD analysis project Ga0209454, IMG submission 187400) | Marine gutless worms symbiont microbial communities from Max Planck institute for Marine Microbiology, Germany - Olavius geniculatus... | ecosystem: Host-associated > Annelida >...
AATATATATAATATTTAGTTCAATGGTTTTTATCATCTGTAACATTGAACTGGATTATCTCTATGCGTTAGACCACGTTTATTTAACATCGTTTGGCATGAATATGTAAATGAACATGACATTAGCAGTGAACAGCCCCGCCCCGTTAGCTGATGAAAAACGCAGCTTTATTTACATATGCTGACAACATTGGACGGACAGCTTAGAACTAGGCTACCATTTATCCAATAATGTGTCTACCCGATCTACCTCTAGCAATTTTCCAGTGCTAACAAAAAGATCGTCGATCTACCGCTATAATTATTGTTTCGAAATATTTCCAAAAATGTGTTTCAAAGAATACTTAAACCTAACTTTGTAATATTTTTAAGCTAGATATGGTATGACTGAAAACCGCAGGACACCGCAGGACACTTTGAATAACCACCAAAAAGTGCTGAAGACGTAAAACTATAAGTTTTCTTTAATTTTAGAGCATTATATAGCCACATAATAGCGGTTAAGTGGTGATACCAATATATTTCAGGATGTGCAAGAAAACCGCAGGACACATACCGGTAAATGTATTGATTGTAAGCTTAGCCCAATTCCCTGGCTTAGACGGTACGGAATTTGAGAACGGAAGTAGCGTAAATGAATGTGCAAACACTGACAACATGAGTAATGTACATTGTAAATGTAAGCGTCCTGGCGCACATTTGACGTACGGCATACACACTCTTGGCGTCCAGGTATGTGGCCTGCGTCTTGAGCGTCGGCGTATACATAGCATTTTGTCCCTGTTTTTAGGCATCTGGTGATGTGCTGATTTTGTCATTTTTGCATTGTCTAGCGGCATTTATTTAAATTTACTGAACTACTAAAGGTTAAGTTTTAATTTTACGTCTAAAAATCATTTTTGCGGTTATCATTTATGTGTCCTGCGGTCTTTCTATGGAGTCCTGCGGTTTTCAGGCATACCGGCTAGATATGACGTACTAGGCTGGTCACGCCGACTTGTGCAACTTAAAACAAGTTCAAAAAAGCAATTTATTTGACAGTAAATTATCTGCCGTATTTACACTTACAATTGCCTGAACTGCAGCAGTAAACGCTTAGACAGGGGCCTAAAACATGAACGCTATAGTAAGCTTATACACATTACGGCACATCTCTCATTAGGCGTTCGACTGCATTTTGGTGGTCCGCAGTTTACCCACTGCTCCGTACTGGCGGTCCGCAAGTTTTGGTCCGCAGTTTACCCGTTGGTTGGTCCGCAAGTCCGCATTTTACCCGTGCCCTGAAAACAAGGGAAAACCTACCTTCAGAATTGGTTGGCAGCGAGCAAAAAAATAACGGGAGCACAAATACAACTGGTTTGAATCCAGACATATTATAGCGTTTGTAAATGAACAGCAGAAGACTTTTTGCTTAGTTTACAAAATAACCACCAAAATATCAACAAATCTTTCTAATCGTGTTGATCTGCGATTGGCTGATGAGACCATTGGATAGGGATAGTTCTATTTATAGCTCGGATGGTGATTTATGTCAGATATGATTCACAGACACTTTTAGAGATGGGCAGATATAAGATTTTAGTCTTTCTATTCTGTAATCAACCAAGTCGACCAAATAATAACTGCGATAACCGGTAATTTGTGTACTATAATAAAGCATATGTACGTTAATTAAATTTCTTGGTGGTGCCACAGTTCAAATCATTTTATGGCAGCAGGAAGAAATATTAAATATTATAACTCTTAGTCACTGCATGGTCATCTGCCTGCATTTAGTTACGGTGCCTTGTTACTACATTATACTGTACTTTATTGTAGTTGTGTTAGTGACTGTGCGGTACTATACTATACCCAATTGTAGTTACTCGATATCCAGCAATTATATTTTTAGGCAATCAGCACATATTACATATGCATTATATCACATTAAAAAGTACTGCAATGTTGGGCAAATTTATCACGATTTTACAGATTTTATTAAAATTATGTCAACTGTCAAACAAAACTTGCACAGACAACTGTTCACAGCTGCCAAAGCCTCTCACCGATGACAAGAGCTTATATCACTTGCCCCAATGTCAGTAACAACTGAAAGCTCAAGCCCACAGAAAGAACACATACACCATGTTCAATAAAAACAAAGCCTTGCGCTATTTATGAAAAATGTTGCAGTGCATCAGGTGGTGGGAAGTTTGATGATAGTTTTGTGGCAAAATGCATTCCAAGTCTATCAGTAAAAAATTTTGAAAATCGGTCACACTTTAATTAGCAAGAATACAATATATAATGTAAAGCTGTTTTTGGAACATGGTAAACATCACAGAACAGCATTGGACTAAAAGTTGTCCTACAACCAAACTGTTTACATGAAATTCAAAGCTGAGGAAAGCTAGCAGTCTACATCAAAGTAAAAACATTTACAAAGAAATAAACACAACAAGTCCATAAATCAGTAGTTTTACTGAAGTTGTCAGCAAATTAATCAGATTATCACATAAGAATCACAGTTACTACTGCTTCTGTTTGCATTTAAGTGTGCTATAATAAGAAATGAATAAAAAAAGAACCAAACCATCTTCATTTTGCAAAACAATATAACACACATTCCAACAGAGTCCAGAAAGCAAACAGCAAAAATAAAACTGCTGCAACATAATTACAAATGAATTAACATTTAGACCCCCAATCCACATTTTTACAAAAAGTTGAAAATTTGGCTAAAATATTCATCCATCTTTTTCAGCTTATACCCAAATTAGAGAAATTATTGCAAAAAAATTTCTAAAAATGAAGCAAAAATTTAACTGCTGGCCATTTTCAAACAAGTGTGTAATCACAGCTAACTGTCAGTAATTCTGATGAAAAAGCTCACTGCAAACTGTTCAAAGCAAGTCACAACTATTCGACAATCAGACAAACGTGCTGTTTCTTAAACGGAAAAAACTTCAAATATCATTATTTTGTTGGGGGATTTTCAGCACAAAAATTCAGTGGAAAATTTGGCTGTGGCTTAGGGATCTACCAACATTTTAGAGCAAAATCAATCTTGCAACAAAGTCGCACAATTCACGCATAATCAAAAATTGCAAAAGCTGTAATGCCACAGGTAAATCATGGTACAGCATTGAATAACCTTTCAGATGAAAATCAAATTCAGAGTCTAGTGCACAATACCTTACTGTAACACTGTCACACACATTTATTTGCATCTGGAAACTCAGCCCATATATACATACCAGTTCGTCATGAATGCATGGCAAATGTCACCACAAAAGTTTCTGTGACAAACGATGAGCAACTGATTAAAACGTGCAGTCATAAGTTTGTCTCTGTCTACAGTAAAATCGCAATCATGCTTACTGCAACGCAAATTTAACAATGTAGAAATTTAAGAAAAGAAGAAAGAAATACATAAGCTAGTTTTATGAAAGAAACAGTGACCAATCTAATGTACTTCTCACACATTATCCGCTGATCCCAAAACCTGTACCAGAACTAAACAGGAAGAAGATCAAATGACCAATTATGGAGATATTCTCCAAGATGCGAGGTCAGTCGTCACTCGATCAGTCAGCCATCAATATCCATCATGAAAACGTCACTAGGAATGTAGAATGCAAAGAGTAAAAATACATGAACAATGATCTACCAGAAGCGTGTTAAGTGTATGGGTTAACGTAAGCTAAAGTGTTAACGGCAGCCAGACAACAGCTGGACCGGCGCAACGCAGCAGCTTGTTGTCAGTTGCCGCTCTGATTTGCTTGAATACAGACGTGCGTGATTCGCACTTCTTTCTTTCTTAGTTTTATGTAATTATATCTCACGGCCCATTACCTCTAAACAACAGAAAAAGGGGGCACCAAACAAGACCCTCACACAAGTTACTCAGCGCTTTCTTGCAGCACTTTCGGCAGCAAGAAAGTGCTGAGCAACTTAACGGCACAAAAACAACAGTGCTTTTGCTAGCAAAGAAAGCACTGACAAAAGTCTTGAGTAACTTAACATGCCCCAGTAAAGGAACTAACATAGGCCTATAATATATCCGTGGCCAAAAGAATTCTAATGGCAAGTATTTAATACACTGAAGTGAGGCAACAAAACAAATTTCTGGCACTCAGCAGAATAAACTTCCACAGGAATGGGACAGCAGCATTCTACACATTCTAGCTTCAACTAAATATAATCTATGTCATTCAAAAAATATGAACTAGTAAAAAACTACAAATTAACTGCAACATCTAATATATGCCAATAAAAACTATAATTATTTCAATAAACATCAAAACTCAATTTGACAGTAAGCAACTGGGTATACCATTTATGAGAACAAATTTACCAGTACCATCAAACTAACTAGAAGCAAATGATTCTAAGAATATTATACCGGTTTACTGTTACTGTGTCAGTTTTGTAAGTCTTACAATTCCTACTAGCTATATTACAGCAGCATGTTGTGGGTGCAGTGCTGCAACAGAAGTGAGGGGGGGGGGTCTGGAACTCAGTAGTCAGTGGTATTGTGGCAAGGGAAGGGCAAATGCCTCCCTAAATTTTGGGCTGTCTGAAAATTGTCCAATAATCTTTCTGTCAGGAAATTTTCATCAAAACATGCAAAATTTGAAGCCAAAAACCTCTATTTTGAAAAAAAATTTAGAAGCAAAATTAAAATGCTGAGCATGCACAATCTCCACGATGCTGCTGTCAGTAATGTAAGGCAAAACATGGCTGAAATTTTTGCACATTTTGCTTAAAAACTGTAGTATGCAAAAATACAACAAAATCATTGTAGTGTGCCGATAATTATCAAAAACTGTAATCTTCTCAGATATCGTACTGAAAATATTCTAAAACAAAATTCTTCTCTCTACATCGATTTTAATGTAATATTAAAATTAAGAAAATGCATTCCCTCCCTGGAGAAAATTGTCTTGTATCATAACGTGATAGGGCAAAAATTATAAATATGATATTATCAATTTTTAGTCTGAAATTTAAAACATAAAAAGCTTTTTACAATATCAGAGTTTGCTGAGCTGATAATTTTTATGCTGCAACCCATACATACAAACATACATACATCATTGCGCTCAAATAATTACAGTCATTAACAGAAGGCTTATATGCAGCAGCAACATTATCAACAATAACAGCAAATGGAATTTCCGTGAAAACAACTGTACAGCATATTCTACAGTAGAAAATAGCAGCACTTAGTGGCATCGTTGTAACAGAAATACAGCAGCGGTAAATGCTGGAAGTTGCACTACTGCAGAAAGCTGCTGACATCCCACAACTACAACAGCAGCAATAAAATCATTATCAGTTAATCACAGGAATTATTGGCACTGTAAATTTCTGCTTTCATTCAGTTCAGCATTTTACTAAGCTCTAGGATTTGTCAGACTAGTCTTAGGTCCATGACACACAATCCGATTTTCTCGTACCACAAACTGGTCACCAGAAACTTGGTCCAAGTTTTGCACACCAAATGCTAGAAACTGGAACCAGAAACATGGCATCTCCAATTTCACTGGTTCACTTCAGCGGTCAGTGGAATGCATAATACTGTAGCCAAATCTCGGTGGCCAATAGCAACGCTGCATCTGAATCACATGATCAAAAGTTTCTGGTGTAGAATAGAACTTGTTCTACTTTGCCCCAGTTACTGGTACCAGAAACCTGGCACCAGAATGCATGGCAGATGGGCCACCGTCAGTGTCTGGTCACCAGAACTTGGGCAGAGAGCTTGGATTGTGTGTCATGGGCCTTATACAACACTCCCAAGTTACTGCACTCGTATGACTAATGACTTCTTCTCATACAGTAAGCATTGCAGTTATCTGCTTTCACTCAAAAATTAACTCTTGCCACTGAGAACTAATTCTGCATATTTTACTCACTTCTAACCTGCCACAAATTTTCTTTTCACACAGTCCACTGTGTTCACCACATATACTTTGCAAAAGCATGCAGTGACATATTTTGTGCTCTGATACTGCTAATAGAAAAATGAGGTATATGCAGCCTTTTGAAAGCCTTGTTCCAACAACTCATAACAGGTGCAAGGCTTAATCTGGAGTAAGTTAAATGACTAAAACTTTAAAATGTAAACAACAGTAATAGCAGCAGCAGCATTTACAATCTGCACTCAAAATTGGACTTGAATTACCACAACAACTATTGCAACAAAAAATATCTAAGCTTTTCACAGCCAGCAATATCGCAAATTCTCCCAGAATACAGTTTAAAAAAATATTCGATAGAACACTAGCCAAGTAATTAATATTACCAAATAATACTCTCAACAAACATCATAAAAATATCACATTTAATATGTAAGAAGAGCAAAAAAGACGACTGTGGTACTGACTTTGATAAGCCGATCTTTTCCAACTGTTAACAGCACCTTTTTGCTCTCATCGAGGTGCATAAAAGTGACAGCATGCCGCACATTGTGAAATGTTGCCAGTGACGCTTGTCTGCAAATGATGTCAACAACACTTATTGCTAATATGGTTTTCATCAATTAGCCGATGAATACACACAATCACACACATTAGTTTTTTTGCGCTGACGAGTTAAACTAATCCTCAGCTTCTTATGATCGGGATTTTTAACGAGTAATCATCCTGACCTGTTCGTTCCACTTCACTGTATTATTTCACACATGTGGCAGCACATTTACAATACTGTTAGAAGTGCTTGGACAATTTATAAAAAAAACTAAAGCACGTTGGTACCTACAGAGCTTTGACACTATTGGCTGGAAGAGAAGAAAAGCACCTGGTCTACAAAACTGTTGCTTCAACAACTACCAGTATTAGACTAATCGCTAAACAGAAATTAATCAGCTGAACAATAGTTATCACCGTCATCAACCAGGTTACTACATATTAATCTTCTCAATTTACTACAAACTACGACATATTCCCCAACTAAATACAAGCTCCTACAACATTTATCAACCACTTCCTTCTATGGCATATGCATTGCTGACTCTGCCTTCTACCCTCCCTCCATGACATGGTAAAAGGAGTCTGGGCTATCAAAACGACAACCCGGTTAAATCACTATCAGCATTCTGGCCGAGTAGAAATGAATGGCAACAGTGAATGCAATACCATAGCCGCCAGTTTAGGGGAATACGTGGCTCAAGCTAATCAGCTTGGTCCGAAGATTGGCAGCCGCCCAGAAGTGCTCTGCATTCATCGAATAAAAAGGAAAAAACTTTCGTACTGACTGTGTCATGATGACAACACCAAAAACACTGATGTGACTACTGCTATTACTATCATTGTATTAAAACACCTAGAAAAACCAGCAGTCATTGGATAGCAATGCTTGCTTACTGTTCATCATCTAGACGCAGTCGACAGTCGTCACACACTCGCACCAAACACTCGTGGCCAATGTTAGGTATCGCCATTGTGTTGCCGGCACACTTGGCACACAATGCTTTACCGCAGTTCCGACAATGATGCTACGCAAGCACAGACACCAAGCTCAGCTGCCAAGTTTCTCTTATTAGAAACACACTCAAAGGCATCAAACTGTCACACATTAGCTGAAACTTACCATGAAGCCATCCTAACAGTCTGCAGTATTGGTATTGTACATCCATACATCTTTCTATCCTGTATGGGCTCATAATTTGAAAAAGTGCAGGACAAAAAAAAACAAAATTTTGGTGAAAGTTCGCAGGCTTCATAAACTAAAATACTTCATTCTTCTTAAGATGCTGCTGTAAGAATTTCTTAATCAACAGCCTGCAGAGAACAGTTCGGCACATTTTGGAAATTACTAAAACTCGACACAGCAACGGTAAAATAAAATCATTTGAACAAACCCTATGCATGGCCAAATAACTTAATTCTGTTCACTGAATGGTACAATAGTGTTACACCATCTATCAAAAAACTCAACTACTATAACACTGCATGCATCTTAAATGATTCTGACAAGCTAACTGAGAAATTTATTAGCAGAACAACATTATCAGTATCAACATTACATTATCGAAGAAATGAAGCCAGTAATAGTTCACCTGTCTGCCACCAATTGACTTTGCCTCCCACATGAGCTTGAGATTCCAGAAAAAAGGACTTGAGCATTTCTCACACTCATCACTTTCATGCCACTTCACAGGCTGCAGCCACAGCAACAGCAGATCATCATCATCAGTAGGAAGCATCGAAAATGCACAACATCTGCATCTAGACATCCGGCATTTCGACTACGTACAGAAACTTGCATTTCTGCCAAACAACGTGCGACTTACGTTAAACTTTTGAGATGAGGTTATTAAACCTGCTCAGTGCTAAGACCATATCAGTTCAGCTCAATGCGCAACCCAAATGTAACCATAGGTCACCATTAATAGTAAACTTTACCGACATATCATAGCAACAACAAATGAGTTGGGCGATTACCGGCAGCCGTTTGACATCCATAGCCCAGCATACTAGCATGGAATCATCGCCGGCAGAAAGCAGCTTCTTGGAGGCGTGACAATACACTATGCTGTGAACTCGATCTCTGCAGCATGACAATCAATCAACATTGGCATCACTGCCATTGCTACAGCTGGTACGACATAAACATGTTGACATGCCAACTGCCAACAATCATGCAGCCATCCGTGCACGTAGTGTGCCTACAGGCCCCACACACTAAACCGAGCCTAGTTTGCCATAAATCATAAGCAAAACATTTACGTGAGATTTGCACAGAATCATTTTCCAAAGTTTTTAATGTCTCGTCACCTTGATCGTCGACTTTTTTTAACGTGACAACCGGCCAATTGGTTAATCCTGCCCCAGGGAACGTTCATGCTTGTTTTTGAGTTATGACTACAAGACAAACAGACAGAACTATGATGCAACCCATTGGGAAAGGCACAAAAAAGCACTATAACCAAATACAAAGGAGTCAGCAGATGAACCTTGTCCACTTTTTGGACGAAATGACTTACTCATGGCCATGGAGTTCAAATACTGAGATGCTGGAGCTTTTGAGGTCCCATATGACCACCGATCGATCACAGCTGGATGAATAGAGAACACGTTGAGCTGAATTGAAGGCTAAACACTGCACAGCACCTGACACCAAACAACAGCTGCTGCTGTTAAACCGAGAATCATATTACAAATGAAACCATCCGACATATCTTTGTGGAAATGTCTCCTTCAGGTGTATGACAGTGTCCATGTTCTCTATGCCAGCCTTTCTGCTGCTTTTATGGGAACAAACTTACTCCACTGGAGAAAAGAGAGGTATCGGTCATTATCTGCACCATGGAAAAATTCCACGGATACTTATGTGGGAAACATTTCACATTTAAAAACGACCACAAACCCCTTCACTATAAGCACTCGAGCACAGCAATCTATGACATAGATCTGAGTTGTCATTTTACATTTTGCTTGTACCAGTAGTGAAACGGTAATGAAAATAGTTGTTCTGTTCTGGTTGTATAATAAATATAATATACCAGTTAGGGATTGCAAACGCAGGATCGCAAATCCCGAGATCACGGTTGCTTTCGCCAATGGTGGCGTCCCAATCCCAAGATTTTGGAATTACAAAAATTAGTTGAAACTTGAAATTGTACTTTTTCCGCATGTTAAGTGATAGAAGTAAGAATTTTAGCCGTCTAGTGAATAAAATATTTATGGGCACCAGAGTACCACTCTTCAGTGAGCACTGTAATTCGTATTTTGACAATCATTGCCACTCCCTGCAGTTCGAATATACCTTACATAGAGGCCTATACTAGATCACATGCATGAAATAAGACTAAATCAGTCAATTAAGAATATCAAAATGACCACCAATCTGTAAGCCTAATCTCGATACGGGATCCCAAGATTACAAATTTCTCAATCCCGGATCCCTAGATTGAAAATTCAATCTCAGGATTGCAATCACTAATACCGGTAGAGTAGATATAAAATGTATGAATTTGTGACAAAAAATTGTCATATCGCAGTGTATTGGCCCGATATATTGAATCAAATGGTCTAAACAGTTGTATCAAACACACAGCAACTGACAATAGTGCAAGCAATAGCTACCAGTGTGTTTTTTCATTGTATCCACCACATGCGACAGTTCAGCAGTGACCTTCATAACAGTGATCTGACCAGTGGAGTCACCGATATATGCATGACTGTTCTCAGCATCATAGCTGAAAACAATGGTTAAGGACAAAGTAAACAGCATGAATAAATATGTTTTGCACATTACATGAAAATCTGTCTTACAGCTACTGCACTACTGTAAGCACGACAAATCTTGCTGCAAATGAGTAAGCCATGTTGTAATCCTGCCAAACACACCATGGGTCATTTTGTAGACGAGTCTTTTCAGGCAATCACTTGCAATAGTACTGACAACAACAAAAAACGTCACGCCAATCAAACAAACTACATAAAAAATACTAAAATCAACAATAACTAACTAGACTCACACATGCCGACATGATATCAACCAAAAGAAGATTCACATGCAATCTGACTATCAATACAAAAACTAAGTTCTACCAGATTCAGGCGCATCAGGCCTATTCTACAGCTCCCGTGACCAACCTGTAACTGACTGCAATAATGAAAAGTAATACAGAAAATGCAAAATATATATTTAATTAACAACAAATAACGGAGTAGCCGACAAAAGGATGCAGCAAACATGTGCATGGAGTATTGAGCAAGTGCCCTGACAATCTCCGTCCAGACTCGGTGGAGAAGCATGTAAAGCACTTATCAGCCGAGCTGCAGCTCAGTAACCAGCTGTGAGCCTCAACCAGCTGTACACCAGTCACTCGACCCTGGTGTGCTGAAACATGCACACGATAAGTGATCTACCAGTTTACAGCAAAAAATTTTCCCTGAAATATGCACTATATTTTGACACAAAACATGCTTGAAAATATCATCATCATCATCATCATCATTTATTTGCCAGCAAAACCATAACATAGTGCACAAGGTTGACACAAACATACAGTTGGCAAGACATACCAGGCTCATAGAGCACTTACAGTAGCCTTCCTAAGCTAAATACACAAACACAAGAGTAGCACGGCAACTGAAACAAGT
>Ga0209454_1003700_pt1 | contig 11091 bp, 5 predicted proteins | sample WorMetHERISLAND1_2_FD_187400 | JGI IMG/M metagenome (GOLD analysis project Ga0209454, IMG submission 187400) | Marine gutless worms symbiont microbial communities from Max Planck institute for Marine Microbiology, Germany - Olavius geniculatus... | ecosystem: Host-associated > Annelida >...
GCAAGAAGATCGGTGGGGAGGAGCGGGGAAGTCAGCTGTCACTGCGAGGTCTATCACCCGGTGACCGGCGGTGACCGGCCATAAATAATACACATCTTTCAGCGCAAGTGCACTTTTTCTTGTAATACAAAGCGATATATTTACAGCGTCCGTACTGCAACAGTACGGTGATCCACGTTCTTCTTCTCAACAGAAACAGAAGACAACTCGTACAGTATCGCGTGACACACGACAATCCAAACAATCTACTACGCACTAAGAAAGACCAAGAGCGAGAGCGCGCTTGGCGCCTAAACCTGCCTTGTATATCACGGAGACCAAATTACTACCCCCGCGCACGTGCGCGTCGGAAAATAGTGCTATTAAATGTCAATCAAATTAAAAAAATAATAGACGCAGGCGGTTCCGTGCCGTAACAGGTCAAGGTAAAACCAAAAATTAAGATTAAAATACAAAATAAAATCTGATTTGTTACAATAATTGCACAACAAATAAAAACCGAAAAATAGCAAAAATTTAAACTTTTGAGGTTTTTACGATAAAAAAGCTAAAATCACGATCACAAGTTTTAGGATTCTTTGTGTTTTCAATTTGTTGTGCAATTTGTGATACAAATTAAAACTTGTGTCGCATTTTAAAAACTTTTTGAACTAGTTATCCAATCTTCACAATTAAACTACGGAACTAGATCTGATTTGTATATCATAAATTACACAATGAATAAAAAAAACCGAAAACCCGAAGGTTTGGGCTTTTGAAATTTAAAGGTATAACCTAAAACCAATGTTTTTTGTTTTAATTTTTCAGGCCCCGTTAAATGGGTTCGGGCACAAGAAGCAGCGGTCCCGAGGAGCTAAGCGAAGGTCTAGAGGCGCCGTGTGACGTTGAGAGATCGTTAGTGTAACTTGAGCTGGAGTTTGGTAGCGCTATCGCTGCTCCTAGGCAGTTGTACGTGTAGCGCCTGGCAATCAGTACAAACAAACACAGATTAGCCAGCAGGACGCCGGCCAACAAGAACAAGAACCATTCCAAGCGACCTTCGTTGATCTCATTCGGCAACCACGCCTCACCTGTATACAATGTACAGAACAGAGATTTAAGATGCGCACAAAGCAACATTAACTGAACTGAACTCGATCGGTAAAGCCCAAATTCCATTACGCCGACTTTCACCGAAACTTCCCCGCGGGGAAAGTCGTGGACACAAATCACGAAAGTCGCGGACACAAACCATCTCGACATATCGAGATGCTTGCGACAAAGTTCGAGACAATTTGGGCTTAACCTCGCTTTGCCTGTACAAACATACAGGCCTACATCTTAAGTGTACTATAAATACAAAAACATATAACTATAACTTTAAACTTAACTAATAATAATGTTGTCTGCAGAAATTATTCAGATATTATGGGTGCCGAAAATATATTTTAATTTTCCCCCCATCTCCCCTCAAAATAGTGGTTTTAGCCCAAATTTGGCATTTTGGACGGAAATTTTGCGGCAAAAAATATGTTTTGACAATTTTTCAACAGCCCAAAATTTCGAATGGGCACTGCATGCTTCCTGTCTCTTATGTCACTTGACCTAGTTTATCGTGACCTAGTTTGAGACCGTGATATCGTGTATCGCGAGGCCACTGCTTATGGCAAATTGACACCAATATTAAACGTGTTTGCATTGGTTAAAATTTTACGTATAGTCTTGGGCACGGTGTACGGGACTATATGAGTGTAACTTACTGATCAACTCTAGTATATACACAGCATCCAGAAAAAGTACACGTGCTTGCATGAGCAACAAATACTGTGGCTTCCAGCTTGAAATGTGAAGTGGATTAGGCCTAAACTTTGGTATTTCAAGGTCGATTCAACGTTAAACTTCATAGGCATTTGCAAAATAATGGAATCGACATCGAAATGTTGATGTTTAATGAACATCGTTATTTCGGCGTTGATTTCATTCGCATGTTCTAACGAAATTCAACGCGAGGTCAACGTTGAATCAGTCGAACCGTTTCAACGTGTGCCCATGGGTCCGACGCCGACGCGATTCAACTAAACTCCACTGTTGAGTTGAAACGCGATGTAGTCTTAAGTACTGTAAACCACCTACTCGATATAGCTTTCTAATGCGTATTAGGCCTACCGGTGGCAGCGGAGATGAGAGCCACAGCGTTGTAGAATGCAGATCCGAGCAGAGCTCCGAGGCCCGTGGTCACGTGATTCATACCCATCACCAGGCCTTGCAGAGCGAACGGACACTCCGTGTACGCAAACTCCAACGCTGCACAACAGGCATGCACCGGGGCGTCTTAAGATTATGCTCTTCAAAGTGTAATCGGGCGTTTACACGATCCAGCAAAGTTCCAGCAAACGTCCAGCAAACATCCAGCTGGCCTGATGGAACCCCGCCGCCTATCAGCTGTGGGCTAAGCATAGGCGGGCCTAGGCTTAGCCCACAGCTGATAAACCTACGTGTTATAGGGTTTCCAATATGCCTATCACCAATATCATTAATATTTAAATTTCTGGTTAAACAACTCGCCCGTCCTCCTAATTGCCATAGAACTTCCAGCTAGCTGAACGTACAGAGCGACGTAACTGAACTGAACTAAACTGAACTGAAACGGTTCAGTTATTGACGAACTGGTTGAAGCATACGTGCGCGTAGTTACGAAGTCACCGACGTCGTTATAGACGGTGCCTACTGTAATGCATTACTGCTTACCCATTGGTCAGTTCGTCAACAACTAAACCATGTAGGCCTAAGTTAAGTTTAGTTACATTTCTCTGCATGCGCCATTAGACTATCAGACATTTAATCGACTAGAAAGGGACAAATTCCCTCCCAATTCTGCATTCCATTTGATACCTGCGGCGCCTCGATCCTTAATTTCCCACTTGGAAAAGTTTGGTGCAGGCGTTCAAGAATGATTGAGCATCTGTCGGGGCGACTGAAAATGCGAGAGTGAAAAATGGAGCACAAAAACATGGAGGTCTGGAAAATGCAAGACTGGAAAATAAAGCACAAAAATGTTACTGGTCACCCTCTGTCAGCTGGTCTTCGACGAAGGCCGTCGTCAGCTGCGTTCTGCCAACTCAAAGGACGTGTCGTCAGAAGGACCTGCAGCAGCTATGGAGATAGATGCTTCGCTGCTGCAGGTTCGAGGCTGTGGAACAGTCTGCCAGCTCATCCGAGACAAACTGACGTTAACTTTGAACAGTTTAAACCGCAGTTAAAAGACATTTTTGTAGGGGCGTAGAGAGCGCGGCGCATTGTGGCTATTATTAAATTGCTCCTTTCTAAATAATCTTACTTACTTACTTACTTACTTAGCTGTCGTGGATCCGCAGGCAGAGATGTGTGAAGTTTGCCTTATTCAGCCACGTGACGCCCAACATGCACTTCTGCCGTGTGGGCACCAGCGCTTCTGCGCGTCGTGCGTCACGCAGATACAGCAGCAAGGCAGACGCTTTAAGTATGTGCCGCAGCAGCATCAATCTGATTTTGTCTTTACTAGTGACACGCTGGACACCCTGTTTGGACAGTACATTGACGTCATTTTGCCTACCATGTCATTGTATTCAAACATTTCAGTCATTCTGATAGAACGGTTCTACTTGATTTTTTTGCACCCCCATCAACACCAGTCATATCGTTAGAATCGTTCGAGATTATATATCGCCTTCGTAGGCTAATATAAAAAGTGCCTCTTCCTCCTATAGTGCCTCGGACGAGGGCCAAGCGTCTCTTTATAAGCAAGCAAATCAAATATCACAATTTTACTGCGCAGCAAAAACCAGCCGAAACTTATTCAAACAGTAATGAACGATAAAAATGTTCACACAAACATACTATAGTTTCAATGTTGCAGTGAACACATTCATTACAAGTGACTAGAGGCCAAAGCGTCAAGCCTAAAGGCAAAGCCAAGGCCAGACATTTTCGAGGCCAAAACCAAGGCCAAGGCCGCGATTTTTCCCTTTGAAGACAGTCCTTGTAGACCCCATACCCTCAGTGATTGGCAGGCTTTACCTGCTACAAGGGTGAAAGCTTCGGCGACTCCTGCTAGCAGAAACTGCGGAGTCTGCCAGGCGAGACTAACACGAGACGCGTTGTAACGTACTCCGGCCACTTCCTGCTCCAAAGCGCCGTGGACGCGCATGTCCGCCTTACGAACTGTCTCCACGACCCCCATCAACACCAGCGATACCACGCCGATCAGCATACCGAACCCTAGTTAACAATATCACACGTACGACGCGTTGTAGCGTACGGTTAGGATTAAGATTAAGGATAGGGTTAAATTTAGGGTTAGGGTAAGTTAGGAATAGGGTAAAAATTAGGGTTAAAATTAGGGTTAGCGTTAGTTACATTATGACAATATGGAGGTGGGAAGAATTTTCCAGGTGCGACAAATTTCCCACGACACCGGGAGTGGATCCCATGGTCATGATCTCCTGCCCCTAAGTCCAACGTCTTAAACGTTACGCCACCAAGCCAGCTACAGCAAAACTCGCCGGGGTGCTATTCTAGCGCTCCCCAAACAGTAATCACTATCAAAAATGTGCACCAAATTCATTGGCTAGACTAATGTTGCACGTGCATAGAGTCGAAACCTCTTTCGGATAAGTCACATTACAGATTTCGGTCCGCCATTCCGAAAGGCCGCCATTCCGACGGCCGCCAAAAACTGTGACAACGACAAAAATGTAGGCCTAGGGCCTACTTATTAAATGCGAAACTAACTCTAACACTAAACTAACCTTAAATGTAACCTATTCGTAACCCTATTCCTAACGCTATCCCTAACCGTGGCGGCATTTTGGAATGGAGGCCCTTCGAAATGGCGGGCCGACGCCGAATTACTGAATTACAACTTGAAGTGCGACCGACCAATGCGTTGCAGCAAAGTCGGTTTGCGGTTACAGCTGTCCAGCAGCGGAAAAATGCAGCGGTCAAGAACAGGAATAAGCGCGGTGATAACGGCCATCTTGACGAAGTTGAGCGAAGCTACCGGAAACATTCTCTGAGACGAATCACCGCCACCAATACGCGCGTCCATTCGCTCACCTTGAAGTAGCATTGTCGACGTCGTCTGAAGTCAAAGCGTACAGAGCGACGTAACTGAACTGAACTGACACGGCTTAGTTTTTGATGAACTGACCAACGGGCAAGCAAAGCAAGCCTGTTTTGGTCATTGGTTGATGCGTACGTGAACGTAGTCACGTACACCACGGACGCCGTTAGTCGGTGCCCACTGTAAATTGTATTAAGTGTGTTTACCCATCGGCCAGTTCATCAAAAAAGTAAACTGTGTCCGTTCAGTTCAGTTCAACTTCAGTCAGTTACGTAGCTCTGTGAGCGCCTTTAGTTATAAACTCTAAAACTTAAAATAAAATAAATTAAAACCGATGTTCGTCCATAATGGCTACAGCCACAAGAGATAATTTCTCTGATGCAAATATTAGCCGAAAACGTTGGCACTTAGCCGAACATTAGCCGTATTTATGTAGTTTTTTTGCGGTAAGCCTAAGGCTGCGTTCACACAGGCCTAGACACCAGTACGAGCACGATTACGTGTCCGGGTTTCGGCTTACGGCTCGTAGAAACTTCACTCGTACGAGTGGAACGTTCACGGTCACTTGTACAAGCACATAACTCGACGCGTGTCGGCCATATTGAATGAAATCCCTCGCGATATTGCATTCCTTTTGCACGTACTGAAAAATTCAGGAAATCGTTTGTTATGCGTTGCACAGTTTTCCTATGAACATTGACGACGATTCTGATGATGATGATTTTATTGACTTTTAGTTTTATTTGACGATTGTGTACTGTGTTTTATTGTCAACTTTTATGTACTACTGTTTATATATCCAGCATCTGCTGCCAAACAAATAAATCAATCAGCTTATTGGCTAAAAATCGCAAATTTTTCCTACCCCCCTCTCATTTAGCGCCCTCGTTCGGGGTGACCCTAATTGCTCGACATTTGCTAGAAATTTGCTGGACGTTTGCTGGATCGTGTAAACGGGGTATAAATCAACAAGAAAAATAAAGAGCACAGGTTTTCCAAATATTTCTCACAATAAAAACGTCTTGTTCCGGAATACACGCCACAGTTCCTGTTTCAGTACTGACCTTCAAGGTTATTCAAGGTGAATGATTTTTACGTCATTTGAAAGCCAATATGTGACTTCCTATTAGTAATAAATAGTAACCTAGGCCGTATCTCTCACCGTTTCCGAGATACGGCCACTTATAGCTTTAAACATTCCATTCAAAATTGCGGCCAAACCGCTGCAGATCAAGACATGGTTACTACTGACAGCCTATAGAAAGTCGCCACCGCCCTATCTCATGGTACCATCGCCGACCCTCTAAGACTTACCGTTTAGCCACAATACCGCCTGATTGGCTTGCGTTATTACCTTTCAAGGTCATCCAAGGTCAATATATTGTTTGAAAGCCAGTATGGTGATCAATAGCAACCCAGGCCCTATCTTGCAGCGCTTAGCCACCGTACATCCGTGACAGACGGACGGACGGACAGACAAGACGACGGACAGACGGACGACAACTCATGCCAATAGCTCGACCTTTACTAAAGTACGGTCGGCTAGAAACTGAAAAAGAATAAAGAATACTGCGAAGCGAAATCTCATTCACCTGTGAAGTAAAAGCGGAGAAAACGATAAGTGTAAGGAAGACGGGAACGGTCATAATGACGTCACGAACGACGTCAACTTCTTCGTCATCGTATTCCCCTCCGCAGCTGAGCCGAGCCGCATCCAGGAAGCACCGTGGTGCAGCCACTGATGAACTCATCGAATAGTCGACTGAGTCAGGCGTGTCCAGTGTGGAACAGTTAGCTGGCGGCCGGGGAATGCACGACGATGTTCCAGACCACAGTATCGACATGAACCGATCAACCAGACCGTTTTCACCTGCACAATGATACGGAGCTTTACCTGCCATATGAAATCACACAATGCTGCCTGCCGCGCACTCTGACCAGACAATTTACCTACGCCAGAAGGATGGAAGGCTGAGTTGACATTAATGTTGGTTATACACCGTGATGGTTTACCTGTCTGCAGATAAGTCACAGGTCCAATGCAGCAACCACTTGATAGCGACCACATGGGTGAAAATTTGCACACCAATTACTCTTGTTCCGGGTGAACGTTCACGCCTATTTTGGTTCTTCTTCTACTATTTTCCGTTTTCGAGTTAAGAGCCCATACGAGATAAACAAATGGATTTAATTTTCGACAATCAAATGGACAGAGCGACAGACAGGCGGACGGACGGGCAAAACTGGTAATGCGGCCTAATACGACACAAACGACTCATCCGCTTCCTGGCGCTTTGAGCCGGCGAGGGTTAAACCCAATTAAACTATCATACAACCCAAGTCGACTGACCGGCTCTATTGACAGCCAGCATTCCTGGTAGCAGGACCTACTGTTACGCAGAACTTGCCGTTTATTTCACAGTATTGTGCTGCATTTTGCGTAAATAAATATTATTGATAATTACAACTAACCGGTGGGATGTTCGCGGTAGTAGTTCCTGGGTATGAGAAAAATGATCAGGGCAAGCAGAAGCGTAGCGGCTGGGATCAGATATCCGACGTCAAAGCCGACCTCCTGCTGAATATAAACCACGGCCAGGTAGGCGATACAGCCGCCGACATTAGCAAACCAGAAGAACCAATTGAAGAAAGAGTGGACCGCTTGCTCGCCGAACCATTCCACCTGTAGTAAACCAAAGATAGAACTCAAAAGGCTGAAGGTGGTCTAGAACTCTTTACGGGAAGAAGAGCTACGGAGCGTCACCTGCCATATGGGATCACACATTGTTACTGTGTCACCTGCCATCTAACACAGGTAAACGACTAAAACGAGTCCCGCCTCAATCCCAAGGCCAGTGCCTATCTATAGACGGGTCATCCGACGGATTAGGCTGCTGGGAATCGGGCCTATGAGCGCCATATTGTTGACATGTGATGTGAATATTTGCTGAATTAGAAACACATTTTTGGAAATATCTCGAAAACGGTGCATTGAAGCTCAAAAATTCCAAAAAATGCCCCCCTTACTAAGTAAGTTTAAACTTCACAATAAACAAAAAGTTTAACCTTTACAGAAACACAAAACACAAAAATACAAAAATGAGGTTAACCTGAAATTGTAAGAACTCCATATACGCGTGCATATGTAATTAACATAATGGTAGTTCTAATAATCTTCCCTGTTATCCTCCAGACAGTCATAAATGTGATAATGCTGTCTATTGGAGGACAGGGGCCTCGTTATCTACACCCTTTACCTGCTGTGCACCAAGTGGACTAATGTTAGCTTTAATGCCGCCGAACCCCACGCCACACAGAACGATTGAAATCAGGAAGTAAAATCGCTTCCAGTTCTGAACAAACAATACAAAAAATAACTATTTTTTTCGTTCAACTCCACTACTTTGGCGAAATAACTTTTGATTTGGCGGAGCTCCCCAAATAATCAAATTATAAGGATTGACTTTTACAGGCTGACACCTTTCTCGTAGCCCAAAAAACCAACAGGTCCAAAACATTAAAAAATATTGTCAAAAAGTTAAACAAACGTCAACATTCATACTAAACAATGACACAAAAGTAGTTAAAACAATAAAACCAATAGCTATCAAAAAGTCTAAGTAATATTATGCATGTGCTGTGATAATAATTATGGCACACAACACTAGCACTCGTAGGCTACATACCACAGACAGTAAAAACGTTTGTTCTTTGGAGTCATAACCGAACATTTTAAAATAATCAACCGCGACAACTGGAAGCAAACATATACCTGAAATACAGCAAATAATAACACAAATTATGTGGCATCAATACCATTGTTTATCCATTCAATGAAAAAGCAAGAAACAAAAAGCCCAGCTGTTCCTAGGATAGCTGAACGTATCGCCTGGCAACATGCGTTATTATGGGGCCGTCCTTCCTAGAAGGAGGCCCCATCATGTATCGATCGTGTCCGTCTGTCCGTCTGTCCCGTGCCTACTTCTTTTTCCGTATCGTTTTAGGTACGTGAGCCTTAACTCGTACGGAAAACGAAATTCCCATAGTAAAGATACTGCAAAAACGGCCCCATAGCGGGCGGCCCCTCAACGGCCGCACCCTCTTGTTAGGAAGGGTTGAGATGTCGGGACCACTATTGTGAGAGATAAGTGACTGCGACCGTATGTGGTCGGCGACTGTACTGCTAGATGAAGCATTCCTATAGGCTGTCAATAGTGACCATGCCGCTAATTAAAACGGTTTGGCCGCAATTCATACTGCAAGTATTTGGAGGTTCGGTCAGTACCCCTGTTTGAGAAGAATGGTGGAGGTCATAAAGAGTCTAAATTGATACCACGCGGTAGAGGTCGGGCAACCACCTTATTTGATTCTTCAAACAGTTTTCCGTTAAAGACGTACCGTTTAGCCACAATACATACGTTACAGATGATAGATAAACAAACAGACGGACACAGCATAAGCGCGACCGTTAGTGCGGTCGGCAAAATAAACGGCGTCGAGTGTCACCATAATATGCCACCGTCCGTCCAGCTACTGTTGATAGTAAATTAAATCGATTGCGCGGGGGAAGGGGCCTTGTCTTCAAACTTTTGACGTCTGGTGGCCTTGATCTTGAACGATTCTAAGGTTAGTCAACAAACCACAAAAAGATTTCTGTGGGTTAATGTATAAAAACCACACAGCGCAAAATCACAGATCACAGAATCATAAAATAACCTAAAAAGTTATTCATAACTAGTTTAACTGCTGATCAAAACTTAATGGCATGTTATCACAATAACGCAACAAAAACGACACAAAGTATACAAAGTATGCTGCAGTTATTATACGGACCGACTAGAAGAATGAGAAAAGAGGCAAATATTGTGTTGAATCGTCCGGCAGTCATGTCTGCAATGCGACCACCGACCAACGGAACTGTGCAACAAACGCCTGTTGTATAAGACAAACAGCCCACATTTACATCAACGTCCATATGGGCATTGTAACATGGAAAAAAGGCGGATTATTCCGAGTGGTGGTCTGGTGGATTCAAATTACTGTTTTTGTCAAAACCGTAACAATTTGGAACATGTGCGGTTTGGAGCGATAGTGCGTTACTGCGTTGACGCAAATCAGGTGATGTAGAAAAGAAAAACGTAATTTCTTACTTACTTACATAACTTAAAAACATACACGCCCTCAAAATACTGTATACTATACGCAATTCGCAATTAAGTGTTTGGGTACAGTTAGTAACTTAGTATACCTCCATTTGGGAATGGGAGCCTGTGATGGGGTCCGACTTAGTGTCACAGGGTCTAGCCGTTGGGTACCCCTATTTACTTTTTCAGAGAGTTTTTTGGGAAGACGTACCGATTAGCCACAGTACATGCGTTGCAGACAACAGCCGACAGCCGGCAGCCGACAAACAGAACCATGTAAACAAGGTTCGACCTTAACATCCGGTCAACGAGTGCACCCGACATAATCTGTTTTAAAATTTTAGTCAATTATTTGTGCTGCACCTTTGTGTTAAAAACTATCAAAAGTGGTGGTAAATTAATACAGCTCTGACAATAAAATTTTTGCGCAGTTTTTTTTCGGTACACGGTGTGCACAGATTGCAGACAGTCGCACATGCTGTTAGCACGCGTGGAGTCATGTGAAAGCGTGTCTGCAGACAAGCGTCTGGATAACATCAATGAATGTGACGCTTGTATACTGTTAGTGGTAGCCTATAGTAGGCCTATACGATGTTTGTTTCTGGTCAGAAAATATTAAGCATAAAATCTCACACCAATGTAAAGAAGCTCTTTCAGAGTCGTTAGGAGCCCACAGCCGCGCCGACCTCCGTTTCCAGTTTACACTACTAAACTAAGCTATTATCTCCTGCAACGGCGACCGTATATATCCGACGCCACGTTACTCACGATTCTAGTTCTCGTTAAGTTTGACACGGTTATATAAGGCTTCCAAATTCAGAAAGTCGTCCGTCCCTCAGGCCCGTCGAGAGCCAGCGGGGCTTAGGG
>Ga0209454_1003701_pt1 | contig 11090 bp, 8 predicted proteins | sample WorMetHERISLAND1_2_FD_187400 | JGI IMG/M metagenome (GOLD analysis project Ga0209454, IMG submission 187400) | Marine gutless worms symbiont microbial communities from Max Planck institute for Marine Microbiology, Germany - Olavius geniculatus... | ecosystem: Host-associated > Annelida >...
GAGTAGTAACTCATTTACATGGGTTACGGAAGGTGGGGACCTTGGTACAGCTGACTGGGGTTGCCTAGCCGGCCGCTGCGCCAGCCTGTGTCTGCAGGCTGCACACGGTGGCTGTGCGGCAGGCGGCTCTGGTTAGTGACGAAAGCGCATTAGAGGCGATGCGCTATACAAATTGATGACCTTTACCTTTATCTAACAGAGACAGCTGCAACATTGTGACAGAAGAGATAAGGGTGCCTGTGGTTTGATTGACTAGTGATGATGAACAGTACTGTGAAATGTCACATTTAAAATTTTACATAATCCTGCTGTATTAATATTCAATGTTAGTGACTTAGTAGATTAAAAGTATATTATGTAAAAAGTAGAATGATCACGATGAAAGTAAAGTGCATCAGTCGAATGATTTCAGCCAGACTTAAGTCAAATGACTCTCAGAAGTCATATCACTGATGGGTACTCGAAGTTTTTGCCCCTAAGTTCTACCGCAATGATCATCTACGGCTGGCAAGCAAAAACTTCTGACAGGCTAAAAATTTGGGGCAGTGGATCCATTGCCACCTACCCTTACCTATCCCCCAGCCACGACGCCTCTGTTCAGTAATTATTCAGTAACTCAGCTTCGTAGGTTATCAGCGGCATTTCAGCCTGCAAGTCTATTCGAAGATGTGAATATACAGAAAACTGTCAAATATTTTTTAACGCAGTCGCTGTGGCTCGAAACAGTGTACCAATGCACAGTACCACGACAACTGTCACCGACGAAAATAGCAACAAATCAGTCAACAATAACTAAAAACTGAAATGAAAAAATGACGAAAACCAGGAAGAAGGAAAAGCGATAGAAAAGAAAAGGAGATCAGAACAAGAAAAAGCCACAGCGAAATGCTACAGTTGTAGTGATGCAAACAGAGCACGAACGCGAACTATGGTGTTTAGTCAGATCCTCAGATGTCAAATCGCATAGCAGCTTTAATATTCTTTGCTTGTTCATGCTGTTTCATATTCTTGGACTAAAGAGAAACACAAAAGTCCACAAAAGAAAATTGAAACAAGAAAAAGTACTCCTGACACTAAAGTCAAAAATAAGTGAAAGACTCGGATCGGCATGAAAAGATAATGAAAACTAAGGTGAAACTTGAATATTTCGAAAAACTTAACCTGGAACTAAAACGTAGAAAAGAAACGCAGAAATTAATCTAATCTTGTCAGTCACTAAGATGTCGTCGGTTTGTCTTTCTTCTTCTGGGCCTCGGCCTTTGCCTCCTCGTCTTCGTGTTTCTTCACCAGAGCTTCAAGTTCTTCAGTCTTCAAGATTCTTATCCGAGTCTTGCCGTCGGCCCGCGTCAACACCGCAATCTCGACTACAACAACACAACAACACTACTGCAACAACTATTACTACAGTAACTACTACTACTACTACTACTGCTACTATTATAACTCTGATACGCTATCAACTGACGTCAGCACCGCAATCTTAACTACAGCAACAACTACGACTACCAGTACTGCGACTATTACTACTGGAGGCCATCTCAACTACAACACACATAGATACCCTTGCAAAACTTTGAAACTTTGAAGCATCCCTACCACGGTTGGCCACCTTGTCATAGTGGTGGGGCTTAGTGCCCCAAAAACCAGAAAGATTTCTAAAATCTGTAGCATGGAAGCCAAACAAATGCCGACCAGAACTTGTTAGAGCAGACGTATTGTACTTCACTAATCACCAGTGCTCATGCACTGGGTAAATTTTGGATTTCACACGGATTTCGCCTTCACAGCCGTCCATGGCTTCATTGCCATTTCCTGTAACCTTGTGGTTACATTTGGGGGTGTGCATTGGGCTGAACTGATATGGCCTCAGCGCTGGGCAGGTGTAAGAGCCTGCCCACCCCAGAGATAGAGAGTTTATTTACCAAAACCACACTACAGTAAACAACCGTACAATAGTAAATAACATCGGAGGGTGACCAGAAAGGTATCTAGCCATCAAATGCTGGCCACCCATTGTTACAGTCAATTTTACAATATCACATACTCGACACAAAAAAAATGCAAACAAATTAAAAAAAAGAACAAAGAGGAAGAAAAGAAGAAAAAAGAAAAACAGACAAAAAATAGAAAAATTTTGGTGCAATCACACAAAGAATAGAATGTCTAGCATTCACAATAACATGATAAGACAATACGTATAAATATAGGTTAAAATAAAGCCAGGTCCCACATAAATGTCGGCTCCCGGACAGAGGTTGGGGGCATACATGTATCGTCTTGCTTCACTATAGCAATATTAGTCTAGTGGTTGTAGATGTAGTTGTAGACTGTAGTAGTAGTTTCAGTCGTACTAGAAGTATAGTAATGGTGTAGTATAGTAGTAGAATTGTAAAGTAGCATTAGCAGCAGTAGTTGACAAGTTGTAGTTTGTACGGATTTGCTGGCCCACCTCTCGTTGGGCTGCCAGCTGAACTGTACAAATTGTACTATTAGAAGCCAGGCCTCAGTTACAAGCCAGCTCCTCAGCGTTGCAAAACAGGTTTAAAAAAGCCCAACCCGGCCACTTTTTTAAGCTTAAGAACCGAGTTGAATAGTTTTTTCTTATTCAAAATGTAAACCAAAAATTCACCAGAAAATTTCTAATATTAAATAAAAAAGTGTATTCATTTGCACTGCAGCTGTCTGGTGTTAAAATCCAAAAAATTTTCAGGAAGATATAGAAGAAAATGAGAGTGGGTGTTTTTTTCAGAACAGTGTAACATATCGAGTTGCCGAACACATTGAACCCTTTCTATTACATACACCATGGTCCATAAAAACATGCCACTTTTATTCTGTGAATAGCTCCGTGGAGCATGGGCCAATTTTAATAATTTTTGGCATGCAGCATCAGGAAGAAACTCAACACAAATGACTTTAGTTTTGGACTTTCAAGGATGCCTGTGAACCGTGATGAAGATGCATTGTGGGAAGTATCGGCTGACCTTTGTCCGGGGTCAACTTGTTGGTGTCCAATGTTTTGCTGAGTACTTTGATGCTAAGATCGAGAGCCTGCTCCAAGCTTGTCTCGCCTTCTTTGTACTCTTGCTTCAGCATTGACACAGCCGCCTAGACACAGACAGACAGACAGACAAGTCACAATAGTGACATCATCATCAAAATAATGTTCACTTATGTACAGAATTAAATACCCTACAAAATGTACATTTTGGATTTTTCTGTTTCAAGGATTAATGGAATGGCACCATTTGTAAACTTATTTATCAAACGACTCCTGTACAATGGCCGAGCTGTGAACAGACAGACATACAGAATCGGACAGACACACTGCCTGACAATAAAGGTCACCTATAGCAGTCTCGACCCGACAGACACAGACGCTAAACTGGGTTAAGTTTGGAGTGGTTTTTCAAATAGACTAGTGGCCACTGTTACCACACTAGCGACTAATCAAAAGAACATGTTATAGCTCTTCATCGTAACCCCTCTCAGAGCTACAGAGCATCACCTGCCATATCATGGGATCACACAGTCACCTACCACCCAATGCAGATGATCATAACTCCAGCTGAGTTAACCGTTGCAGCTGGTTCTATAACTAGATAGTTAACCTGTCTCTGGACAGTCAACCATCCAAGTAGTAACAGCTTCATAATGACCGGACCAGGAGTCAAACTTATGAACCAAAAGCCCGATTCACAAACACTGTCGTAAGACATGTCATAAAATTATCATAACTCATCATTTAAGATGTCATAAGATTATCTTACAACATGTCGTAAATGAATTCACAGAATTTATCTTTAATGATCGTAACTCTTTTCACGGAGGCGTCTTGTTGTCATGGTAACTGTAATCATCGTCTGCGAGCCGCTGACTAGTCAATAGAGTTATTTAGAGTTAAATTTGTAATATTTTAAGTTATAAATTTTTCATATTCTGACTACACAATTCCGAGTACATGGTGTTAACACAGGTGCTGATTTATTCTTTATTTGCTTATATTTTTTATTTATTAAATGTTTTGAATTTATTCTATTTTTATAGTTTATTAATATTTGCTAGTTTTTGACACAGTAGGCCTGTTGAAAGCTGTACGAGAGTGGGAGAGGTGAAGTATTTGAAGCATTTCTTGGCCGTGGCATGCTCTGCTGCACTGTCTAGACGGCGCATGGTAGCGATTGGCTACTAGCGAATAGTAGAGATAAATGGGTTTTTTCATACTCATTAGCTATTTAGCTACTACAGTAAATAGTTGTATAGGGCCTACAACGAAAGAAAAACAGTCTGCACCAATCACCGACGGACAGCGGTGGACTATGCAGCTTTATTTTGGTATTGTGGTACTATCAAGTATCGTGATATTTGAGTCATTATCATTAATTCATTTGTCGCACCGCATAACACAGCGCTGTATTATTTTTTATTCTATGTCCGTTGTCAAGACATGTGTTTACATGGCTACGACGTAGCAACGATCCATCGCCAATGCAAAGTGCTGTTTATTTATCCATTAATTCATTTATCCAGCAAAAAGACCACGCAAAACAGATATAGTATAAATCTGACATTTCTAGATTACGAGTACAACTGAATTAGGGGTCTTATAAATCGATACAAAAAAAGTTTTTCTTGTTGAATGATGTTGGAATCGTATAATTTGGAATGTCATAAGACACCTAAAAAGTCATCGTAAGATTTTTGTCGTAAAATTGTCATAAGATGTTTTGTGAATTTGGCCACTATATCCTAACAGTTATGCCACCATTCTCCAAACCACATTAGTGACACAATGTAAGGAACAATATACTACAACTACTAATTCCATGATTACTACTACAACTACTACTACGTGTACTCACTGCACTGTTATTGCCAATGCAAGTTGCCTTCCATCCGCCATAGTTACCACTGGGATCCGACTGATATAGCTGGAAGCCATGGTGCTTATCCCAGCCAATGTATAGGATTGATACTCCGAATGGACGCTTACCTAACACATAGCCACAACTACAACTGCTGCAACAACTTCACTGTGTCCCAGTAAAAAGTAGACCCCAAAACAAATGGTTGTAATTCAATAAAAACTTAACAGTTTCGTCTAAAATTTTAAACATACTAACCGTGAATTAAGCTAAGAAAAATGATGTAACAGTTTCAAAAAATAACATGACAATGTCAGTTTCATTAGCACTTAAATTAAATTACTCAAAATATAAAGTTTACAACACAGCAGTTTCGCATAGGTCTATAACAACAGTTTGCCTACTGTTTTACAGTTACTTCATGTTTTGTGGGTGTCCGGTGCATTTTCTTGACTTAATACCAGCTCTCGACTAAATCAAAATGTCAGCAATTCGTTTCTTACGCTTTTTACCACTTCCTGGTTTGTGATCCACAGTGCCAGCCAGTTTGATCGGTCTTCATGAGCAACTTCTTTAATGACGAAAGAGACCGGCTTTTGTTCGGGAACTCTTTGATAAAATTCTTTGCTTCATAACTTTTTTCTTGGTGCTAAACTTTGATTAAAACTTTTTATCTTTGCTAAAAAAACCATTGTTTGTTAATGACATCAGGCTATAGAAGGCACCTGTATGCTGTTTGTACCGGTATATAAAAAAGCAATTTTTTAAAAATTCGATTTCTTCATTTGTGATTAATACTTTTATGCCAAATTTTGTGTACTTTTTTCCAAATTAACCAAAGATGCTTGACAATAATTTACACTAGTGGCAGTTTTAGTTTAATGCAGTTATTGATGATGTTCTAGGAGTCCACTTTTTATTGGTACACAATGTACAACCAGTACTACTACTATAACTGAGTTGTCGCTGAATAGATGCAATTAAAGAACATGAAATTAAACACTTTTAATTTATTCATCTGTCTGTTCACCTGGTTGTTTGTTAATTCAGTCAGACATTTGTTCACTTGTTAATCATAAATAAATTAATTAATTATGCCTCCCATATGTAGCGATAGGAGGCCTTCTTTTTGCTTTGTTTCCTTTACTTTCTTTATTTTCATTTTATATTTTCCATTTCTCCTCCGAAACCAGACATTAGAACAAGACCAAAATTGGTGAGAAAGACAACCCTCACCTGGAAGGAACTGAGGCCAAATTTTACCGAGATCCACTGGGGGGGAGCCTGGGGTTTTGAAGGGAGGGGCATTTTACCAGACCTATAATTGACGGTTTAGTGGTGAATCAGCAGCTGTGGACCAAGATTCCCCCAATCGGCCTCACAATGCTGGGCGGCATGACGTTGGGCCCTGCCGAAAATTTCTGGTTAATTAATTAATTACCTCTGCCAAGGAGGTTATGTTTTTGTCGGACTTTGTTTGTCTGTCTGTGTGTGAGCAAGATAACTCAAAAAGTTATGGATGGATCTTTCTGAAATTTTGAGGGTATGTCAAGCATGGCATAAACTACCAGTGATTCAATTTTGGGCGTGATCCGGCAGAAATCCTGGATTCTGGAACACATTGAAATTTTCGTTACCATTGCATTAAAGGGGACATACGGGAACAGCTGGCAAAGCGAAGATGGTGACGCCACCTGGCGAATAGCTTTGCCTTGGCGGAGGTACATGCGGGCTACGACTGCTTTCTAGTTCATCATTTGTATTTGTTCATGCACTTGTTCATTCACTCACTCACACACATGAAATTATGCAATACACGTATAACGCCAGCACACCTCCAAACTGTGTATAAGCCTGCTTGATATCGCAGAGCGAAGCAACAAGCTGTTCACAAGGTATGGGCTCTCCATAATGCAGCAGGTGACGCTGTGAGGACAGTCGTAGCTGATTGGTCAGAACGTTTGCATCCGACGTTATGCCAGCTACGCTGCACGCCATGTCCCTACGAACGCATGTTTTAACAGATAGCATAAACCAGTGAATGAATAAATGTACATTACACATCAATTGCTGAAGGAATTAATTAGAAGTGCAGCCAGAGACTGCAAACCCTATCAATGCTGTCAACTTTTCCGCTGCATTTGCTAAACGATAGCACCTTATTTGGCGAACATTTCCCCTATCTGGCATTGGTGCTGCCATCTGGCAAATATGAAAAAAACTCAGTGCAACAATTTTTACGCACGAGAGCTAGCATAGCTTAGCGCATATTAGCTATGGTGATTCTGTCTTGGTGTCTTGTGTCTTGGTGTCTGTCTGTCACGTCCCGGTACCGTTCCAAGACCAGGTGAGATAGAGACTTTGGGTTTTCAACATATGACAGCTTAGGGTCTCTACTATTTCGTGACAAAATTTCGTGCCGTGAAATTTATAATTAAAAAATTATTCAACAAATTCCAAAAAGATTACAATGGCGCCTATGGGGAAAATTACATAATTCTTTAAACGGTCATAACTTTGGCTGTGTATAAAATAAAGTCGTAATTTCTGGTTCTAGGGTATGGTTTTTGGGGATGGCCAATCTAACGGTGTCATTCAAATTTACCCCGGACTCGCCTGGTTGCCATGGTGACGAAATTCGGGACAAAATGGGCTATAACTTGGCTTCTGTTATTAAAGATATTTGCGAGATCTTTGTGTCTATAGGCTATATCATCATAACAAGCAATGGTGATGTGCTTGTTAATGGTATCAACATCGATGACCTTGCATGACCTTGAACCTAGAAAATAGAGGATTTTGTGCGATTTTTGGCTGCAGAAGAGTGAAGTGCAACGAAATGGATGGAGATAAACTGATATTAGCTGCGAACAGGAACTGCCATAAGCTCTTGTGTGTCTCATGAGCATTAGCTCGGATTTCTTGTTTCTTGTACTTGCAACGTGGCAGCAACATTTGCCTCCAAAATGTAAGCAACAGCGCATCGGGCCAAATCTGACATTCCCTGAAACTTCAGCCAAATCCGTCTGTAAGTTTTGCTGTAATCTTCCAAACAACCTTTTTGCCCTATCTGGTCAAAAATCTGAAAATTCATTCCTGGATGCGGAAAACAATCCAGATGACCACCAAAATCTTGCACACTCCAGCCAGGGCTACATTCTACCTTCCTGGACAATTTCAGCCAAATCCACCTGTAGCTCTTTCTATAATCCTGCTAGAAAACCAACGGATAAATAAATAAATGACGCCTGCAAATAACTGCAATAACACAACCTCACAGCTGGTGGGGAGGCAGCCGAAGGTGAAGATTTGGTGATCCTACCTTGCACGCTTTTGACTGATCCACCCGTGTGACAGAGAGACAGACAGAATTGCGATGGCTAAGTAGCAGTAGCTGCTTTTGTGCGGAAAAATGACCAAAGAAAGAAAGGATAAAAGAATTAAAGAATAAGCGAAAGAACGAATGACTCACTCATGCAGTTGGTAGATTTTCTCGGAGTAGGAGAGTTCATCAAGAAGTTTGTTTGTGTTTCGTTTCTCTGCTGCTAGGACAATGCCATCCATTGCTAGAATACCGAGGCACGTTCCTGCGTGACCGATCGCTTCCATTGCATACTCGACCTGATACAGGCGGCCTGCAGACCAGACAAGGCAAAGTCACTGATTGGTGCTGTCACCCGATGAATCATAACTAGACTAGATGAGCGCATTTTCAGCTGGGACTTAACCCGCAAATCTCCGAAATCTACTGTATAGCATCATCCGGCAAAACAGCCTACACATAACAGCACTGAAGGCTGAAAAACACCAGGAAATTCACAGATACTCATTTAACACAATATGTCATTCAACTCCCACAAGTGTACATTTTCCAAATGGCATGTAAATCCATCGAATTTATATGACTTATTAGCAAAATAGTTTTATTAAGCAAGACTCTCAGTCAAGCAACCCAAGCTCTACAGTTGACAATAAAAAAGTGAAATACATCCAACCTTCTGGCGAGAAGATAGTAGTTCGCGAGTCATATCTTCGTGACTAGTCACACACACAATTACAAAGCACAGCTCTATACAGCATCATCTGGCAAAACAGCCTGCATATAACAATTTCCTAGGGTTCCCACTCAAATGACAGAATCAAAATTCATGACTTTTTCAGCACCATAAAAACAACAAAAACCCATCAATGCACTTAGTTATTTTAGTGAAAAAAAATGATATATGAAGTATTACCTGACAGATTAATGATGTATCATCAAGCACATGATATTTATATAAAAACGTCTCTAGAATCAGAACCTGGTGCTATTTACATTGTTACAATGTCACTCATGTTACACTGGTGCTTCACAAATGTTACTGGAAAAAATTACAGATTCAGTGTCTTGGTTTTTCAGGATAACACTAGCAAAAATCAGGACTTTTTCATGACTTTTTCAGCACCCATGTCCAATTTCAGGACTTTTCAGGTCCTGAAAAATGAAAAGTCAAATTTCAGGACTTTTTCAGGACTTTTCAGGTCCAAAGGGGAACCCTGATATCAGCCGTCATTAAGCGGCAAACTGACTGCGAATTAAGCTAAATGTAGAAAAATTGCTGCAATAAGTGCTACAACAAACGCTAACGTATAAGCCTACTACAGATATTTAATTCAGTCTATTTCTAAGATGCAGCAGGCTGGTCACATGGCCACATACTTCGTTTCCGGTTTCCGCAAACGTAGCAATTGAGTTTGGGGTGGAATTTCCGCCGCTCCAGCAAATAGACGGCACATAGCACGGCGGAATTTCCGCCATTCGAGATTTCTTCATTTTACAATACATAGGGGCACCCACACCAGCAGCTGCCCAGGGTCCCCCACGTAAAATCTGGCCCTGTGCTCAGCTCAACGTCAGAAGTCCCTTCAGTCGGTAACCCCCGGCCCGTGCAGAGCTCTAATTGCCGGGTTTATCTACATTACTGATTACATTACTGATTACTGATTGACAGACAAATTTGCTAACGATAATATAGCGAAATAATAAACATAAAAGGTAAACATGCAGTTTAACGGCCTAAACAAAATACAGTCAACTTACCGCCTATATACAGGCGAAGCTTAGAGTTAGGCTTAGGTTTAGAGCTAGGGTTAGGTTAGGGTTAGGGTTAGAGTTAGGATTAGGGTTAACTGACCGCATGCACGCTTTGGCCCGTATAGGCAGTAAGTGGACTGTGAATTTCGTTTAGGCCGCTAAACTGCATGTTTACCGCATAAAATACAATACTTTACAACGATAATATGTACATTATCATTACCATTTCCAATAATTAACTAACAACTCCGAAAATCAAAACATACACTGTCAGCATAAACTATTTAATTCATAAACACATCAAATGGATCATACTCATGTTGTTCTGCAACAGTACAGAGATGTGCGGATCCCGAAATTTTGGGTCCGGGTGAGTCTGCGGAATTTGACCGAGAATCCGCGTCCGAAACAGAAGAAAAATATTGAATACGCTGTCAGTCCCATTGGTCAGTTTGTGTTTGCAGTAAATACGCCTCGCCTTTAGTAAGTGAAGTAGGCCATTAGGCTTATAGCAACATAACTGACAGCAGTGGGCGCTAGTGGGCCTAAAGGGTTTTTTTAATGCATTTTGCTAAACAAGACAAAAATTAAACATGCTTTCCAAAGTACGTTAGCAGTTATTAAAAATACATTTGTCACGGAACAGTATCTGCATCAGTCCGCTTTCGCAGATTTTGTCTACCTTTGATCCGCTGTCAGTCCGCGTGACTGCGTCCGCAAAAATCTTGCGGATCTATATACGTTCGTGGACTAACGCGTCCGCAGTCAGCACATTTCTGTTCTGTAATAGTTCCTAAAGCGGAGTTTCCACTTTCCACCCAAAGCTACTAACGCAAGAAAGTGGTCAAAAAGTACGTACTATAGGCCTAAACGCAAAAACGCAAAAAAAGTACGCAACAAACGCAACTGACATAGTTGACGCAACGGCTGTTTTAATACGCAGGCCTAATTATACCCGATAAAGGTGATGTTATTCAACAGCACATTGACAGTTAGACGATGTGATGGTGAGTGATATAACCTCTTTTATGATTTTTGCTGTTTTTCGATGTGTCACTCATTGCATGTCGCCGTTAACAAGTGTATAAAGTACAAACTGATGTTTTGTACATTTATACATATACACTGTGTCCCAAAAAAAGTGATAACAT
>Ga0209454_1003702_pt1 | contig 11090 bp, 6 predicted proteins | sample WorMetHERISLAND1_2_FD_187400 | JGI IMG/M metagenome (GOLD analysis project Ga0209454, IMG submission 187400) | Marine gutless worms symbiont microbial communities from Max Planck institute for Marine Microbiology, Germany - Olavius geniculatus... | ecosystem: Host-associated > Annelida >...
TGGCTAAATTTGTCATTTTTTGTGTTCTGTGATTTCCCAAGGTAAGACGGTTGCACTAAATAGATGAGGTGGGAAATGAAACCACCATTCGATGACATATAGTCTCATTAATAAGTGTGCCAAAAATTATTATAATCGGACATTCATTGTTCCTGTTATTGCAAAAAATGTAGTCACATGCTTTTTTGAGACACAGTATAGTAGCAGTAGCAGCAGCAGTAGCAGTAGTAGTAGCAGTAGCAGCAGTAGTAGCAGCAGTAGTAGCAGTAGCAGTAGCAGTAGTAGCAGTAGCAGTAGTAGTAGCAGCAGTAGCAGTAGCAGTAGCAGCAGTAGTAGTAGTAGCAGTAGCAGCAGTAGTAGCAGTAGCAGCAGCAGTAGCAGTAGCAGTAGTAGTAGCAGCAGTAGTAGTAGTAGCAGTAGCAGCAGTAGTAGTAGCAGCAGTAGTAGCAGTAGCAGCAGTAGTAGTAGTAGCAGTAGTAGTAGTAGCAGCAGCAGTAGCAGTAGCAGCAGCAGCAGTAGTAGTAGTAGCAGTAGCAGCAGTAGTAGCAGTAGCAGCAGTAGTAGTAGTAGCAGTAGCAGCAGTAGTAGCAGTAGCAGTAGCAGTAGCAGCAGTAGCAGTAGCAGCAGTAGTAGTAGTAGTAGTTGTAGTTGTAGTAGTTGTGATAATTGTTGTGGTTGTCTCGATGTGTTTATAGATCGTGTTGGTGTGATGACTGACAATGAGGTATCACTACAGCAGCAGTTCAGAGAGATAGTCAATGCCAATCTACAGCATACAGTGCCACCAGCATCAGCGTCAAGTCCGCCTTTATCAGTAGAGTCCTCTCAACAGCTGCTGTCTAGCCAAGGTCCTGAACACTGTTTCTAATACTCACTGAGCTTACATTTAATTCAATTTTGACACCTTAGAAAAGTCAGCAAGTCAGTCGGCACATTAAGTGATAATGTGTAAGTGCAGAACTGACTGTATTTTTTGAGTAATATTGGTTGTTGTTTTTGTAGTTGTTGTAGTTGTTGTTGTTGTCTCAGGCGTAAACCACATTTCAGTTGCTTGAAAGTCTCACATGCTGCAGAAATCAAAGTCCGAGTCAAACTGACTGAAAATTTATTTGACTTTGACTTTTTTACATCAAAATCATCTGACTTTGACTTTGACTCAAGTCAAGTGACACTGTCTGTCACCAAGCAGTATAATTTGGTACGGGTCTCACCACTTGGGAACGTGGGAGAGATGTGGCCTACCGCCCATATGGCTGAGCTGTGAATGTACTCACTGTAAGCACATGGCCAACAAACAGCGATGAACATTGACTCTTAGGCTGTTGTGGTGTTTTATGCTTTATCTTTTAACATGTGATTGTGTTTGTAGGCGGCGGTAGTTCGGATGACTCGCTGGTGCAGCTTCTGGCATCACTCGCTGCCGAAGCATCTCAGGACTTTGTCCTCGAGCCATCTCCCATCCTCACTTATGATGACGCCATCGCTACTGCTGCTAATACTGTTGCTGACGTCATTGATGATGGTTTTGAGCCGTCGTCGCAGCATGTTTTGCCTCTGTCAGCGGAGGAGAGGCAGGAAATTCTGGAGCAGAGTCAAGAGATGAGCCAACGAGTCTGGGATAACGACGCTGACAATGATGAAGATCATTTGCTACAACTAGCCACCGATGCTGCTGCTGACGATGATGACGATAACATGTATGTTTTACTGTCACTGGCTTCATTTTTAGTCGACCGTACATTATTAACAGTCAAGCTATTGTCATGATTTTCGTCCGTCTGTCCTTCCGTCCATTACAAATGTATTGTGGTTAAACTGTGCAAGATGAGGCCTAGGTTGCTATTGATCACTAATAGGAAGTCACGTACTTGCTTTCAAATGTCATATAAATCATTGACCTTGGATGACCTTGAATGGTCATAACACACTATGGAATGGAATGTTTCAAGCAGTAATTGGCCATATCCCAGAAATGCTGCAAAATAGGGCCAAAATTACTATTAATCACTAATAGGAAGTGGCATACGCCCTGTCAGATTAGATAGAAATCATTGACTTTAGATGAGCTTGAAGACCGTTATGCACTATTGTGGCTAAACAATGCAAGATACCGCCTAGGTTGCTATTGGTCATTGATTAGAAGTCGCATGTTGTTTTTCAAATGAAATAAAAAAATCATCGACCTTGGACAACTTTGAAGGTCACTGACAGCCAGTATGGTTGGCTATTCTAGCAATAGCTGGGCTTTTTGTTAAACTAGGCGTCTAATTCACAAAATATTTTTTTTAATTTGTAGATCAACTCTATGATTTATTGGCTATTGAGTGTACAAAATTTTATTTAGATTCATTGAGATTTGACATTTTTATTGTTTATTTACTTTTTTTCTGGACACAGTGTAGGTTCACTTAAATACAACGAAGCGGTCCAGGGAGTGCTGTAAACTCTGTGGGATTTGGGACAGAGTAGTAGTAGTTGTTGTAGTACAGTATCCGTTGTTCGTTGTTGTAGCGCTGGTGTGGACCTGACAGGTATGGATGCATCGTGGAACAGTTCACAGTGGGTCTCTATACATCATGATGCAGATATCAGTCCGACTCATATCAACAACACTGATGACGACGACGACGACGATGATGATGATAGTCGTCTGCCTCAAGTGGATGGTCTTACTGACAAGAAAAGTACACCAACTTATCATTGCTTAGCAGCTTTTCGGACATCTCTGTGCCTTGGTAGTCTAGCCGTAGCATGTTGGACTGGTGATCATGAGGTGGCTGGTTTGACCTTTGGCCTAACAACCCTGGGCTGGTTGTTCACACACATGTGCCTCTGTCACTAAGCAATATAATTTGGTACCGGCTTCACCACCAGGAAGGTAACAGCAGTATATGGGAAAGATCTGGCCTAGCGCTCATATAATGAGTTGTGTTTGCACTCACTGCTGGCTCTGGGCTTTTGAAACAGATACAGAGATGAACTCCACCCGATTCGTCTCCAGTTAGTCAGCAGTCGTCTTGTCGCTCGAGTCTATGCCCATCACCTTCATGTCTTCTTTTAATGTGTCTTGCCATATTCTTTTGGGTCTTCCAATGTTCCTCTTGCCATCATCAGGTCTCCATTCTATGGCCAGGCTAGCTAGCCTCTTTGGTGGAAGTCGCAGGATGTGTCTGATGAAATGTCTTCTTCTCGTTGCTACTATGTCATGTCGTGTAAGGACAGCTGTGTAATAATTATGATTTATGGGTTAGTTTTAGTGTGCGGAATGCAGAGTTGCCCAATTGCTTTGGCCTCGGCCTTAGATTCCTGGCTTATGTTTCACCCTTTGCCTCATAGCTTCGGCCTCAGGATTTCGGTCTTGTTTAACATCTGTGTGTGTGTGTTTTGAAGGGCGACCGTTGTCCAGGAAACGTTCGCAGGACATGACAACAGCAACAGCAACTGATGCTAAACTGACCAGTTCTGCCGACACTTTATACAACCGCCACCCATCCAAATTCACCGTGGAGAATTCTAATCACGAGGACCTGGCGTTGAGATCACGAACATTGAGGTCAAGATTACGACACACCGGGGAATCGTCATCGTGCAGAGATAAGGGGATTGATGGACGAAGTATCAGGGTGTTGCCACGATTGTCAGTTGTATTGGACAGAGATGTGGGACAGCAGTCATCTGCGAATAATTCTACGACAGCTAAAACTTGTAGAGATAGAAAGATGGTTGAATCGCAGCACTCAGTCGTTACTCAAAACACCACTGAGGATACAGATGGTGAGGTTTTGCAGCCAAATGCATCTGGTGGTGGCAAAGCAGAACATAGTAGTCACGAGATTTCACATCAGAGGACACTTGGTATGACCAGGAGAACATCCATGCCATTTACCGAGGTCAAGGTTCATGACCTTAGTCGAACAACTGGGTCTGGTAGTCAGTCTGCACCAGGGTTGGGTAACATAGGGTCTAACACCAAGGATGAAGTTTCGGCTTCTTCTGATACTGAGTCTATGCCGGGACTGGACAGTTCGTTCACAAAGCTTGTCTCAGGATTGCGTCAAATTTTCCCACGTTGGCGAGTTAGCGGTGAAAGTGCAACCACACAGGCTGAGATGCTGGGAATTACCCAAAGTCATTGTCTTCATCAGAATTCAGAGCCACTGAAGCGGTCTCTTGGTAGAAGAAGACAAAGGTTGGACAGTGAGAGTTCTTACAGCGAGGTTGATGAAGAACAGTGGAAGGAAGGAAAAGAAAGCTGTGACCTAGTGGTGCAAGTGCAGGACTGCATGGTAGTGTTGGAGAGGTCACGAAGCATTGAGAACATGGTAAAAGGTTTCGAGATGGCTTGTTCTGTCGCCGAAACCAAGACGATGAGCCATAGCCTTTCACTGGCATCACCAATATCATTATCACCATCAAGAGATAGCCTTCAAGCAGAATCAACATCATTATCATCATCAGCAGCAGCAGCAGAAGCATCATCTGTAGTTAGAAACCTTGATCGTCGTCACAAGTTATCACTGCATAAATCTCCGAGAGACGAAGTCTTGTCTTTCAGTCCTCCACGGAAGAACTCATCTTCCCAGGTGCTAGAATCCATACCTAGCGAAAAAATCTTACATGTTGATCTTCCTCTTACCAGAGACTTGAATTCAGCAGCCCAGCGAAACGTTCATTCTTCAGAAACATCAGAATCTAGCAAAGTTGGAAATGGTAAAGACGACAGATGCTCTGTCTCGTTATTACCATTACTTGAATTATCAAAATTGTCTGGTAATATTTCTGAAGCAGTGAGGCATCGACTCAAGAGGAGGAAAGTCTGTCTTCAGTTGACCGGGTCAGGTGATATGGACACAGGTTTTGACACAGAGGTAGTTATGGATGGCTGCAATGGAACATCAGCTTCAAATGATCTCGCCTCTAGTGGGACTGATGCGGAACAAAACCGGGTCACATTGCTGCAACCCGCTCCAGATTTGTTACCATCGCCCTCTACCATGAAACGAACCAAGATGAGTGATGAAGATTTATGTCGGTCAGAGATAATACCACAACCTGATCCAGATTTGTTGTCTTTAGCAGTGGATGTTATATCTCGACCCGACCCAGATTTTGTACCCTCCATCATGAAACATGCCAAAACGACTAAAGCTAATCTAGATCGGTCAGAGGTCATACCACAACCTGACCTTGATTCTTGCCATCTTATTGAGACTACAGATGACAGAAATGTTGGCAATAGAACTTTTGCAGGTCAGGCAAAGTTTACGGTGCAATCTGACCCAAATCTGTCTTATTCACAGTCAGATATGGCTGATCATAAGTCAGAGGCTGTACTACGACCTGACCCAGATCCAACGCCTGTTATATATGTCGGTTCTGTTGATGCGTCAGTTCTCAGTCAGTCAGAGGTCATGATACTATCTGACCCAGTTCATCGTCAGCCTGACCCGCATTGTCTACATTTTATTGGTCAGACTGATTTTACAGCCGACTGCAGCATGGATGCCATGTATCGGATGGCATTGTTCTCTGATCCAGAAACTTCTGACCCAGACTCCTCCCCTCCCGTGCCTTCCTCTCCATCTGAGACCTTTCCAGGTGGAAACCAGACCTCCACTGGACAACAGATGGCTTTTTATGATGATGATGATGACGTAGAAAAAGAACAAGAACAAGAGGAAGAACGAGAAGAAAGAGAAGCCGTTGACTATACATCAGATACAAAGCATCAACTCCTTAAAGAAATCAAGCCACAGGTGAATTTTTTCCCTGAGTTGAAGCAAGATAGTCTGCATCAAACAAGTGACTATTTCACCAATGATGTGCTTAGCTCAACATTCGCAAAGAAGATAATTCCTACGTCAGACAGTGAATTAGCAGCGGATGAAGATTATGTACAAGAGCCACAGTTAGTTGTTGGCGAATCTGAAGAGAAGTTGCGCTGTAATGCAGAAGAGAGTTTGAGCCATTTAGCTGGAGATTTAAATTCTGGAAACAACGACGTGGATTTGACAGCTTCGTGTAACATATCTGTGAGGAAGATGGACTATAATGATGAAAATTTAAGCCATCCTGAGGAGAAATTGAATTTTGATGTTAATGGACATGAAAAGATGGACATCGCTGAAACGTTATCAGTCAAAGAATCCGTGACAGTGTCTGATTATGTTGTGGAAGATGGTTTGACCAAACTGGAGAACATGAGGTCGGATTTCATCAGTTGTAACAGTGACAGAAGAAAGAATTCTGACAATGTCAGCTTAATGTCAAGGGAAACATTATTCGGTGAAGAATTGACAAATGCGGTAGAGGTTGGCGATACCACAACTTCAGTCTTTTCCGGCGATGGGATGTTTAATTCGGCTGGAAAATCCGAGCTGGCTGGGAGAAGAAAGGATAATATTGGTTCAACAGCGAATGAAGAGAATTGTTCCAGTGTTTTGGTGGACAGTTTGGTGGCAGACGACCTCGTGATTATGTGTCCAGAGACTTTGCCACCTTCTCGACACCAAGTCATGTTTGATGTTGCATCGTCATGTCGAAGCATGCTGCTTCAGTCGGCGTATGATGCATTCTGCAGTGATGTCGCTGATTTACCGCCTCGGCCATGGTACATAATGATGCTGAGAATTTCAGCTTAATTACTTTTTTGCTTTTCTTTGTTAATGGCTGGTGTTGTGTTTGTTTTTCTCGTACGTTTTTTACGATGTTGTTTAACTTATTTGTTGAATGCTTTGTACGATCTTTTTTGAAATTTATGACAATTGCAGCATATTTGTTTTTACTAGCTGTTATTTATTTGTGAAGAATTTTTTCTTCCATTTTATCACAGTGTGCTATTTGATTTTTTTTATCGCAGCTAAATGTTTGTTCAAACAAAGTGGCATTCATTTTGTTCGTTTCAAAACATACTAATGTAGCACAAAGTGGCATGTGGATGTGCCGCGAAAAACTACCTGGTACTAAATTATCTAGCCATTGGGTATTGATTTTTTGTTGCATTTTTTATTAATATATTATCTCGAAAATTATACTGAGTGGGCCCAAAATGATATATGTGAATAACTAGAAATTGGTGCACATGTGTAGTAGGTGATAAGTGGTGTATATTGTGCCGTCTGTTTGCAGTGAAGGAGATGGTGTCGTTGAGGGTCAAGTTAAGTCATCTCTGGTAAACCATTTATTCATCTACTTACTCTCACTGTAACTAAGGTAAATAATGCATCTTCTACAAAAAATTCTGATGCATTCAGCAGATTTCGTCGTCAGTATTTTGCAAAAGTAGGTCTTCAATTGACGTTCAGTCTGCAGCATGGTAGCCTCCGATTGGTTTGCGACATACGCCGCTATACAAATGGGTTTTAATTAATTTATTGATTCTGGCAGACAGCAGATGTTGACAATCAGTATGATAGTTTTTGTGGTTTAGTTTTGAGTTAAGATGAGTGATTTGCAGTTCAGTAATGGTTATGTGGTGTTGATATTAAGTAAGTAAATAAAGAGTAGCTTTATGTGGCATGTAGTGCTCAAAAACTTCTAATGCATTGTGTTTATGCTTGTAGAGGCTAAGCGTCTGAAACTGTCCAAAAGCCAACCTAGAGTCCGAAACTGTGCATGCTTATTAGATGCTGTTTAATGGCTATTGGTTTTTAAAATTATTGTTTAATGCACGTCGTCATAAAAATTTCTCTAGATGTTTTAAATGAGCTGGTTTATCATGTATTTCAAATGTCATTTAATTTTTTGTGCGTACGGTAGAAGTTGATCAAGTGAATTGGATATTTAGGAGACAAGAGAATCTGTAATAGTATAATTCTGTTAACCATTGTAAAATGTAAAGTTTTGTGTTAAAAGTGCATGACACTTTTTATCACAGTGCATTTATTTTTGTCAGATTAACTGGCTATATCATGTTTATAACAGCTTGAGTTAGTTTGTTTATTTGAATGTATTTTGCTATAGGTTTGTGATTTACCCAGCACTACGCCAATGTCAAGACTTGCTTACTGGCAGTCGGAGGCATTGTCACGTGATCTAGCGGCAGCTCGGGCTGGTTCTCAGTCTCAACTGAATGCTCGTAAGCTGGTATCCTGTCCCTCACTGCTGGCCGCGGCGTTGGTCTCTGACCCAGCCATAGTGCTGGAGCCAATCATGAAGCCTCCGAGCAAATCCGAAGTCTTTGAATGGCTGAAATCGGATGGGCAGCCAATTGATTCTAAACACGCACCATCCAGTATGTATGCAGATCATAGATCAGCAGCTGCTGATTTGCCAGCAGTTGATTATGGACAGCCAGGTATATCTAAACTTTCTACAATAATGAGTACTACCAGTGCTGAAATAGCAAGTACAGGAGTCACTGACAGTGAAAGTCGGCATCATCAGACCTTAAGATCTGAGAAGCAAAGTTTTGGTATGGGTCAACAAGGTGAAACTAATAATAATGATTATGCTGATGATGATAACAAAGTTGGAAAGAAGAATGGGACAAAAATTTCATTTCAGAAACGTCAGTGTCGTGTTTCGTTCCTGACTGGAGCCGAGGTCAATTCAGCTGAATTCGTGACCGATGAAAAATTGAATTTTGGTGATGGCAAGCCAGCGACTGATAAAAAATTTCTTCCAGCTGCTGCTGCTGCTGCTGCTGCTGCTGCTGCTGCTGCTGATGATGATGATGATGATGATGATGATGATGATGGTGGTGGTGGTTCACAACAGTTTACACGTGGAAAGTCCTCCATGTCAGACTCTAGTTCTATCCTTCTGTGCAGCCAGCCAAGTTCTGATGGTCAGCGTTTACCGAAGGCTTCGTTTATTGAACTGGAAGTCCCCGCAAGCTGGAGACCTCGTCGACAGTCACAGGTGACAGACTGTTCTCCTCAAAACTCTGATTTACCACTTGTCTCTCGACACTCCGGTTTACCTCCTGGTTCTACCAGTAGTAGTTTGTCATCTGGGGAAAGGCACGTGGCAAGGATGCTGACCATGCAGAGCTGGAGAGGTCATCAAGCATCACATGTGTCATACAGTTCTCCTCAACACTTTGGTTTACCACCTGTATTTACCAGCACTTTGTCAGCTACCCAACCACCACACGTGGCAAGCACTCCTACCATGAATGTCGTGAGGAGTCGGCAGCAAGATGATGAACTTGTCGATCTGTCAGTGATTTCTTGTTCTCCGATTACTCCAAGAACAACTTCAGACCAGGTGATGAGGACCAGATCTGATGAACACAGAACACATTCTTTCAGTGTTGATGGTGATCAGAAGGAGGACCGTGCTAATGATGATGATGTGGTGGTAATTCCCTGTTCTCCTTCAACCCCAACCCCAACTTCACCTCAACCAGGCTGTATGAAAGACCCAAGAACCGACAATGAAGATGATGAAGATGACGATGATGATGTAACAGTGATACCTTGTACTCCAGTCTCCGCAACTTCATCCCAGCCTCTCAAGACCAGTTTTGTGGACGAGCGACTCTCTACCATTGGTGTTGGAGACCGTCGAGATCATGAGGTGGTAGATGATGAAAAAGTGGCGGTGGTTTCATGTGTTCCAGTTACACCAACAACGACTACTACTGTTTCGAACCAAGCTGCCCACAACAAACGTCTGAGAATCAGCCAAAGAGCTCATCATCCTAAGGTTGTTCACTCAGTTTCTTTTTACACAATGATCAATAAATTGTTTGTTGCTTGTTAAGAATTGTTTTATCTGGTATTAGCTGTATATTGGGGTATTTATTAAGCCATGCATGCATTAAAGGTCCATGGCCATGGCTATACTCAAGCAATTTCCGTAGATTTAAATTAGACATTTAACCTTGCATATAATTATAATTTGTCAATTTGAGCTTCATAAATATATGACAGTAATGCGCAATTTCAAACGAAATGCGGCAGTACATTATGTTATGCAAAATATTCTAATCTATCAGTGCCCCCGGTGACGTCATGGCCCTAGCCCATAGATGTCATGAACATTAATGGTCTAGCCGATGACGTCATCAGTCCATAGGCTAAACTCATGACGTCACCGGGTCCATCATGGCGGCACGTTTTCTACTTCATTTTCGTAGATTGTCGATTTCAAAGGTAAATTTTTCCATGTTGACAAAATGCTCAGTGACGATATTACTCTCAAAGTTATCAGATAATTCTGCACTTTTCGGAAAATGGATAAAATGTGTGTGTTAATTTTGGTGTCCATGGACCTTTAAGTTCATCAGAAAGAAGAATAATGTCTTTCTCCCTGAGCCACAAGGCCTGTAGGGCGGCACTGATTTGTGTTTTCTTATTCCTCAGCCAGACACCAGTTTACACTGCGAGACCAAGGATGCAGGGCTAGGGCATTGAACACTGTTTGTCCACGCCCTGGCTGTTGCAAGTGCATAAGTGTACTTATAGCTGGCTCAAATTAATGAATTTACCGGCACTCGTGGAGTTATTGGCTGGTTATGCAACTGCAGACGATAGGCAGTATAACTGTGGAGTTGGACTTTTTATAATTAGTGGCATAGTTTTCTTTGGTGGATAATTAGCATTGAGTTGATTTTTTGAAAGGCATCTTTTAGTCATTTTATTAATCATTTGATTATATTATGCATTTTGTTGTATATTGTCTTAAATTTTGTAATTGCTTATTTTGTTCTACTGCACCAACAGCTTGCAGCCCACAGACTATTAATACTGGCACAGTTGTTGTGTATAAATTGTATTTTATCATTTGCCAGTCACTACTATCCTGCATCACAGTTATTTGTTTTCTATAGGTCTACAGGGTGTGGCAAAAAAAGTGGACCCCTCAGTTTTTTTGCCATTTTCACAGCAACCGTTTGAGATTTTAATATGAAATTTTACAGCTTTATTTGATTTAACCTTCTACATATAATTGCCAAGTAAAATGTGATTTTGTTGAAAAACGACAAAGTTATAGACATTTTAACATGACCCCCTACTGATTTTTTTCAGCATTAAAAATGTTTAAGCAAAAGATGCTGTTTAATTTTCAAAAACTGGTTACACGTTACTGCCGATGACGTCAAAGTGACGCTTTGATACACAGTAATTTATATTGTTTGTAAA
>Ga0209454_1003703_pt1 | contig 11090 bp, 3 predicted proteins | sample WorMetHERISLAND1_2_FD_187400 | JGI IMG/M metagenome (GOLD analysis project Ga0209454, IMG submission 187400) | Marine gutless worms symbiont microbial communities from Max Planck institute for Marine Microbiology, Germany - Olavius geniculatus... | ecosystem: Host-associated > Annelida >...
ACCCCCCACCTTAAGACTACCTGGGGGTACAAAAATGATTATGGTTGTACTAAATTTGCTGATAGGAATGGGATAATGATTCTCAAGAAGAGCGAAAAAAGTTTTGTTGAAGTGATGACTGATGATGTCGTCAGGTGTACTTTTGTAAGCTTACACTTCTAGTATTGTAATTTTGCTAGTCTACGACTTACGTTTTCCGTGCGAGTCACTAGTGTGACTAAAATTAAAACACTGGCTAAAAACACTGGTAGTGAGTCACTACCAGTGTTTTTAGCCAGTGTTTTAATTTTAGTCATAGTCGACGAAAATAATTTTAGTCATGCTGTGTAATGTAGGCCTAAGCGACAACTGTGTTTGCGTACTGATTGAACAGGCAGCAAAGAACAAGAGATGTTTTCTGACGTTGCTCTTTTGGGACTCCTTTGATGTTACGGTACCGTGTTGAAATAAATAAGTAACAGAATTTTACCTTGGTGCTTATCTGGTTCTCCAGCAGTGCAAAATTCAAGATCCTAGCTTCATAGACTGTATGACAAGTAGCAAACTGTACAGGAACAGGAAGCAGAATTTCCAAGTGCTAAAGCCGAATGTGAATTGCGTAACTTTAGCGGCCGGCTGTTGTAGTACCCCGCAGGTGTACAACGTAAATTGGGTTGTACCCCCTGCGTGGTACATCCCGCAAAAGTGGTGGGGACATGTCCCTCCCAGCTCCTAAGGTGGCGCCGCCCTTGTACGTCAACAATGCATAATCCATCAGCAATCAAAGTGTCAAATTTCAGTCAAATCTGCCAATGCAAACGATAATTACAGTGGCTTTTGTGACGACACCCCTGAACGTTAAGTGTCTGGTACTAAGCAACTGCACAGACATGTAAGCTTAACTGTCAAACTGTATGCGATAAACTTTTTATCACCATATTCGTTTTCTTGTCTCAACGGTTTAATTAAAACATGAAAGATGATCGTCTACAAAAATACCATTCGTTAATTATTTTTTACATTGACTGTGTCAACGATCATCACTTCCAATCGTGCGACTAAAGTATGTAACACCATACTGGTAATGCAAATATTGTTATCAATGTTCAATTATTATAATTAATAACTCCACAAACAGATAATATTTATAAACAAAATTTAGTAATGGTTTTAGCAATTTATTGGGGATTAAGCGCAAAATTCTATTTAGATTGATTCAGATTTAACATTTATCTTGTACAATATCCAGAGGGTTACTTTTTTCCAGACAGTGTATTACGTAATCAAAATAACACACAAATGTTCACATTTTGGACACTTTGGCTGACATTTCATCCAAAAAACCTGCTGTGCCAACACCAGTATTGGTCCTGCAGTGTATCTCAGCAAAGCAAACCAGAAATTTACGCCAAAGCCCAACGTGAGGCCGCCGGGTTCCGTAAGTCCGATTGGAGAAAGACTGGAGAAATCGGCACTCCACTGATTTTCGTGAAAGAGAGTCGCGACCCTTCCGTAAGGAGCCAGAGACACTTCTCTATTTTAATTAGCACCTAGTTTTGCACCGGGACATACTTCAAGATTATTCTTTACACACTCAGCGCACTGCCGGCATGTCCACAACCACTACTGGTCACCAGTCTTCAACTTGTTGAAGTTTGACCATACGCCGAAGAAAAAGAAGAATTTAGAGGGTTGAAATTCCCCTGGCAGTAAAGTCACTTGGCCTTAACCAAATGCATTAGCATATGCAGAATGTGCATTGTTGACTTAGGGTGGGTCAACATCCACGCCTGCAACTTTTCTGTTAGTGGACCAAAGTTCAACAAATTTTTTTGCCGAACCCCACATGAATCGCCCTCAATTAAGTTTGTTCGCAATTTTTGATATCTCAATCAGATCATGAGACATTAGCGATCAAACTCAAAAGTTGTGCGAAACCATGCCACATTCCGAGACGTTTTGTTCTGTCAAATTTTTGGGGTGCGGGTCCCTTGAAAATGTGGTCTTACCCCCTCTACACAGTTATATGCGTAGATACACTAAATGCTAAGCCAATTTTTGACACCCCTCTCTAAAAAATTGTAAAACGAACCCCCGTCTCCGACAAGGTGTGCGCTAGTAAGAATTGATCATTTTCTAGTGCGTGTAAAAATTTGGGTGTGCAGCACCCCCTACGGGCCGAAATAGTCTCCAGAAAGTCAATTTGGGTGGGTATGATTTCACCTTTCTCCGTAATTAGTGGACCAAAGTTCACAGGACATCCGATTTCAAATATCTTCATGCGTTCTGGAGATATTTGCCGTCGAAGTATAAAGTAGTGGCCAAATTTTGCATACTTTTTGGCCTCTAATTTTTTTTTGGGGGGGAGGTCCCCAAAATTTTGGATTTAATTTTCAAAAATCAGTCAAGTACAGACTACAGTTCAAAATTTTACGCCGATTGGCTGACAGAGTTCAAAGATGCCATGGCAAAAAAATAAATAAAAAATGACACATCTGCAGTAAAACATAAGTCCACTCTGAAAACTATCGTTTCCGGGCGGACTAAAAATGGTCCATTACTCAACTGCCCACAGTAAACTTGCTCGAAATGTCAGCCAATTATGGAAACACAGGCACAGAGATGAGTTACAATCAAAAATGTTGGGATGATTTTTTGAAACACAGTGTAGGCCTAAAGTCTTATCAAAAGGTTAGAACATGTGCAACAACTGTGTATAGCTCCTCACGGCTCTACACAGATAAGAACTATGCAGCATCAACTGCCATATGTGATCACACATCAGTTACAAAGATTACACATTACTTTCAATCACAGTCCATCTTTACTTCATACAGGTACTGGTGTTTAATGACTGAAAAAATGATGGCTAGATAATGATGAATATATGTCAATAAAATTAATATTAATCTGCTGCAGTGAAGCAGCTTAGCTATCGCTGAAAACTGAAATAACAAAACAACAACCAATGCACCACTCTGCATACTGCATAAATAACGCCCTAAAATGCAAGACATCCAGTTTGATACATTTCAGTTTCTGCATGACACAAATTGCAAATTTCATTTCTGGATTATGCAAAGTTCACTACCCAAATCAGTTCATCACTGTCAACAAAAAATACGCTGACAACAATATCAGGTACAGCTTAAATGTGAGTATCAACTATCATATGTAATGTACTTCTTTTGCAAATCATGACTTTGTAAAATTCAATGACATCAAAATAACAGCAAGCAAGGATTAATAGCACGAATTAACACTTTAGTAGTTTGAGTATCAGTTTCAACGTGTTTTCAAAAAGTCATTATAAAATTTAACTGGAACTTTTGCCACGGAGTTGCAGAATTCCAGATCATGAGTTGTAGCCAGTGCTTGTGGTGACACGTAGTTCTCACGTGTCGGATCAAACTGATCTCTTTTCAGAAATTTCAGAAACTCATGCCTTGGACGAAGGACTTTTACACGAGTCCTGAGAATAGTCGGCCAACGAAGAATATGCTCATGACTGAACCCAATTTCATTGTGTATGAAATCGAACCTCTCCAACATTGCTTCCCTGGCTATAAACAAAAACAGCACACAAAATGCATCCCAAATGCCACTCAACTTTATTATCTACTGTAACAGATACAATGAGCTAAAATATTGCTTCATTTAACATGCTCAGTATTTTTGGAGTAACTAGTAACATTATAGAACTCTAACTGTTACCCTGATCATCCCATGACAACCAAGGTCAATATGTTATAACAGTATGCGGTTGCAGAGACTGATGCTGGCAGTCATGGCTATTATACAGGTTAGTCCAAAAAGCAAGACACCATGTTTTTTTATAAATTCATGAAATTAAGTCTAATTTTCTACTTTTTCTAATGTCACAGTCAGTACATTTACAACAAACCTATCATTAAAGCTTTATTTAATCAAACCTCAAATGCTTTGCTAAACTGATGTGTGATGTAATAACTTAAAATTCACAAAATCTGCTGATGTATCATTTGCAAGTAACACAAACCAATAATAATTCTGGACATAAAATATTAAAAAACACTTTTTATCTAACCACACAAACAGTAACTCTTAGTCCAGTTAAAAAAATATGCCAATTTACCTGTTATGTATATCATTGGATCAGCAAGAAGAATCTGTTTCAATTCAGGCTCTGAAAATCCAAGAAACTCTGTCAGTGTGAACTTTGCTGTCTGAGCACAATAACACAAAACAAAACACTCCAAAAAAGATTGTTAACATATGCAGAATTATAACAAGGAGCCCAGCTATCACTAGGAAAAGCCGACAGTACCACCTACGTCCGAAGCCCAGACTCCAATATCCAGTCATGGAGAGAAAGTGATTTGTCAGAAGTGAGACAGTTCCATGCACGCTATGTTAACGGAATGCTGTCTTGAAAGCTAAATGAATCCTAGTATAACAGATATTGCACGTGGCCATCTCGCCAGGCGATATAAATGTTTACAGAGTAAATGAAGAAGAAAATATCAAATGCAGGTTTTACAAATATTTCCCACAATAAAAACGCCTTGCTCGGGAAAACACAATAGAGCCTATACAGTTCCTGTTGCAGTAATGACCTTCAAGATCAATCATTCAAGGTGAATGATTTTCATGTCATTTGAAAGCCAATATGCAACTTCCTATAAGTAATCAATAGCAAAGTAGGCCCTATCTCTCACTGTTTAGCCGCAATAGCATATAACGGCCTTCAAGGTCATCCAAGGTCAATGATTTCCATATAATCTGTCAGGGCGTATGTCACTTCCTATTAGTGATTAATAGTAACCTAAGCTGTATCTCTCACCATTTGCAAGATATGACCACTTATAGCTTTAAACATTCTATTCAAAATTGCAGCCAAACCACTGCAGATGTACACATGGTCACTATTGACAGCAATAGGAAGTCGCCACCACCCTATCCGCTGGTACTCTCTACAACTTACCGTTCACCCACAATACCACACAATTGGCTTACCATAGTGCGTTATTACCATTCAAGGTCATCCAAAATCAGTAATTTCCATCTCATTTGAAAGCCAGTATGCGACTTCCTATTAGTGATCAATAGCAACCTAGGCTCTACCTTGCACTGTTTAACCACAATACATCCATGACAGACGGACGGACAACAACTCATACCAATAGCTCGACCTTTACCAAAGTAATGTCAGCTATAAACTGGTTACATTTGACTACGTTACTGCAACAACAAACATAGTCCTATGTTTTATTACAACAAAGTGAAAGAATACAAAGCTACATAATCCGCAACCAAAAAACAAGCCCCTTTTCTGTATAGCTCCATGAAACATCATCCAATTTTAATAAATTTTGGCATGCAAAATCAATAAAAAACATGGCATAATACACCTACAGTTTCGCCTACTTCACCTTAATGCTGTCACTACACTACCTTGTGAAAAGCACTAGCTGTAGTTTGGCCGTTTGCAACTATGAATTATTCATACTGGATAGCGCATGCGTTGGCTCAGAAATGATTAAATGAATAGTGACAAACACGAATACAGGTAGCAATAACTGTCTCTCAAAAAGTTAAACATGTTACATCACATTATTACATCATAATAGGTGCTCATCCAGCACAAGTGCAAGCAATCAATGTTGACGCCACTTGCCACCAGCACGTTTAATATTAATAAGCGATTGACTCAAAGCAGCCCACTTGCTGTTGATGTATGTTGCATCATTTCACTTTGTTGACATACAATCTTAAAATAAATATGATTAATGTTAAAAAAGTAACAGATATTCATCGGTCTCAGTAATTTTCTGAGCCGATGCATGCACTACCCATGTACCCAGTACGTATTCATTGTTGTTACAACCACACTACGACTTCTGCGTTTCACAAAATAGGGTAGCAACAGTATTAAGGTGAGGTGGACGAAATGCACTTGCAGACATTCATGTCAAAGTTCTTCCTAACGTTGCATGCCAAAAATTATTAAAATCAGCCAATGTTTCATGGAGCTATTCAAAAAAGAAGAGTTGCTTGGTTTTTCTGGACATGTATAAATATGTACCGAGCAGTGGTGTCATGGCTAGGGGGTGGGGTGCAGAAGGGATAGAGGCACTTGCCCCACCTCTAAATCTTGGGCAATCAAAAAATTGTTGGAACATCATCTTCTTGTCAGACCATTTCTGTCAGTAAACTTTGGGTCTGAAAGATGCACATCTTGAAGAAATAAAAGGGCAAAATTAAAATTCTGAGCATGCAGTAGAAAATTTGCAGCTGTCTGCCAAAATTCTATCAGAAATTTGCAGCATCTGTCATAAAATTGCAACTTCTGGCCTCGCCTACTTCTTAACCCATGACGCCACTAGTACCGAGAGGTACATAAAAAAGGAAACACAATGTTTACCATTACTGCCTTCACTACAATGCTCGAGGCTAATCATTTCAAAAACTGTCCAACTGCATGACCGATGTAAAGCGTGTATAAATGCCATCCTGAATATTAAATACCTTACTGAGAAAAATATAATAAAAAAGTAATTAAAAAACCTATACGTACCTGTATTGCACGTTTTTCGTAAACAATAATCTTTGGATATTTTGTGACAACTGAACGAACTTCTGCTCCTAAACACAACAAAAGTTTGACAGATCACTGAGATCACCACTGTAACTGACGACTGTACTGTAAGATTGAGTATGAATCACATATGCGCATGTACATGTAGAAGTACTTGGCATGTGCTTGCAAGGTTTGCATCAGCGATAGTGGTTCAACAATAAAAACGTAGGTGTACTTGTGGATACTTTTATAACTAAAGACAACAATTACATTTTACCTCCTCCCCGGAATGAAAAATTCTATGACACTTCACTGAAAAGAGCAGCTGTTCTTCATAAGATAATAAGGATGTTAAATTCATTTTTTTCCAAATTCAAATTTTGATCGCTAAAATTAGGATAAAATTCGAACTTCGTTTATATATTTGTAAAGAAGCTTAAGCAATTTGCGTTTGATGTCTGCATTGTGGAGCGGATGAAGGTCATAGCATGCACGCCACATGCCGGGAAGCAGTCTATCAACAGTGCAATCAGCCAGGACATCAAGCCATGTCTACTGCGCTCTATTACCGTCGATTGACGTCTGCTCTGTGTCTGGGCCACCAAGATTTGTCACTTTGATAGCTTGCATCAGTATACAACAGGCGCCAGGGGCGCAGTGCAAGATGGAAAGTAATTGAACGCGGGCGTCGCTTGAAGTGACCACCGGCAGAGAACAAAGATCGTCACACAGTGCACCGCTGAAGCGCTCCACTTTCAAGGCAAAACCAGGGAAACTGTCTGCGTCTAATTAGTGATGCTTGGATTCGAATATCGAAGGGTTGACAAACGAATATAAATTCGAACTTGAAATTCAAAGTTCGTAAATCCAAACTTTGTTTAACAACCCTATAAGATAAGTTCTTGTTACCATGCCAGACACTGGCAGACAGAATACTTCACAAAGTACATAACAACAGACCTGAAAGCATGAAATCCTGTTGTAAATATCCCAGCTGAGTATCAATTTCTTTTGTTGCCGTCGTAAGAACAAGTGGCGCTCTCGACACAATCTTAGCAATGGACTCTTTGGAAAACCTCTTTGATTCAAGGTAGTTTACACGTACCTGCATGTCATCTATGGATTCAGTCAGCAAGAGTGGATTCCGTGTAATACATTCGCCAATATCACATTCTTTCACATCACAGTGATGCAGAAATAACAAAACAGGCTTTACATCACGCTCAAAGTCTAACTTTACAAGCTTCTCTGCTAAACTGATATCACGTTCCTCAATCTTTGACAGATTAACTCCAAGCATAACTAAATTGCGGAGTGTTTTTGATTCATTAACATATGCAGCTAAGCTAAATGACTTCTTAGGAAGAGCAGGAACAATGCCAGAAACATTGAGCTCAGTTTGGCGTTGCTCTCGTTCTGACGCATTTAATGGTTCTATTCCATCATTGGTAACTGCACTCAATGACGTATCAGCTATCTCATCAGAGGTATGAGTATGTAAGGCAGAACTGAAAAACTTCACTTGCGAGCTCATTTCTGCTTTACTCAACAAACGTCTGCAGCCATTCAATATAGGCCATGAACACAACACAAACAGCGCATTTTTCTTCGTCCAATTTGGAAATCGAGAAAAACGAAAAGATACATGTGGTGCCCAGTGACGTGACGTAACACCACTTCGAACAATATAATTCGTTAGTCTATATAACCCTTTCATTTTCGTTCCAGAATAAAAAGAAAACATGCAATACTGTTGAATTACATATTCAGAAATATTACTCTCAGATTACCACAAACTATAGCATTATAAAAATAAAACTAAAAAATAAACAACAACATGATGAGGAAGAATATTTAAATCAAAAACAAATTAGTGATGACTCGTTATCAAGATTTCAATTTCAATTCGATAATCGATGATTCGATACGATATTTGCAAAAGATCGCGTTATCGATATAAATATATCGCGATATCGATATCGATGGGATAACAATATTTTTTGTAAAGAAAGTATTCAAATCTTATACAAGCACGTTTACTGAAAATGCTGCAACTAAAAACTAATGATAACACTGGAGCCACTGATATTTATATATAAATATACAAATTAGTACGCCAATTGTTATTGTCGCATATTTTATGACGAAAACAGTGTTCTGCCAATTGACAGTTACTTTTTACTCCATCCTTGAAATCAGTTTCATGAGTTATTTTGCCCTACCTTAGCAGTATTTCTCTTTATCAGTTTTCAGCTCAATACTATGTTTGAACCACTTTCGGATAACATTTCACCATTTTCACTCTCATTATTTCTGCAATATATCACTAATTTGCTAATTTCTCAGCTCAAGACTTATGTTATGCAAGCCATCTGCAATATTCACTTTTTTAGCCATTGCAAAGCTCAACTGTTAGTCAATTAATCATGTTTGGTCTGGTTTAACAATGGTTTCAGTGACATGACATCAAGCACGAAACACTCATGACCTTAACTTTCTACGCAATAACCTTAAAATGATGCGACTTTGCAAAAGCACTTAAACCTGAAATCATAATATGTAATATAAAGACATTAAAAATCATATCAAATAACTTAACATTTAAGTGTGCACTATGTTAGACAAAAACTGCTAATCTGCACCTAGCATTTTATAATCTTACTCTTTTAGACACGTATAGCAAAAAAGTTCAAAACAGTATATTTCTGCATATTTCCCAAAATATACATGTCAAATAACCGCAAGTTAAATAGCTAATATCATGCACAACTCTTGACAGATTCAACTACATAAAAACCTCCGTTAATTAGCACGTGAAACATGGGCAACACCACAACGGAGGAACGCAAGCCAACAAACAGTCTAGACTAAAGCACCATCACCATGTGCATATGAAATCAAAGCAACCGTAGCAATCACCAAGCACTCAAAAGCAAATGTTCACATATGCATCCAAATGAGTCCATATCTATAAACATAAACTGCTATAATCTTCACACTAAGAATAATCAGGGCTGCATTAATGGGGGGGCTGCAGCACCAGGGCCCACAATTGTGGATAATGGAAAATTCACACACTGCACTGTAAAACAGCTAAAACTACAGCTTATAATGATCTAGCTAAAATGCAACAAAAATACTGACCTATTTTCCATGTACATCATTTATAGTATCATTGAATACTTCAAAAGCAATGAAGCCTCTTCAAACAGTTAAGCATAGGGTATGTGCATATATGATCACAGCACTTGGGCCCTCAGTAGCATTAATGCAGCTCTGATATCAACAACAAATAAACTGTTCAATAACGAGAAACAGCTATGAAATGTGAGCATTTCTGCTAGGCGTCAAGAATACGCATAACAACTAAAGATGAAAATCATCATTTAAAGAAACATTGAGCATTCTAACATGTGCAGACAAAGCCACTCTGATATGCCAAGCACAATAAATGTGAGTAATAACGCGAGCATCTTGCGCTGACAAACGAATCACATATCTAACATGCTGACAGAAATCTGGACCAGCAACAAAATGCAAGAGATAAATGAAAGACTGCAAATTATGAGTTTCTGAAGATCGATGTGCCAATTGTACTCAGTTGCAAAACTATGCAATTAAACACAAGCTAATAACGTAAACAAAGTGCTAGCTAGCACACAACACAAAATCAGAACAGCATATCACAATGCTTCATGTGTTGTTATATCATGCAGCAGGCCTATAGCACACATAAGTGGGTGGGTAATGACGTAACAGCCAGTATCATTAGCACATGTTTCTGACACATATCCATCACCAAATTGGCCGTGACGTGCTGAAAATATAATACAATATTAAACTTTTCATGTGCAACCATGCTTCTGAGCAGTACTGCAAAAATACTCCATTTAAATTCGTTGCATAACGCACAGATATGTATAACTGTTCAACAACGGTGTTCAACACATTATCATTTGCTAAATACATAACTTAAAATGACTGTATTAGTAGAGGTGGGTAAACAAGTCAGGATCACTGGTAACTGTGCTAACTGACTGCAGATATATGTACATATATGAGGAGATATTATTGCTGTGTAGTTAAAACAATGTGCGAGATATTTCACAATACATGCATTGTTGTATATATAACGTATATGATATAATGCAATATATACAGTACATACCTTCACATAAATTATGAAGCTATCATATAACTGTCTTTTTAGCAGAAGTTTTAATCTCAGATCCATTACATATATCACAGTTTAAAGTAATGCACTTTATCAAACTCACATAAAATGATATCAATTCAGGCACACATTTAAAGACTGCATCAAATGCTTTATATACTGATAAGAAAAATGCTTTCAGAACTATTTCATACCAGAGTCATATATAAAAATGTGAAAAGAAAGCCCAAGGATGTGCCTACAGCAGAAAAATTTTATGTAAGGCCTGATGAATGCTTTTTTTCTTATTAGTCCGCCCAGAAACAATAGTTTTCGGGAGGACTGCAGATGTTCCTTTTTTTATTTCAATCATAGGATCTCCGAGATGCGTCGGCCGAT
>Ga0209454_1003704_pt1 | contig 11089 bp, 6 predicted proteins | sample WorMetHERISLAND1_2_FD_187400 | JGI IMG/M metagenome (GOLD analysis project Ga0209454, IMG submission 187400) | Marine gutless worms symbiont microbial communities from Max Planck institute for Marine Microbiology, Germany - Olavius geniculatus... | ecosystem: Host-associated > Annelida >...
GGGGGGCTAAATTTGCAGAACCCGAAAATGACGGACCACAAAAAAACAATGGTTGGCTGCGATTTGGTGCGTGATTTTTTTTATTGTAGGCTTTGCAAATTTTTGTCCTGTATTTTACAAGTCGTGCATTTTTAGTCGCCCTAAAGTTTCCGGTATCTGTTATGGAGACTACGTCGTTAAACGACCTCATACGCCGCATTCGTAGAGCGTAAAATTGCTAAAACAGTTTGTGTTGAATGCTAGTGCTACACGTGTAACATTGATGTAATGAAATTTTATTTAATACCGGTTTGTTTGTGGTTCGGGTTATGTCAAACATTGGGTTTCGAATAATTCTTAGCGTTAATTGATTAATTTACTAGCGCGCTCTAAATTGCCTGATGCCACAATATAGTCTACCACAATAAAATGTCACATATTCGTTCTTTGACATATTACTCAAATCTAACATTAATATTTCAGAAAATGCTCTAAAGTATCGTCAGAGGTATGACTGTCTAAAAATCACTCAGTGTGCCAGCGCAGAAAAGCGATCGGTGGCTTACGTTTCGGCGCTGTTTCTACTGGAATGTAATTAGGCTTTTAAATCACTTTGTGCATGCAACCTCAACGATTACTGAAATGTTTTACGAGTATGCGGCGAAATAAATAAAAGGTCCAGGGCTGCCAGTGTGCTGTTATTAATGAATAGCACATTCACTTTCACTGATTGCTCTTGCGTCAGTCAATGACCACAGAGTTTGTTAAGCCCACACGCCACTTGTTGCGGTTTGTTGCTGTCTGGCAGATTAGTGTTGTGGATAAAAAACGTTCGACCTAAAACAGAGATCCACGGCAATTAATCGAAGTGCTGAAGTTCGTGCATTGGTAAACAAATGCCGGTTAGAAAAAGTTAGTTTACTGTGTTCGCCTACATGATAGTCTACATCACATGACGTCCTCTGAGTGAAATAACCGCTGATGTAGTCGAGTCTTCAGTTCGACTCCAAGTACAACGAATGAGCTCGATAAGACATAACGTTTGTAAAATTCGCTCAGCCTATATTCATTCACCAAGTATGCTGTCACTGCGAAGAGAAGCAAAGATGCAACAAAATGTATAGAAATTAAACAGCATGTTTTTCTGTTGATGAACGTTAACAAAGCGAATAAGCTATTTAAAATACAAAAATTTGTGAAACACGGTTACTTCCAAGTCACGTAAATGTGAGGTATATGCGCCTATGTCCGCCAAGTGTGAGTCCAGTAAGTCCGACTCCGATTCCGAGTCCAAGACCTCAAAATAAAAACTCTTGTCCGACTCTGGAGCATTAATAGTGACTCGAGTAGGCCTACTAAATCAAGTCCTCTGGCCAGCTGACGGCTTCCCGAGTTCCCTATTCCAGGTATTCCCGACACGTGCACGACGCCAAGCTATTTCAATCACAACTGCTGCGGCAGTAAAAATGCAGGTGTATCGCAGGGGGTATTTTTGGACATGATGCGCGAGCAAATCAGGCTGTTGTACACTCTACAGGCCTTACGGATATTATCACCGGCATCATCATCAACATCATCAACAGCAGCAGCAGCCAACGGATCCCTATCAGGGGCCGTTAATGCCATGTTCCGCACACGACTCGACGAAACGAAACACTGGCTATTAGATTGTCAGGTTTGATGTCCCACGCAAACCTCAGCTGTAACCAAGATGTCATCGCACGTTACTAGTTCCGCGGTATGGCATCACACTAGCAAAAAGTGTAACATTAACCGCAGCAAATGCTGAAAAAGAAAAAAAAACGAAAAAATATAAAACAAACAAACAAACGCTCAGTAGAGAGCATAACTCAGCCGAAAATTGTCGTGCTCAACTTTATCTGTCCGCAAAAACCGCAATACAAAAAAACTTTGAAAATCCAGTATAGCCGAAACGTATCCCGCCACAAAATTCTGTTATACCTTTTAAGAAAATACATCATAAGCCGATCGTAACTTTCTAAAATATTTGCCAACAGATTCTCCTACACAGGCCACTACAAAACATAACCTCCTGAGCGGAGGAAAAAATTCGCAAAACCACTGTTGTAAATGGCGGCTGTTTTGTGAATACAGACAAACATGCTTATGACTCTCTTGACTCTAGTCTCTATTACACTGCCCGTATTTTTTCGACAGTAGAATAACGAGAATGTCGATTAGGCTAATTAGGCCATGCCGCGAATCCTCTCTAAGTTGAAGTAACTAATGTAACCGTAACATGAAACCTGCTTTGGTACAAAATTGTACGTTATTTTATGTTGTCTACAAACTATAGGCCTGCGCCATTACGCAAATTGGAGACTACCTTGGATGACACTATGCAACGTTGTCGGCGGAAGCTTTTAGCGTTAGTTCTCTTTCAGCCAGGAATTGAATTATTCAACTGTAAACGAAAACGCAGGGTAAAAAAACGCATGACTGGTGAATCTATTTTTCTATTCAGCTATTATGTGTTGGTGCAAAATGCAAACTTAATCTAAATGGCTAAAAAATTAATTAATTGATTGATTGACTGATTAATTGATTAATTAATTAATTAATTGGTTAATTTGCTAAGCTTCTCAGCAGTTTTACGCGTACTTTTGCAAGAGCGCAAATCATGCTTTCTTGTGACTTCACGAGTTACTGTTGAAGAATGTAAGTAACTGAATTTCGCCGAAAGCGATGTCGAAATTTGTGGGTGTTTCCTAGCGTTAGGTTGCCAAAGTTAGAGGTGGGGCTCAGATGATGACCGAGATTTTCAGCTACTCATTCGTGACTGCAATCATTTCTAATTAACCAGCGTATACCACGACGATACATCAAAGTTACAGACGCACTAGAGGTTAATTTAACAATATGCGCTATATAAATTTACATTTTACTTACTTCACTTACTTACTTTACGAACGGACGGACGACGCACGGACAACGTACGGTGACGATACTGTGCTTTTCGCCATACGTGCACCACGCGACAAAAACCAAACCGCATGCTAATGCGCGAGTTTGATAACCGCTGGAATAAACATTTGCGTACCTAATATGCTCAATCAACCTAGAATCATGGCATCGATTGCTTTAATACATAGTTTAATGCTTTGATAATACTGATTCAGGTTACGTCAAACACAAGTAAGTGTATGAAAATAACAGTGATAGCAGCAGTATCATTAACTGCAGAAATAAATCTTTCAGTAGCCGATCGATAAATAATTTGCGTCACCAATGCCATATTCTATTAAACAGCTGATTTTCCTTAACTTTTCTGTGACATGTAAAACGCAAAAGTTACGCGAAAGTCGCCGACTTGTCGGCCGAGTTTGTTTCGAGCTTGTCGCCGGCGTCTCGGGAAATCAGCACAGTGGAATACGACCCATAACCTCAACCCGGTCCATCATCACTGTAAGCTTAAAATGAAGTCTGACAGGCCGTGGTTAGACTACATAAAATATACATCTTGCACGCAGCTTGTGGAAAATTTTTAGCAAAATCGCGCACATGTTAAAACTATATGCGTAGACTGACTGTGCATTTAAATTCAGAACTATCATCAGTATTATGTGTGTGAAATTCTGCTAAAGAAATACTTACAAAATTTGTTTAACGATCTTTGCATTGTACATGTGCCGCTAACCACTGCCTAACACTTGCTGATGGCGTACTGACGAAATTTTTTGCTAATGGCAATCAAAACAGTTAGCAAGATCGTTCAGTGTTTACTTTTTACCTCCGCTGCTAAATGAGATTATGTTTTTTAGATCTGTCAATTTGTCTCTTTTTTGCACACAGAAAATTTCTACAAACATTTTAAAACGCATTCTAATGAATTTACCAAAAACCACGATGAACTTGGTAATTTTAATGGCACAGGATATTTGACCGGCAGCCGGTCAAGTATTCACCGCAAATTTTAATTCGATCCGGAAGTTTAACAGATAGCATACACATAGTATTTGTATTGATTGAATTCGTTGTATTCGTTATGTGGCAGAACTATTCGCGGTTGAGGTTTGAGAGCTCTGATCGCTTCTGGTTTATTTTTGAATTTTCATATTTAATTTTTCGTAAGTTCCATTAAATAAACGAACGTGATAATGACGATGTTGATGATGATGATAGAATAATAATGACGGCGTCTCAAGAACTGAGTCGACGTTTTAGCGGCTTAACCCACGCAGCAGCTTGGACGTCCAATCTCCGAAGTACTTCTATTCATTAGCAAACGCCTGACGAACGGCGCAAGAGCTTCGGATCAAGGCGCACCGCAAAGACTTCAGTCAATGGATATGGGATTAAAATAAATCCACCGCCCAGCTTTAGAATACGATCTAAACCTCCCAGGACAGAAGCCCTGCTGACAAATTCTCTTTTGCCAAATCTGCCTCGGTAGGACAAACCGACGAAAAACCCACAATGAAGCTTTTGTCAAAATGTGGTTTCGTTTTGCATAAGGTATTCGGACTATTTCGGGGGGAGTTTGTCAGAAAAGTTTTTTCTTTTTAGTGGTGGGCTTTTCTATGCAAGAGTTTTATGTCTGAAACATGTCATTTTGACCCAAACGGCACATAAAGAAAAAGACGACAGAAAAAAAAACAAAAAAAAAACACACAGACACGGCAGACATGACGTACGTAATTTAAACAGAAAGCGGAAGCGATAACAAGGCATCTTAATTTGCAACACTAACTGCCTGCATTTCGACAATTGGCGGATGTATTCGTTGACCACTCAGTATAACCGCGCAAGAAAGTTTACGAAATTCAGCTTCACATTTTCGCCAAATGACTTACTCGTAAGATCGCAATCGCGATTGCTACCAAAATCTAACAGGCAAACTCATCAACAAATAGACTAGACAGAGCAATATAGATGTTTATTACCTGAGACGAGGTTTGCGACGAGGCTGGTGGGCAGACAGACCAGACCGACAAGTAGGTCGGCGACCGCCAGGTTGACAATGAAGTAATTGGTGACGGTGTGCATCGAACTGTTGCTGAAGACGACCGAGATGACGAGAACGTTGCCGACGACGGCGAGTAAAAAGACCGCGGCGTAGGCCAGCGTGTATATGACGACCATGTGTGTCGGCTGCTTGATAAACTCATAGAACGTCTCATCGTCATTACCAGCATCCGCAGCATCATCAGCGTGAAACGTCGGCTGCTGCTGCTGGTTATTACCATCGTGGTGATGATAAACCAACGTTGTTGTCGTCGTTGTTGAGACTGTTGATTCGCTCATTGCTGCCTGTCACTTTCGCCGTCGAAAACAAGTTACTCTACAACAAAAAGCCGTGAGCCGTGCTGCCGCAATAAAACCGCGCAATGCGTAGTGCCCGTTATCTCGTAACGACAAGTTTATGCAAAACGGAAAGTTTTCCAAAGTTGCAGACCGTAGAACTTTGTTGTTACGGTCTGCAACTTTGGAACCATTGGAACCACATTTGGCACAAATAAACGCTGTTTCATTCAAAACATCAGATCGTAGTTAATTAAAATTATTCTTAGAAATCAAAGTAAAGCCATCTAGGGAATGACATTAAACACAATAAGTGTCTGTCTGTATAAATTATTTACATCTTCATTTACTTTTTCAGTTTAACAAATACAGTTTAGCAAGCAAGACCACCGTTTGGTCAAAACTTTTTTTACTCACTCGCACGAAGAAGTTGTAAAAGTGTATAATCGTAATTTATCGCGTAACTAATCTTTATTTGCACAGTGGCCTCCGTCAAAAATCATTCACGCAGGCGGCATCAAGACGTCTTTATGCGACATATTTGTTTACTACGTTCATAAAATAGCTCCATAATTAGATTTACGATTGTCGTAAAAACGGTTACTGGCACAGCAGCTGTTCGAGCACCGTAAATACAGCCAGTGATGCCATAAGCTAAATCCCATAAGATCAATCTCGTCGAGAATCACATCTGCGACTCAATGACGACATGCTTAAAACGTGGACCCGACTGCGAGCATAAATTTTAGAAATAATACAAACACTCCAAAATATTTCCATGGAGGATCTGAAATCCCCATGTAAAACTTGGGATCATACAAGTGTCCCTGGCAAATGCCATTTTTTCATTCGACGGTTTCAGACTTACAGACGCACAGACAGACCACGCTGTCGCAGTGGCCGGCATCGCTGATTTTTTAACGATGCCGCCTAATAATAACAACAAAATACAATTTCTTTTTTCCATTTATTTAAAATTTTTCGTACGCATATTTTTCAATTACGTATGTCTTTAATGCTATTTGTTCAGTCTTCTTCTCACATTCAATACAACACGGTTCTTCACAGCGACAACACAACTGCGTTTTGCAAATGCCAAAACCATGATTATAAGCTTGTAATTTGTTTAGTTTGTTTAAATAATTAATAATGTTTTGCTGAAAACGTATGATTATAGCTTACCTGTAGTGTAGACTTCAGTGCGACGTGTGGAGGCAGATAATTATGGCGCGCGCAGTATGTACGGCTGTGTCGCCACTCGATGCGTATACGATCGGTTTCGCTGATGGTGGATGACTGCAGTCTGCTATTATGAAGCCTGACGCTGAGCGCGCGGTTTGACTGACGAACAAACGCGATGAAGCCACGACGTGCAATTCACTGGGACAATTCGTTCTCTGCGGCGTCGCTGAGCAAGTCCACCGGCGCTTTAGAGCTGGGCCGCTCAGTAAATTCGATACGCGAATCCGTTTGATCTCCATTCGATTTGCAAGCGCCATGCAGTTTCAGTAAACGGTTCGATATAAAATTTACATGAACTGAATAAACGCGAAGCAAATACCTCGTCACTGGAAGTGTAAAAATTCAAATTTTTGCGTATTAAGTTAACGGCAAGTTCGGCAACGTGTTGTACTCGTATAGATAACACATCAAAACAATCAAACCATAAAGTTACTATAAATACTCTTTATTACCTTAAACTTTTTGGTAAAGTTAATGCATTTTTATAATGCATTAATTCACTATGGTTTGTCAGCTGTGGTTACAGCATTATCTGAGCTTTTTGATAATGTGGCTTTGATTTTATCAACAAAAGTTATTACCATGTGCACCGCCTAAATATTGTATGACCTCAGAAAAAATCCAGTCAAGCATTACGTCCTTGTGTTCCATCTTTCCAGTTGTGTTATACGTTTATAAGTGCTCCAATTGTAAAACATTGTCTTTTTTAGTTTTTGCATCATTTTGGACGCTTATATTTCGTGTGTTTGCATCTACGTTTGTTTTGTGCAATAAAAGACTTGCTTACTTCCTTAGTATTTATTTTACGTCGCTGCTGTGCTCCAAGTGACATAGGTGGCATTACATGGAGGCTCCATGCGCGGTCACGTAAGCTGCCTGTTGCTTTAAATCGTCTTTGGCAGTAGTCAGTCGCTAGGTCAGCGCCCACGTGTAGATCCTGGCGGCCCCTCTACAGCTTCTGACCACTCGGCCGGCAAAGGCAGCGACCTCTAACTGTCGTAAATCGTTTTACGGAAGCCGTCACCGTCGTTAGTCTTCATCTTAGATTTCCAGCACTGTTCTCGGTTTGTCTGTCATTGTGCCTCGTATTTATTACTACGGCGAACAGAGCTCATTAGCTGCTATCTCTCCCTAGTACAAAAAGTCAATCGAGATCATGTAGGCCTACTTAACGATGAAAACAGCTCGGTAACTGTCCGGGAATAAAAGATTGATCTAGGTTATAGTAACTAAGGTTTCTAAACCGTCAAAAGTCTTGCACTAATAATGACATTGTGCATGCAGTTAAGCGCCAATGCTGACGACCTATATTATTAGTGACCTTCAAGTTTATTTCAGTTGCTCTGAATGACTTTATCTGCCATACGACGATACGATGGACAAATTAAATAAGACAACAAACACAACATAACTTTTCGTAATTCTAAAAACTAAAAAATAGCTGTAACAGTTACCAGCAAATGGGAAAATCTTATATTGGTTGTCGTTTTTACGACCGTAGCAACCAAACCTATAAGGACGGTTCAAGAACGCAGGTAGTCGCGTATGCTAAACAAAACAAGTTTAGCTTACTGATATTTCGTATAAGCCAAACGGTGCTAGAAAAGATTTTCTTCAATATTGACCACGTGCGCCTCGTTCATTAGCAGGGTTCTCACGCCTCCTGAAAAGTTCTAGAAATTAAAACGTAAGGTCTTGTAAAGTTCTGGAAAATATCCATAAAAATCACGCATTTTTCATAGGCTTAAATTAAAATCATTTTTTCCTGCTCGCTTCGCTCTCAGATTATTTGTGGTCTCCTACTTGTGGTGGCAGTACGCTATATTTAAACATTCATGGACCACAAAAAAAGTCCTGGAAAATTTTATCATGGGGTTCTGGAAAGTCCTAAAAAATGTCCTAATTTTTGTCAGTAAAACAGTGGGAACCCTGCATTAAAATAGTTATTGCTGACAACTTTAAATTATCTTTTAGATTATTTAGCTGTCTATGGCTGTAAAATTAACAATACCAAGTGGTCCAAACAACAATTTTTTGTGTATTTATGTTTCCTAATTGTTCTATTGTTTTGCGACGTTTTTTCTGGCTGTATATCGTGTTTTATTGTGTTTGATGGCTGCCTCACATATAGGAGGCACTTGTGTAATAAACTACTTACGTAGGTTTTATGATATTGTCAAAATTTTATCATGCATATAACTGCACTGTATATGTCTTTATATCGTACCCACAGCAGCACGCATGGCACTGAAAGTCCTTGAGTTCATGCCATCCAGAGGCACCGCGAGAACAAAAATAAAATTTTGGTCTTGTTGTTCAAAAAGTTCTGTTTACGTCACTACTGAAATGCATTTCGACGTATTGCTGATAATGTTTGTTTGGCTTTTTCAGCACCGAGCAGCTCTTAGCATACTCACAGAGCACAATGTCTAGACAGACTGCGCAGCTTCCGCAGCAGTCAATTAGCGATGCGCAGGAGAATTTGTTGTGTCTCGCTCTCTCTATACTTTTGCAACTGCAAAACAATCCTACCAAACAACGGAAAGTAGCCTACCTTTAGTATAGCATAGTCTGATTTCCGTCAAATGAGGCTGTTGTCAGTTGTTCAGGTGTAAATAAATGCCATTAGACCCTCTATATGTATTGTAGGGCTTTCTTAAGCCTGCAAACTGTCTGATGCTGTCATGATTAGATCTTTACTTCTGCCAAGAAGGTTATGTTTTTGCCGGTTTTTGTTTGTCTGTTTGTCTGTTTGTTTGTCTGTTTGTCTGTGTGTCACACAGATAACTCAAAAAGTCATGGACGGATCTTTCTGAAATTTTGAGGATATGTCGGGCATGGCATAAACTACCAGCGTTTAAATTTTGGAGGTGATCCGGCAAAAATCCTAGATTCTGGATCACTTTGAAATTTTCGTTATCATTGCGTTAAAGGGGGCATAAGGGAACCGCTGGCAAAGCGAAGATGGTGACGCCATTTGGCGAATAGCTTTGCCTTGGCGGAGGTACCTGCGCTCTCCGAGTGCTTTCTCTAGTTTGATTTAGTTGTGAACAAGTTTCGTGACAGACCTAGAAATAGCAAACTGTTGCAAAGAACAACTCGGCTTAGACGTCTCAAGCAAACAGATCGCAAATCAAATTGAGTAACAAAAAATTAGTAGTAAATTTTAGCTTTAACTAAGTGTAATGTAAAGTATTATCTCTGATGTTTTACGTCGTATCTGTCTGGTCAGGATGCAGACTGCGGAGTCAGAGCTGTGTAGTTGATGAGCGCACACAGTACGGTGCCGAGTGTAATTGCGCGTGAGGAGTGCAACACGTGATAATGCGATGCACGATGTGACATATTGACGCTCGAACAACCCCAACAGCTAACTTCATTGAGCAATGCTGCTTCGAGATTGTATTCCCGGAATATAAATCGGCTGCGACCAGTTTCTACACTGTGAGTCGGAAAAGTAAGCAATCAAGGGCTTTCGTAGTAACTTTATCGCTAATTACTAAACCCTTTGTGAAATTCATTCGCTTAACGGTGCGGCGATAGAGTTCTCACAGTAAGATTTCACAAAGTGGTGTAGGAAAGAGACGGAGGGATTTTTAGACAAATCCCATATGGCATTACACGAAAACCAGAATAAAACCAGAAAAACCGGATTAGAGATTAGGCTACTGTCAAGGATAAAGTAGAATCGATCGCCACATAAAGTGTAGGCCTACGCTAAATGACACGATTACCTAAAACTAACGTTAAAACCTCATTAATGATCATTGTATTGCTAATTTGTAACTGCGAGTCTCAATAAAAAGCTTGATAGTATTTGAAGATGTTATGACGAATATTTTGGTGGCGTAAAAAAGAATTTTTTTGATTCGTCGTTTGTTTCAAACTGGCTTTACTTACTTAAAAAACTGCATACGTGCATCACTGTAAAATGTGCCAATGCTAGAAAGCAAATGGTCAGCAGATTTACAAACGATTATTAAGACAGTAACTGAAAACTAAAACGATTACAAACGATTGGCTTCATGTAAGCCTATGTGCATTGCAATCACTCTGCTGCGATCCAATAGAAAAGCTTCAAAGCATAAGCCTACGCTTATTTCATACACGTTCGTCTAACAATAGAGGTAATAAATCTTTTCAATGCTCAAAAACTATAAGCCTACCTACCTGGATTTTTTAATTGACTTAATAACGCAATATGCTTAACATGTTTTCAGCCAGCATGCGTTATGCCACGTTCACTTGCATGGCGCAATTCTGAAGCTTTTGGTGGTGCCGACATCTGCCTAAAATAAAATTTTGATTTGTTCTAATTTTTACGCGCGACAGCATGTATAGCATCTATTTGTCCGTCCGTCTGTCCATCACACGAGTGGATCAGTCAAAAACAATGCAAGCTAGAATCACTAAATCTTTACTGTCGGCTGCCCGGAAAACTCTAGTTTTAGGAGGATCCGTAAAGCTTTCCATAAATTCGAAAAGGATCACCGCGAACGAAAGCGCTAAATGCAAAGGGGTAGGAAAAATTCTGATTCTTAGCCACTAAGTCGCCGTATCTCAGAAACATTGCGAGAAAAAGCCAAGATTACTGTTGGTCATTAAT
>Ga0209454_1003708_pt1 | contig 11086 bp, 17 predicted proteins | sample WorMetHERISLAND1_2_FD_187400 | JGI IMG/M metagenome (GOLD analysis project Ga0209454, IMG submission 187400) | Marine gutless worms symbiont microbial communities from Max Planck institute for Marine Microbiology, Germany - Olavius geniculatus... | ecosystem: Host-associated > Annelida >...
CTTTTTTGCCACGGACACGCCGGGCGCCAAAGTAGGATTCATCCACCTCAACCTCACCCGATAAGGGCGAGGAGGCGTCACGAATTCGAGCGATTCGGGTCCGTAGTTCGAACAACAACTGATTGATTGTCGGGCGGCTGACATCACTCAGCTCGGCGATTTTCGAGGCCGGTAAATCGTGCGCAAAAGAGCGGATAATCACGCTGAATTTCGCTTCCGAAAGGTGTGAACGCCTGAAATACCTGTTTTTCCCTTGCATAACATAACCTTAGCATGCTCTCGCAGTGGCTAAAGTTATCTAGACCCATGCGGCATATACTGTATATTTCATTTTTAACAACAAAAATAGCACACTACCAATACCTTTAGGCGCATCCGTCAGGCATGGACTACATCCATGAAACTGTCCGAACAAAATTCAGGAAACGCCTTGTCCATCATTCGCGAGGCGGGGCTGCGCGCGACTGCGGCGCGGGTCAGCGTACTGAACGTACTGCTGTCGACTGAGTATGCCCTCACTCACAATGAGATCGAGAAATTCGTTGGCATCAATGGTGGTGCGATGGAGCGGGTTACTCTCTATCGTGTCTTGGATTGGTTGGTCAATCAAGAGCTTGCCCACAAGATTACCAGCGCAGATCGAGTTTGGCGATTCAATGCGCAAGCACGTCCGACGCCGCATCACGCTCACTTCACCTGCACCCATTGCAACCATATGTTCTGCATGTTCTGCCTGGAAAAACTGTCCCCGACGTTTGCAGACATGCTGCCATGTGGCTTCCACTTAACGCAGGCAGATGTACTGTTGCAGGGAGTTTGCTCACGTTGTAGCCATGGATCCCGGAGAGAATCTCTACGTTAGTGCCCGGCAGAAAACCCTGCAAAAATTCCGAGAGCAAGCCAAGAAAGGCTTTCGGGAAGATGTCACGCCCTTTCAGGGCTCATCTTTCTCCCACCTCTCTCCCCAGGAGGGTGTCGCAAAAGGCACCGATCTTCACCCTTATGATCCCCTCTCCCCAACCCCTCTCCCGGCGGGAGAGGGGCTTTTGCGACACCCTCCCCAGGGCGTTGCCCTGGGCTGGTATGTCACGCCCTTTCAGGGCTGGGTACCGAAATCCGGTGCCGGGGAGGTCGCAAAAACAGCGGGGGTCTGAATGATTACCACAAAAAAGTCACCAGCCCCGCACCTATCGCCGAGGCTAACCGGGCTATTGTCTGGCTCCCGCCGTCGATAGGTGCGGGGCCAGCTTCCGGTCGCCAGCTGGTAGCTGGCGACTAGGATTCCTTGACGACCCCGTATCTTTAACCGAATACCCACGCCTTGGCGGTCTGAGGCAGCGCCTCGCTAGTGCAGAACAGTAAAAATACGGATACCATTTTAATTGGGCCCATATCAGAAATCCGTTGAGTATCTAATTACAGGAAATGGCCTCTGGATTTTTACTGTGCTGCACTAGTGGCTATGTTCCGTGGTGCGGCCGAGGACTAACTCACCCTCACCTGTTGGACCGTCGAGCGTCGGTTTGAGCAACGCTTCTCAGCCGGACCAAAGGAAGCAAAGAACTCGAGGATCTCTTTCTCCGCTGGTTTTCCAGTGATCAGGGAAACAACAACCAGTACGGCCAGGCCGGCCAAAAGAGCCGGAATACCAGGGAGCATTCCAAAAGCGATTGCCTCTGGAATGAATCCAAGCGGTATGCCTAGCAGGATGATTTGCGCTATCACAATGGACCCGATACATCCGGCAGCAGTGCATCGCTTCCAATACAGGGCGCCGATTACGGGAATGATGATGGAGGCATACCCGGAAAAACTCCATTCGATGACGCTGATAATGCCCATGGGTTTTATCAAGGCGCCCATAAAGGCAATCAGGGCAAATCCGATAATGAGTATGCGGCTTAGCAGGACGGCGCTGTCTTCTTTTTCCGCCCCTTTTTTGGCGCCTGCCCCCAGGAAATCTCTGCTCAGCAGGGTACCCAGGGTTAACAATTGGGCATCCAAGGAAGACATCAGGGCGGCAAAAATGGCGGCGCCAAGGATACCGGCCATCCAGACCGGCGCGTAGTTGGCCAGGAGCAGGGGAAGGATTTTATCGGCAGCCGCGCCCTGAAGGTCCGGGAAACTGATATGCCCCCACATACCGATATAGGCCATTAGAAACAAAATAAAGAGCGCGGCAAAGGGATACATCATGGTCATCCGCCGCAGTTTGGCTGGTTTGTTTCCGGTCAAAAGGCGGATATATACCTGGGGAAACATGGGAACCGAGAGGGATACGATGATTCCGTGGCTGAAAAACAACAAAATGGGAAATTCGGAGCGGTCCATAAGATAAGGGTATTTTTCCACCACCTGCGCCGTTGCCTGGGCAGGTCCGCCCATGCCGTGGGCGATAATCCCGAACATCAATAGGCCGCCGATAAGAAAAACGACGGTCTGCACTGCATTGGTCCAGGCGGTGCTCCTCATGCCCCCCGCCGTCACGTAAAGACAGACGACCAACGTCACGATCAATGCGCCCAGCCAATAGGGAACAACACCCTGGGTCAAACCGGCGAACGCCCGGCCACCACCGATGACACCGGCCATGATATAGGGAATGGTGTAGAAAATAAGGACGCAGCTGGTCAGCCAGCCCAGGCCCTTATGGTTGAAGCGTTTGAAAAAGAGGTCGGATTGGGTGATCAGGAAGTATTTGCTGCTGACTTTCCATGCGCGATTCCCGATGACGTAAAACAGGATGGGAGTCAGCCATCCCCAGGCCGTGACAAAATAGGCCCAGACCCCCCATCCCAGATGATAGGCTTTGCCCGGAACGCCAATCAGCGCGACCGCGCTGACGTTGGTCCCGAACACCGCGCAGAACAAAATGAAGGTATTGAACTCCCGACCGGCCATGTGGTAATCCTCCATGGTCGGCCGTGCAAAGCGGGAGCTGTACAGTCCAAGACCCAGAATGACTGACAGATATACCACCATGATCGCCAGAATCGTAATGACATCAGCGTTCATGCTCGTTCTCCCGATCCTCTTTTTCCCAGACGCCGATGCACAGCCAGAAAACCAGCGCAGTCCCCGCCAGCCAGATTCCCAGCTGATAGAGCATAGGAAGCGACAACCAACCGCCGATCAGGGGATGTATCTTGGTTCCCCACCACCACCAGTCGACCCGGAGTATCATCAGCACCACACACAGGGAATAGATGATTGTCAGGGTGGAACGGTAGGAGCTGGGTTTTTGATGATTCATTTCAGGTTGAAGATGATGGTGTCGGTATCGAGCAGATACATCAAAATCCCGGATCGAGTTTGACGGCGTTTTTCCTCGCCTTTCTTATACTGCCGATAATCTCGCTCGCCGGCCTGTCGTCGTCCCAGCTCCCGGAGATTGCCAGCAGCGTATCCGCCGGTTTCGGGATATCCCGAATGGACTGGTGTCGTGCGAGGTGCCCCTTGATCAGGAACAGGACCTGCTGACTGATCGATCGGTTCTCCGCAGCGGCCACCCTGCTCAGCTCCGCGTAGAGATCGTCGTCCATACCCTTGATTTGCAGATTCGCCATTAGTCGTCTCTGTAGGATGCCAGCCATTCATGAATTTGCAGGATATTTGAATGAAGCCACCGATGATGCGTATATGCCGCCCACCTTCGATGTAGCACGCGCAACTACGGACAGTGGTGGATGACAGGAAATTGTTTTCTCATCCGATTCCAATCCGCTCCCAATCAAAGCCGCTGATATTGCGCTGTTCCCGGTCGAAGTCGATGCCGATCAAATCAGCGCAGGCTGAAAACGATGGGAAGCGTGACGGTCAACGATCCCCGATTCATCTCGGCCGGGATGCGCGGCAGCGGCGAGGCGCGCTTGAGCATTGCTCGCACCTCGCGGTCGAGCGCGGCATGGCCGGAGCTGCGCACGATGCGTTGGGAGACCACCCGACCACGGCGATCGATGGTGAAGCTGACCTTGACCGTGCCCTGCGCACGCTTACGCCTTGCCTGAGATGGATAGCGCTTGTGGCGATTCAGATGTGCTGCGAGGCGCCCGTAATAGTTTGCGGCACGCTTACCGCCGCCCTTGCCTTTGCCTTTGCCGCTGCCAGCACCCTTGCCTTTTCCCCTGCCGTTGCCAGCGCCCTTGCCCTTACGCGCACCTCTCTTCTGCGCACTGCCCCGGCCGGAATCGGTGCCGAGCTTGCGGCGCGACGCCGACCTTGCGGAGGGCTTGGCGTCCGAGACCGACTTGGAGGCCGCCGCCTTTTTCGATCGCGATCCGGCCCTTGAGACCGCTGGCGCCTTGGTTTTTGGTTTCGTCTTCGCAGCCGGCGCGGCAGTCGCTGCGCCCTCTGCACCCCCACCACTACCGCCTTGCTCCGCGTTCGACCCCAGCGCCAGGATCAAGCTCGATATCGTCACGACAATGGGCTTGTCGATCTGAGGCTGCGGCGCCCGCACCAGTGCCAGCGCCACCGCACTGTGGGTCAGCGCCGCGACCAGTAGCGCAATCATCCAGTGTCGCAGCTTGATTTCCATTCCGGTCCGCCTCCGCTCAGCGCAGGGCTTGGCGCGCCTCGAGCTGGACTCGGGCGACGCCGAGCGTCCGCAGTTGCCGCATCAAGGCGCGCAGACGACCGATCTCGATCGCCGCGTCGGCCTTCAAGTTGACGGTCGAGGCGGGAGCCGGCGCAGCCGATGCGCCTCGCCGCTTGCGCTCATCAAGACGCGCCGCCAAGCGTGGTCCCAAATCGGGGAGGGCGATCACCCTGCCGTCCAGTGCGATACGCCCCTCCCGGTCGAGCACCAGCTCGACCAGATCACGCTCGCCGGCCAGTCCCTGGTGCGACATTGGCGGGTCGACCGCAAGGGCATCCGGTGCCGTGATCTGCCCGACGACCATGAAGAAGATGAGCATCAAGAAGACGACATTGATCAGCGGAATCAAGGACGCGTCGGCTGACGGCGCGGGGCGTTGAGGTTCTGTTGGGGTCAAGCGCATGACAATCCCGGATCGCGGATCATTGCAGGCGCAGCACGGACAGACCGGCATCTGCGACTGCGTCGAGGACCGTGAGCAACCGTTGCAGCCCGACAGCGTCATCGGGCTCGACGACCAGCTTCGGCTCGGCTTGCTCGGCGCGGTAGCGCGACAGGGCCGCTGTCAGCTCATGGTCAGGCAGCGCGTTGCCGGCAAGCTCCAGGGCACCGTCGGGGCGAATACGCAGCAGCAGGGTCTGGTGCGTCTCGGGTGACTGCACCGAGGCGTCGGTCTTGCCCAAGCCCGTAACCAACGGCACCACGTGCAACCGGGTCAGCGACGAGGTCAGCATGAAGAAGAGCAATAGGATGAAGACCACATCGATCAGGGGTGTGAGGCCGATGCCCAGGCGCCGCGAAGCGCGACCTGCCTCAAGCCGCATGCTCGATCACCTTCGGTTGAGGGCGTGGCGTTTGAGCCGGCACGTCTTCCCGATTCCGGGCTCGAGCAGCGCGATCCGAGAAGTCGAGGTCGCCGGTGAAGACGCGGGTCACGGCGTCTTCCATCCGATGCGCACAACGCTCCACGCGACGTTCGAGCCAGGCGTGCACGAGGACTACCGGGATCGCGACCGTGAGGCCGGCAGCGGTAGTCAGCAAAGCTTGCCAGATGCCCCCCGATAGAATCGCCGGGTCGACCTGACTACCGGCAGCCTCGAGCTGGCGGAAGGCCTCGATCATTCCCAGCACCGTGCCGAGAAGCCCGAGCAACGGGCTGATCGCCGCGATGACCTCGAGCGCACGCAGCCAAGAGCGCAGGGCTTGCAGCTGTAAGGTGGCAAAGCGCGTGAGCTCCTCGCGCAGCTTCTCCTGCTGGTTGCCCGGGCGGTCGAGGCCGATCAGTGCCAGATGCACGAGCTTCGCCGCCGGCTGCTTGGAGCGCGCCAGGCGCGCGAGCGCCGGTTCGGCATCGCCGCTCCTCCACAGCACGAGCGCGCGCGCCACAGGCTCACGGGCGTTGATACGCAGCTGTGCGAACTGCCAGAGTTTGACGAGCACGATCGCCAACGCCGCGATCGACAGCAGGAACAGGACTAGGAGCACCGGTCCGCCGCTGCCGAAGGTCTCGTTCAAGCTCGCAAGCAGCGGCGCAGCCACCGGGGAGATCGCCCCTTGCAGAGCGTCGATCCAACTACCGAGGGGCTCGACACCAGCGAGGAAGCCGGGATCAGGCGTCGCTGTTGCGGCCATTCCGGCAACGGGCTCGCCTGCTGCCGGGGAACTGCTGAGTGCTGCGGCATCAACTGTACTCTCGATCCCCGCCGTTGCGGCGCCGGTGCCACCTGTGGTGTTTAGCGGCTGCGTGCTCGCCGCCGGCTGGCTCGAGATCACAGGGGCCGGCTCGGCCGTCGAAGTAGGAGGGGACGTTGCCTGCGATGTCGCCTCGATTGCGCGATTAGAGTTGGTCTCGGGCATAGGTTTCCAAGGCAGTTTCTGTCGAGTCGGTCTCCGTGTCAGGTCCCGTGTGATTATATACCGAGGAGGAGTTATCCTCTATTGCAGGCGAGAGAGGTTTTACGCTTGCTCGCCGAGGAGAGAGCGGAAGGACCCGCGAAGGCAGAGCAAGCCTGGTCGGCAGTGTACGACTTGCTGCTTATGGTAGCACGTTGAGTCTAGGCATCACCCGTCATGAACATCCAGTTGCACCAGAAGGCACACACGACGCCGGCGATTCGTCTGGAATTACAGGCCCAGCCTGAGTCGGCAAGCAACCGAGAGTGAAATGAGAGCGCTATAATCACAGGCCCAGCTCCGTTTTTCCCATGCATTCCAGGTAATGAGACAGGCCATGCGAATCGCCAATCCCATCTATGATGTCGTGTTCAAATACCTGATGCAGAACAACGAGCTCGCGATCCTGATCCTCTCGACGATCCTGGAGGAGGAGATCCTGTCCCTGCATCTGCTGCCCCAGGAAACCGCCATGGCGGTGGAAAACCGCACCTTCACCGTGTACCGGCTGGATTTCTCGGCATGGATAAAGACCTCCGGCGGAGAGGAAAGGCATGTGGTCATCGAGATCCAGAAGGCCAAGTTCGCCGCTGACATCATGCGCTTCCGACGCTACCTGGGAGAGCAGTATAAACAGGGATTTGCGGTGGCGGGCGAAAAGGCCCGGAAAGCGATCCCGCTCATCAGCATCTATTTCCTGGGCTACCGGCTGGAGCATGTGAGGGCCCCCGTCATCAAGGTGTTGCGGAGCTATTACGATGCGGCCACTGGCAAGGAAATCCCGGAGCGCGAGGAATTCATCGAGAGCCTTAGCCACGACAGCTTCGTGATTCAGATCCCGCAGCTTGGACCGGAGCGCAGGACGACTACGGAAAAGCTGCTGGCGATTTTCGATCAGCACCGGAGGGTCGAGGGCGACAGCCACATCCTGGATGTGGACGAAGCGGTCTATCCCGAGGAATACCGGAAGGTAGTGCGCTGGCTCAATGGCGCGGTTTCCAAGCCGGAGATCAGAAAGACCATGGAAGTAGAGGATGAGATACTGGCCGAATTCGAAGATATCGAGCGCCGAATGGCGGGGCTGGAAAAGACCCTTGAGGAGAAGGATCAGGCTCTTGAGGAAAACGCTAAGACCCTTGAGGAAAACGCCAGGGCCCTTGAGGAAAAAGATCAGGCCATCGAGGAGAAGGACAGGGTCCTTGAGGAGAAAGCGCGGGAATTGGCGGAAAAGGATCGGTTGATAGCGGAGCTTTGCGGACCGCGATAGGCTGGCGTGGCCGAGCGCGGACGGCCTTTCCCCACTCTCCCTGGAAAGCCTAGGGCAGAGCCGGGTAGGCTGGGCAGAGGCGTAGGATGTGGTAAACCCGGGCCGGGCGGGGACGCCCGGTCAGCGGCGAACCTCATCTTTGGATGGCCCGTGCCCAACACCCAACCGATCTGTTGGGCACGGCACACTATCCAAAGATGTGGTTCGGTCAGGCTCCCTCCTGCGTCGGGACAAGCCTGACCTCACCGTATCCTCCGGGCTTTGCCCAATCTACCTGGCTGAATCATCCTGAAAACTGCTGTATCTCACCGGGGGTACGCAGCATCTTGTCTACCTCCCCCTGGTGCCGTTCCTCCTCGGCGATCAGAGGTCGCGCGTACTCTTCGAGAAGGATTGACCGGCCTGCGGTGATACTAAGAAGATCATGGTAGCTCTCTAACGCGGCCCGCTCATGATCCAGAGACTCTCGAAGGATATCACCGATATCGTGTTTCTCGGTTTCCAGCAGCGGGCCGATGGCGAGAGAGGGATGCCCACCGAAGTGGGTAATGAGCTCGCCGGCTTTCTGGGCATGGTCGAGAGATTCCCGGGCCTGTTCGCGCATCCAGGCGACAATGGAGATGCGGTTGTGGCCGTAAACCATCAGGGAGTAGTGCGTGTAGCGGACTACACCGGACAATTCCAGTTCCAGAATCTTGTTCAGCTTGGCTATCGCCGCAGCTTTGTCCAATTCGTTTGTCATTGGCCTCCTTCTCGCTTGAGATTGATGGTCTAGTACCTACTCGGTGGACACAGCCCACCCTCCGCCTCCGGTGGCAGGTAGTGGGCAGATTCGATCAGAACTCCGCGGTCAGACGCAAACCGAAGAGCCAACCCTTGGGATCGTCCTGGCGGGGATCTTCTTTGGTGAGCTCATCCTTCATGTACTGAACATCGGCGGTGATGGCCGCGTGCTCGTTGAGGGCCGCGCGGTAGTAGGCCTCGAAGACCTGGCTCTGGTCGATGTTCCGGTTGCCGCCTTTGAGGTAGGCGTAGCCGATACCGAGGTTATCGTCGTCCCGACCCCAACCGCTGCCGTCGAGGTTGAAGCCACCCGAATACAGGGATTTGTAGTCCACGGCGGCGTCATCCTGCTGCCGGGAAAGGCGCAGGAAGGCGCCCACGACCTCGCCGAACGCCTGATCGAACGACAGGCCATAGCCGAGAAGATGCTCTTTTTTCTCGCCGACCGGATCGAGAAACCGAGAGATAGTCGGTAGCATCGATAATGCCGATGGATGCGCCCAGGGCGCTCTCGTCCCCGAAGCTGAGGGTGTGCTTGTACCAGGCGGTGAGCAGGTAATCGCGACTGCGTCCGTTGATGTCCTTCACATCGTCTTCCAGGTCCGCCGCCCAGGGCGCAAGGCTCCAGGGTGATACCTGGTTCAGACCATTCGCTGTCGCAAACCCGAGTTTGGCGAAGAACTCGTGGGCCTCGTTAGGGCGGTAGCTGATCTCGAATTGGAGCGGCATGCCGCCGCGGCACTCATTATCGAATAGGCCCAAGGGTGCCCCGTCGTCCTCCGCGGGCAACCGGGCGGAGACCTGTTGGCATTGCCCGCCGGCCGCCAGGATCCCGCCGATCGACAGCTGCTCGCTGAGGTCTACCGCTGGTGCTGGCAGGGTTACGATAAGGAGGGGTGCCGCCAGGAAGCGGAAATAGTTCGGTTTCATGTCTCATTCTCACAGACAGGTGGCTAATGTGCCGGCCTTTCCTGATATTCCCGGCCCGCCACCTGCTCCAAGGCTCGGGCAAAGGAGGAAATGCCGGAGCTGGGCAGCAGAATGCAAGGCTTTCCCTGGCGTTTGCACAGGCGTTTGGCCCGGCTATAGGCGTTGTGGCTGACGCAATCGGTGGGACAGACCACCGCGTCCGCGGTGGCCAGCATCGCATCCAGGCGTTGGCGGTTGTCCTCCATTCCCCCATCGTGGCGCGCGAAGTGCCCGTTGAAACGGTCCACCAGCGCCCGGTAGTGCTCGGCCAGAGTGTCACGCCCGCCGACGCAGAGTATTCGCCGGCCGGCCAGATCGGGGCAGTTCGCGCAGGACGTGGAATCGCAATCCTCGCAATCGGGGGCGATCTCGCGCAGCAGCAGATTTTCCATGGCCAGGCACTCGGCCGACCGCTGTGCCAGTGCGGCCTCCAACTCCCCGGTTCGTGCCTCCAGCCCACGGTAGCGCCTCGAGGTCGGTATGCCGGCCGGCACCGATCTGGTGGGACAGCATATGCACGTCTTCATAGGCGCGGGAGATCGCCCGCTCCCCGTTCTTGGGGTGGGTCATAAGCGCCCAGAACGTCCCGGGGGCCTGGCCTTCGGCCAGTGCCGTCTTCCACATCGCGAGAACGGTGTCTTCCCCTTTGGCCTTGGTAAAGCGCCGGATATGGACGGCATATTTCTTCTCCAGGGCCTTGTGCGCACCGAGCGAGAGGGAATTCTTCCCCTTGGCCGCGGCGACGAAGCTCGAGTGCACGTCATAATCGCTCAGGGGCTGCCCGGAGCTGTGCCCACCCTTGGCGGCGATGCGTCGCAGCTCACTTATCTCCAGGCAGGTACCGATGATCGGGCAGTGGAGCTTGCCAGGCAGGTCCCAAAGCTTACGTCTGCCAGGCTTGGACGGCAGCTCATTGCCTGGATGCTGCGACTCGGATAGGGTTGCTTCCTTTCCTCCCTGCCATACCGCATCCAGGGCGGATATCAGCTCTTCCGCGGTCTGCTCGGGGTCGTCCGCACCACCGCCCTGCAACGCCAGCAGCTGCGCACACGCCTCTCCTTCGACCTCGATCAACAACCGTTGTTATCGGCGTCGTATACCGCCAAACGCGGGGGTGACTGTTCCACTTCGAATAGGAGTCTCTGCATCCTAGGCATCTCCGTGAGCCCGCGTCCGCGGGCGAAAATGTCAAAGCCTCTCAGAAAGCCTCTCAGATCGGTACCGGGGGCTAAAACTATCTCGATTGAAATGAGAATGCAAATGATTATCAAGGGCCTAGATAACTTTAGCCACTGCGAGAGCATGCTAAGGTTATGTTATGCAAGGGAAAAATAGGTATTTCAGGCGTTCACACCTTTCGGAAGCGAAATTCAGCGTGATTATCCGCTCTTTTGCGCACGATTTACCGGCCTCGAAAATCGCCGAGCTGAGTGATGTCAGCCGCCCGACAATCAATCAGTTGTTGTTCGAACTACGGACCCGAATCGCTCGAATTCGTGACGCCTCCTCGCCCTTATCGGGTGAGGTTGAGGTGGATGAATCCTACTTTGGCGCCCGGCGTGTCCGTGGCAAAAAAG
>Ga0209454_1003709_pt1 | contig 11085 bp, 5 predicted proteins | sample WorMetHERISLAND1_2_FD_187400 | JGI IMG/M metagenome (GOLD analysis project Ga0209454, IMG submission 187400) | Marine gutless worms symbiont microbial communities from Max Planck institute for Marine Microbiology, Germany - Olavius geniculatus... | ecosystem: Host-associated > Annelida >...
TTGTTTAACTCTATTTTTATTTCTTATGAGAATTGCACTGACGTTTTAATTTTAAATAAATAAGTGTAATAATGCTGATAATACATAATGTGTGACATGTTTTAAACAATTTTATTTTGTGTGAATTTTATAATTTTTATTACGCTGAACTACGTGATTGTGAATCATAGTTGGTGATGAAAGCAAGATAAACGCGTGTCAGGAGCAGGAACGTTGCGGAAAATGCATCTCACTGTCTCCAAACTGCCATTGGTGTCTGCAAAAAGTAAGTAAACAGTTTCATGCATCAAATATATACAACTTACATGTATCTCTATGAGTAATGCAACTCTGTAAGAACGATAACATATAGCGAGTTAGCGACGAATAATATAGAACAAATAGGCGTCGACATCTTCTTCTCTCTTTACCTTTTCCTTTTTTTCCTTTTCTCCTCTTTAATTTTTTTTTCTTTTACCGGACAGCAAAGTTCAGCTTTTTGTGTAAACTTTGTAGCGCATATTATACATATTTCTGAAATTTATTTCGTCTTTTGACAAACCAACTAGGCCTATGTGTGAATGCTTTGTTTATGCGTTTTAGGACTTCAACGGAAGTCATCGATGCGATCTTATAGAAAATCTGCTCCAGCACAACTGCAGCTCAATCTACGGTCCACAAAGCAGCATACTGTACTACCGGGTATTAAATTCACCGTATAGACAACAGAACATTATACACTGCATAGTAATAATATCTCGATAAACGAGCAAGTTTCTGATTAATTTAGTAAAATTAATTATCGGAATAAATCGAAATAAACATTGCCCAAAATTGTGAAAATATATTTAACCTTACAAACGCTAAGTAGAAAATACTGTAAAATATTTTTTCTGGACACGATGTAGGCTTTAATGTATACGATATGCCACGTGGTATACTATGAGGTGCGCTGTTATAGCGATCTGGCCCTGTATAATTAGGCAGAGTGCTACTATCGCTGTTGATTGAAACTATGGCAATGTAATGATGTACGATGGGTGACTCATAAATGACGATCAAAACACCACAACCACATCACGCCATATTTTTGTTGAAAAAAAGTGTGATGTTAATGTTCAAAGGAATTTCTACTGCTCGCGGAAGCAACGGCAATAGTTTTCAGCATCATCGAAAAGTGTTTTCTCTGTGTCAATGCGATAACTTATAAACCGCTGAACTTAGTTTAATAAAATTTTGCACGAACATGTTCCTTCACAACCTCTAGAGCCACAAGGTCACACATGTGACCTTAATCAAAGGTCAAGGTTACATGGGTTTTTCTGGTGTTTTTTCGTGCGTGATACTACAACTACCCGCAAACAGTCGAACAAAGCTCGACAGTCTTGTTCTTACTGTCTATATTTAGTTTTACTTTTTTATCAATTTTTAAAAATTTATTGAATAGTGTGGATTTTTTTCCGAATATTTGAAGTGTGTTGTATAATGCTATTGCACCTTATTTTAGTGTCATGTTAACTCGCACAAACTATTGTTATTCTCAGGTGATGTAGGCTACAGTTAAAGCTACCGTAAGCTCTCTTTTAAGCCTAATGTCTTGCCAGCTGTGTGTTCGTGAGTTCTTTATGAACTTGTATTTTAGTGAATAAATGCTGCCGATAATGATGTTGAAGTCATGAAGTGCAGTGTGAATTGGCTTAAGATTGTCATTTGTGGTCTACCATCGTTAGAGTGATGTATTCAATGTATGGTTGTAGAACGACCCGACGCGAGATGCAGACCAGGAATCAGATGCCGTTCAGCTTGCTCCACAAGACGTTCACATCAATCTCCGTCCAAGTAATAATCTGTCATTTTAATTTATCTGAATTCTTTCTGGCTGTGAATATCAGTTGAGTATGTCGCGGTGCTGTCGACTGGTGCGTTGCGTCGTAAACGTCCATATCAAGGAAAAAATGACAAAATATTCTCTCGATTGTCGATGACATTTCGATTAAACTAAAAACAACTTTCAACGCAATGCATTTTCAGACTTTTTCTCAAGTGTTTTGATATTTTTGTAAACATTGTTAATAAATAGCACCTAGATTTCTTGCCTATATGTCGTTATATATAATGAAATAAATATTTATGTAGCATTTTAAAGTACGTTCTAGTTAGGACGTTTTGACATAGGCAACTGTACAAAATTAATAGACCTCAATATTGTTCATTCTGCCATCTGTATGCTGTATGCTGTATGTATACGAGGTCTAACTGTGCTGAAATGAACTCAGTCGTCAGTTAGGATAGATGTCAACAAGGCCACAAAAGTACAAGGCTAAAGCCAAGGCGAAAATCAATGCATACAATAATGTTTAAACTATACTCTATTTTTAAACCCTTCTGGTTACTTATTTCATTTTTTTCATTCTTACTTTTGTTGTAATGAACACGAATTTGTTTGCATCAATACAAGTCGCACTTCATAATTTCGTAATCAACCATTGATCATCATTTGAGTGAATTATAAAAAAAGAAAAAAGGGGTTCTTTTTATGGAACACCGTGTATACGCAGCATGCCCAGACAATAGGCCTGTGACACAGCCGGTATTCTGCAGTCATGATGCCAAGAACAGCTACTGCAATACAACTATACACTGTACTGTTTAATGAGTTTTATTTTCTGCCTAACGACCACAATTCAATACACATACGAGTATCGCTGCCTTAATAAAGCAATTTTACTGTGACAATATTATCAGTGAGTAGCTACTACCAAATAAATATAAAGCTTAGACACGGTGACGTTTTACCATTTAAGGCCATTTGAAGGCAAGGCTACGTTAAGGCTAACATCTTCTAAGGACGTATTCCGTAGAAAACACAATCATTTGGAAAAAATATTGTACTTTTTTACAACGCTGATGCAACCAGTAAAGATAATGTGGGGTAAGTTGTGGCCATTGAGTTCACACCACGCAACATGTTATTATTATTATCTTTAAGTTTCGGTAAACTATAATTTTAAAATATTGTTATAACGTTTTTAAACAGAAAATACTACGGTGTGTAAAATATTAGTATTAGTATTACTACGTTTACAGTACACTACAGCCTGATACATGTGTTGTTACACTGTGCAGACCAGGTGTACCGATTTCCAGTGACGTTTCGCATGGCACGCAACTACCCAGTCGATCTGTACTTTCTAATGGATGTGTCACGGACCATGCGAAGTTACAAAGACAATCTAGTTGCGCTATCCGACCGTCTTGGTTCGTTTTTATGGTTCCATTTTTTTCGCGATAACAACTTTTCTGTTTAGCCCTTATCTGCAGATGCATATTCCACTCATAATATTGGTAAGACGATTAGAGGTAAATGACTGTGTTCTTAGTTTTTAAAAACCTTAACGAAAAAACGCGCATAAGTAAATTTTGTAAGGGCTAGTAGTAGTTGCTATTATTATTCAGTATTGTTAGTTATTTAATTTAATTTTTTTATACTTCAAAACAATCGAGAAAACTGGAAGATGAACAAGCCTAATGTTACCCGGTACGCTTACTACGAGGAAAACTGTAGGGCCTACGTTTCTTGTATAATTTTTTTTACTTATCTGACTGTTTACAAGGCCGAAACAATTTCGTAAAAACACAAGTATTAGGCTGTATTGGTTTGTGGGTTGTTGCTAGCTTCATGAGTTCAATTAAGCAGTGCAACTGGATGTGGACTGGACTGGTTTCAGCGGAAGAACTGCGCAAACTAACGAAAAATTACCGACTCGGCTTGGGGACGTTTGTCGATAAAACTACGATGCCGTACGTCAGCTTAGAAGAGTAAGTGTCGCCTTTAAGGCGTGTACACAAAGCGACGTTTCAGTTTATTTTAGACACGTTGTTGATCGAGGTTTTTTCTTTCTTTTTGTTTTCTTGTTTTTTATGTTAACACGCCGGTGTTGTATTTTCTGTTTTCTGCCACTGGCGTTTTTTGTTGTTAAGAAATAAAAGATTACTTACTTACAATTTATGTTTCTTTGTAAAGGCCAGCATGGGAAATTTTCCGCGAAAAGTTGCGGAAAACCATGGGAAATACCGCGGGTGCGAAGATAAAATTAGTGACAATTCCGCGGGACGAAAATTTAATTACGGAAAATCCCTACAGTAAAAATGAACCCTGGAGAAACGCCGCACATGCACAGCTTTCAGGCGACTCAGTTGACAGTTTGCTGTTTCTTTATAGTCTATTTGATGACACGTTCTAGACTTAAAGTTTTAATTTCAGACAGGATAGGCCTACTATTGCATTTGTTTGTTTGCATGTTTGCTGATTTATTTAGTAGTTTTAGTACCATATGTATTACGTTATTGTGAGCACGAGTCTAGTGAGCTCGAGGCTGAATCATGCAACGTAAGGACTCAAGTCCGACTGGAGTCTATTGTCGGACTGCGGTCCTAAATCACTGATAATTATTATAACTACATTGTGTACTACAGAGTGAGCGTGTGGTGCTCCGATTGTGCGGCTCCGTACGGCTTCAGAAATCATCTTCGTCTCATCAGCAACGTCAGCGAGTTCAGAGTAAGAACATCTTTCTCACGTCTGTCGTACTCTTTGTCTTTTTTGACGCGTTACGGTTATGTCGTTTGTTTGTCTGTCTGTCTATCACGCATGTATTGTGGTTAAACGGTACAAGATAGGGTGTAGTTTGCTATTGAATACTAATAAGAAGTGACATATTGCTTTTCAAATAACATGAAAATCATTGACTTTGGATGACCTTGAAGGTCAGTAAGCGCTATTGTGGCTAAACGGTGCGAGATAGGGCCAAGGTTGATCACTAATAGGAAATCGCATACGCCATTTCAGATGAGATCAAGATCATCGACTTTGGATGACTTTCAAGGTCAGTACTGCAAAAAAATGTATAAGCAGTAGCGCGTTTTCCCTAGCAACAGCTGGGTTTTTTGTTACTTTCAGTCACGTCACTGTGAGCTATCGATTATATCTGTAGTCTTTATCAGACCCAAATTGTCGTTAGTTTGTCATTGTTATGTTTCGCAAAATTAAGGTTTGCTTTTTTGTCAGCCTCAGCTAATGGTCAATTACATACTTGTAATTAGAGTTAAAGTTAGTTTAATCTAGCACTTAGGCTACAAAAACCAAAACTAAAACAGGCGTGATATCAAAAAAAGAGCAAACATATTTTGTGCCGTCTCTTCTTTTTTAATAGCTGCAACCGGAAACACGAGTTTTGGGCCTAAGTAAATTTTCTAAAAATGCCCAACGTATCTATTAAAAGAAAAAAATGAAAAGCCAGTCATGAAACTGAATACATGCGACTCTGTTTTTTAAATGGCATTAAGTGTTTTGTATTGTAGTGTCTAATACTCCAAGCTGGTATCTGTGTCGAGTGTAGCGAATCGTAAACGAGACGGAAATGTCTGGAAACCTGGATGCTCCGGAGGGAGGCTTCGATGCCATCATGCAAGTTGTCGCATGCAAAGTACGTTCACTGCTCTTGCGATTTTTGTACAATAAACAGTGTTGTCATAGACATTGTCACAGACATTGGCCGAATTAAGAATAATTAGGCTACCGACACATTTCGCAAAAATATTGTCTAACTTATGACATCTATACTACGTCGTATCTCGTGAAATTGTCTGCTATTGGATGAGATCACAAGGTAGCGTAGCGTCTTAGCGACACGTTATAGATGCAGTGGATTGCTAAAGCGTAAATATTATACTGCCGACTGTAACCGTCAGAGTATTTCGAAGATTAAACAACATCTGATATAGTTTTAAAGTTGCGAAATTTACTGGCTTTTAATCCTACGGTGGTTTGTTTTCACTGCGTGTGATTTATGAACAGAAGAAGATCGGCTGGCGCAGTCAATCTCGCAAGCTGGTTGTCATGTCAACGGACGCCACTTTCCATTACGCCGGCGACGGCAAGGTAAGTGTGGACGAAAACGACAGATAAATTACTTTAATAATACGAAAAACTGAGTTCGTATATATCCAGTGTAGTAATATTATACGTGTAGTAAGAGAAAAAATATTGTCTTTTTACACAAATAAATAAAATAAAAAATGCATACTAATTAGTAGTACAGCTGTTGAACTAGTGAAGCATGCTGCTTTAAACTTACTCAAAATTGTTTTGAATTCGCTACTGATCTATCAATAGTAATATAATTGAATTGAATTTTATGTTTACGTTTTAGTGCTTTGATTTTACTGTTGGTGTTGTAGGAAAGGCCATTTGGCCTGCAGGTCAAAAAGTTTGACTATAACAGTTTTTAAAATTTTAGGCCTATTTTCGGGCAAACTGTCACACTAACCCTGGAGTAACTGCAGGAAAATAAAATGTTAGAATAACTTTTCATATTGTTTCTCTTTTTACTGTTCTTACAGTACAGAAAGTAGTAGGCTTACTGTAACGATGTTGGTTGGTGGCGTGCTGTAGTGGTAACGCGTTTGATTCAATCAACGAAGTTACTGTACGCCGGGCCCGTCCGTCCTGTTGTCTAGAATGTATGTGACGGACTGTTTATTTGGTCCGGACAGTACAAGGTCAAATAACAGACATAGGTCAAGGTCAGGCCATCTAACTGAACAGTGGCCCATATGTCTGAGTAAACGGAACCGAAAGTGGCTGGAAACCAAAACTAGGTCAGTAGACCAATCGGGTGTCAAAAATTGTCAGTTTATTTCAGTTTCCGTTTTCGGTTTTTTCGTTTTCGTTTTATTATCGTTTTAAACTTATTTGTTACCGTTTCGTTTCCGTTTTTACTGACATTTTCGTTTCCGTTTTCGCTTTCGTTAACGGAATCTGTTTAAATTCGTTTTTGTGCCTTTCCGTTTTAGTTAACTTAAATTACACTGCGTGACAGAGGACTATTGAACTATGCATGCCAGATTTAGACAGATAGTTTGTACACAATGGGCCGGTTGACCCCGACAACAATAGGCCTATTGTTGTCCCGACCAACGCCCACTATACATCTACTACTGTGTGATCCCATACGGCAGATGACGCTCCGTAGCTCTGAAGTGGGAGTCCCATTAAGAGCTATATCACCACCTTTAACCTTTTTAACTTTTTACATTTTGTAGCTGGGAGGCATAGTTGAACCGAACGATGGCAAATGTCACATGGACGACAGCGGAGAATACACTGAATCAATTAAGCAGGTAAATTAATATTACTGCTTTGTCATTTTTACTGAGCTTATTAAAAAACTTGTCGAGTTTTAGTCGATAATTGAGATAAGTTCAGAGATGGAGAGTTACCGCTAGATGTGTAGAGATTATTCCTATTACTACTGGAAATGTCTTATTGTAAAATAAACAGTTTGGTTAATTGTAATTTCCAATCGCATTAAGTATGATGTACGACAAATATGTAGTTTTATGGCTGCAAACAACTAAACTGTTTTACGCAAATTAGGCTAATTTGTTCTCCTGTGACGCGGCTTACTGATTTCATGGTGGCATTTAACAGTGCAGCCCGAAAGTAAACCTATATTGTGGTAGGACTATCCGTCGGTGAGTCAGTTGTCTGAGAAAGTGGCTGAGAAGAAAGTGCATGTCGTCTTCGCCGTGCCTCAGCGACAGGTAGACATTTACCACACGCTGGCGTCCTTCATAGAAGGCAGTAGAGTCGGAGTGTTGACAAACACGTCCGGTAACGTCGTCGACCTCATCCGTAGCAACTATGAGGTTTGATGTGATTACAACTTCCACTGGTATCTTAATCTGACATGTTTTAATCATTTCATCGTTATTCGTACGTGTAAGTAAAAAGTAAGTAAATCGTAAATTAATATAGTGCATAACGTTGTAAAAAAATCTCACATGCGTAGGACTAACGACAAACACCAAAATAATTTGGCGAATGGCGGAATCGCGGTTCGTTTGTATTCGCGAGCTAAAAGCTGCAATTGCAATTGTACCTTGTTTTGGCTGTAGGCTCGACCCCCAAATTATTCCTTTTTCTGTGGGATCACGGACCCCATCTGACACAGAGCGTTATTGGATCCCACATGTCGACCTGCCAAATGACGTTTAAATCCACCGAACGGTTTAAGCAAAAAACACTCACTGGGTTAGAACGTGAGAAACAGACAAACGACAACAGACAGACAGACCACACTTCGGAAACATGTGTCGCAGTGGGCAAAATCGCTTGCGCTGCAAGAGCGATTCTACCTAAAACTGAACAAGATTGTTCAAATAAACTGTTTCAATCTGTCAAAATCACACGGCGTTTAAAGTGGTTCGCGAAGCGCGCTGGTAAAAGTTAAAACAGTAAAAGCGATATTAAAGATCTTAAACCTTGGCTGCCGAGAATAGTTTCGCCATCTAATGCAGCCGCCCTTTTCTAGCCTAATGTCTGTTGTTGTCCTTCTCCAAAAAAACAAAAGAAAGTTTCGCATAAGGATCCGGAATCCGGAGGAGAATCCGGATCTCCGCCTTTTTCACCATCCTGAGCGCCGCAAAATTTCATCGAAATCCGTTCGTAATTTTCACAAACCTTCAGCATATAGGTTGACGCTGTGGTGTTGGATTCTCAAGATTTTGTCGAAATGCTACTGCCGAAGTTGAACTGTTTTGTTTCAGCGAATCAGCAGCAGCATTGAGATGAAGAGCAAGCATAGCGGCGAGCTTATCGTCTCTTTGTACTCCAAGTGCCTTGAGTAAGTACTGTGCTTAAACGGTTAGAACGTTGTACTTTCGATCGAGAAGCCGTGGGTCCGACGCCCGGCGAAGTTGCTATCATGTGTCTACTACTTGGATGTGTGTTTGTCTTTAGGCAGGTAACCCATTTTGGTATAATAACCAACCACCGATGTCAACACAGCCTTTCATATCTCCGGAGAAAATCGAGTACCGGCCTTTGCATAGATGCAAGGGGAGGGGTTAAGGCAAAGCGCGTTTATCTGTGTCGAGTAGCAGGTGTGATCCGGTATGTCAGCTGACGCTCCGTAGCTTTGAGAAGATGCGTTTTCATGAAAAGAAGAGCTATACACAACTTTGAATCTTTTAGATTACTCTTGTGCGAGTTGAACCTACCAAATTTACACTAATTTTAAGATAAATTGAACAGGGGGCGAAAATAGTAAGACGTTTTTTGGCAACTGCAGGTAGAACACTGATCCGATTATCCTGAAAAAAATTTGTAAGGCGTCACAGTGCAATCTTAGGCCATGTGAATACACTTAAATCTCTACCGAAATTTGTAAGTGCATTTCGGCATTTTTCATTATTTAAGGGTTAAATATGCGTACTTGTTTTCTAGTTTTCGCCTAGATTACCACCAATAGATCGCAACATAAAGAACATCTTAACTACTGCACTGTTTGCTGGGCATTTAAACGCAGCAATTAAGTAAGTAAATAAATGAAAAAATAGGTAAATACATAAGTAACTAATTGGGATAATTCGTTTGTCGCGTGTGTTTTCGTGTGCAGTGGTGCGATGAAGAACGTCGCTAAATGTGATGGCCTGCACATCGGACAAAATGTAAGCATGTGTTGACCACCTGCCACTGAGCAGCGGCGTCTTGGGTTTGAAGAGTTGAGGTGGAGACAGGAATTTACAATTTTCTGACAGACAAGTGCAAATCTGCGTTGGAAGAAATTATGGTGGCGCAAAATTGCAACTTTGCTTTTAATTGTTTTTTCAAAGTGGAATTTTATTTCTCACATTTTGTACTTTAAAAATGAAATTTTCTCACAAAAAAACGTTTTCTGACAGGCTACGATTTAAGGGGGTAGGGGAGGCAGTTGTCGCGACGCCAATGCTACAACAGCATTTCTAGTTTATACGAGTGGCCGTCTTTTTCTATGTGGCCATTTAAGTCATAACAAAAGACAACGCGGCAATTTGGTAGCTATAAATTTTTCGTGAATGAGAGTAGATTTCTGTATCGGTAATATTACACAGTTTATGCAGAATTTCACAACCTAGAGTCGAAGTGTTTTTTGTTTGTCTGATTAATCTGATGTAATATTTTTCGACTCCGAATTCGTAATAGTCTTGCTCTTTGACAGCTGTTATTGTTTATCAGTTTGCGTTGTACACATTTAAGATACGTATGTTTATGAAAATAACTTTGACGAAAAACATAGTCGTATGCAGCATTTGTGAATACTGCACAAAACGCGTGTGTCAAGGTGACTTTTGAAGTCCGGTTGGAAGTGAAGTCCTGTCCAACGGACCCCGAACAGTGGTCCAACACGATACAGATCCATCCTGTCGGCATTGAGGAAATGTTGACGGCTACCGTCTTCCTTGACTGTGACTGTCCGTGCGAGCTGCCGGAAAACACGGTCCGTATGCAGCCGTTTTGACTCTAACATTGCATTACTTTTAAGCCTTGTTACTGCTGTTGACAATTGAAACAGCTACGAGCTAACAATTGGCCTGCTTTGACATTGTTTGTTTCCATTTTGCTGCGATTAAGTAACAATAAAAAGAATGTTTTATTGCACAAGGTAAAGTGACAACACCAATTAGATGAGATTGACCATCGGTGTAGTATTAGTTGCGTATTAATTTATGCATATCGTCACCGATAAGTTCGTCTACTTGGGCAGCACTGTCGACTCCACTGGATACTCCAACACTGACATTTTTCGACGAATCGGCCTCGCATCATCGATGATGGGCCAGTTGGACCGAGTTTGGCGCCACAATCGGCTGAGCCTTGCTACTAAGCTGAGGATTTACACTAGACCTACATATGTGTTTTGGCAGTAGGCCTCCATGGTGCTGAAACCTGGACACTGTTGAAGGAAGACTCACGCAGGCTGCAGGCATTCCACATGACATGTCAAAGATGTATTCTTGGTGTTAGGTGGAATGACTTCGTCACCAACAGGGCTGTAGCTGACAGTACTCGTGAATCTGCCAAGCATACTCAGTGCCATAGCCGCTCGCCGTCAGTCCTTTTTCGGCCATATTCGCCGTTTGCCCGCCAACACACCAGCACATAAGGCCCTGAAGCTTGCAGTGGATTCCAGGTCCGGAGACATACCACACCACGACTGGAATCGCCCTGCTGGTAGACCACGGACTACATGGATGAGTCAGATTGTACGGGACACCGGACTC
>Ga0209454_1003713_pt1 | contig 11082 bp, 8 predicted proteins | sample WorMetHERISLAND1_2_FD_187400 | JGI IMG/M metagenome (GOLD analysis project Ga0209454, IMG submission 187400) | Marine gutless worms symbiont microbial communities from Max Planck institute for Marine Microbiology, Germany - Olavius geniculatus... | ecosystem: Host-associated > Annelida >...
ACGTTGGGCTTTGCCCCAAATTTCTAGTTATTATCATTATATATTTATAATGTGCATATATACAGGCAATCGCAGAGTGTACAACTCAAAGTAGCCGTGAGTTAAAAACCGAATGTAGAAGATGTGTTCAAAACAAATGAATGGTACTGGTGCAGGTCTCTGCCACGACCCAGCTTTGAGACGGACGGCGCTAATTCAGGCTGCAGTCGTCGACGTCATCGAGTGTTCGGAGCGGCACTTGGCTATCACACAAGCGGTCTGCTGCCGCTGCCGTGCTGTATCATTGACGCTATGAAATGTGTCATACGCTCAGCATCCGAGGCCGTCGGTGTCTTCCGCAAGTCTGGCGTCCGCTCTCGCATCCAGAAACTTCGCGACGACATCGAAGCCGATCCCGGTCTGTTTTTTGCTTTCTTCACTTATATTATGCTGTTTATCTGCTTATTTTTAGCCGACCTTACTTAAGTAACGGCCGAGCTTATGGTACGGTTGTCGTCTGTCGTCGTCGTCTGTCTCTCTGTCTGTCTGTTTGTCGACTGTCACAAATGTATTGTGGTTAAACAGTAGGCCATAGGGGAAAATGTTTTACACAGATAATTAGCCCTGTGTCATAAACTTAGGTGTGCAAAATTTCAGCGATCTAGTGCAAGGGGAACATTTTTAAATTCGGCGTTGAATGGAAGGGGTAAAGTGTGCTTTTTTCAACGAAAAACTGGCAATGTCTTAGAAACAGTGAGAGATACGGCCAAGTTTATTATTAATTACTAATAGGAAGTGTGATACGTTTTTTTCAAATGAAATGAAAATCATCGACCTTAAATGACCCTGAAGGTCACTGACAACTAGTACGGTCGGCTATCCTAGCGACAGCTCGGCTTCTTGTTACTGCTTAGTTTGCAATTTGTTGCATTTTTTGTGCTGTTGCCATTTTGTTACACTATCTTGCTTAGGCCTATCTTTTTACATTTGTGTTTGTTAGGATTTTGAATTTTATTTTAACATACGATTTTTTGGTCTATTTTTGGGTTTTACTGGCCCAATATAATTTCGCGTTTTGGTTTATTATTGCTAGCATTTTGCTTGCAACCAATTCTTTCGGCTGTAAATAATCACTTGCGTTTTGTTGGTTGGGTTCATTGTTGTTTGACGGTGACGTTTCAGAGTATAGCAGCGAGGACCTGGACAATATGCCCGTTTACGACGTCGCCGATATGCTCAAGCTGTACTTCCACGAGCTGCCAGATTGCCTGCTTACTGAACGACTTTCTGAAACCTGTTGCAGCATATTCACGCGTAAGACTTTTGCTATTTATGTTGTTATTTACAAGTTACTAGGGACGGTGTTAGCTTTTTATTGTGCGATGCTCGTAGGTTTGTAGTGACGTTCAAAGCTCACTTATGCCAGCGTGAGTCTGTCTGTCTCTCTCTTTTCCTCTCTCCCACTCTCAGTGTAATGCTGATGTATCGTGGACATAGGTTTGGTTGCTTAAAAATAATTATACAAACAATTAAATTAAAGTCTTTGATTCTTGTAGTTTTAAAAGTCGCTAGGCCTATTTAGTTTTTGGGAAACATCGCCAAACTTTGCCAAAATATGGGTGAAGTGGCTGTTTATAACAGAAAACTTGCTCTGAAGCGGAGCAAGATAGGATCAGCAGTAGATGGATGTTTACAAAATCTACTATCAGCGTTAGTGCTGTTTAGTAATAGAAAGCTGCATAACGCAGAACATGCATCTTATCGAAGCTCACGAGGAAAATTTGAATGAAGACAGATTTGCACTTTCAGAGGCAGAAATGTGGCTCATGAATGTTACTACGCATTATGACATGTCGTCGCATCGAAATGACTCTGGCCATGCATGTTTTGTTCTAGTAGCACTGTTTTCTTATTTTTATGTTGTCATTAGTTTATGTTTCAGATATTAAAAATTTTTTTTAAAAGTCAGAAAAACAAACCTGGAACTACTGTCGTTATGATTATTGTGTTATTTCGGTGTTGCTTGAATGTATAGCGGTGTGCGTATGTGTCATTAGCGTGCTGGTCTACTAAGCTCACTATTCGTCATCGTTTAAGACGTCGTTGAGGATTTGTCTTGTAAGTCGACTGGCTTAGTGCTGCGCTGGCTGCACATTGAACAAATGGCGCGCATTAATCGTGCCTGTCTGTCTGTGTGCGTGGTGGCAGATGTTGCGGCAGAGCACCGCAGGGCGGCGCTGCAGTCGGTCGTTGCTTTGCTGCCCGATGAGAACCGTGAAGCGTTGCATTGCCTCCTGCTCTTTCTTAATCGACTCGCCGACTTCGCCGCCGAGAATCAGGTTTTTGGCGTTGCTTTTCATTCTCTAGTCATTCGTATACATTCTTATGGGCCATACGTTTTGCTATGCCTTTATCCCTCCGTCAACTTTAGCCAAGTGACGAAACTGTCGGTTCCAGCCTCTTCCGGTAAGCAAGCAAGCCATAGAAAAAAGAAATGTCGAATGGTCTGTAAAAAGCCACCAATTTTTGCAACTCCATAATTTTTTGCTGATAAAAAATTGACCGATTGTAAGGATTTTTTTCTCTGGTCAGTCAGCAGTAAATTTGCAACAGGGGTAGAGGCATTGCAACTGATCATTACAAATCCCGCCACGCCACAAATGCTAAATTATATTGCCATTTAAAGACTGATAATAATAAATAGTATTTTAGAAAATAATGTAGCGAAGCATCTTCAGTGATCACTTTTTTAGTAAATTTATTGTTAAGTGTGTCAGTGAAATATTTTTAAATACATCATTCCACGGTTTATGATCTCAAAACCGTATTCGTAACGTTTTGCACGTTTCAACAGTAGGTTAATATGTCAACGCCTTGGTAATGCCGTGCCATGCACTGGCTGCGTAGAGCAGTCTTGCAACGACGACCGATTGGTAAACTTCCTGGAGTGCAGCTATCTGTGTGGGACTTATTTCGATCGAGTGACGCGTGTCTGGTTAATTTTTATTAATCAATATTTTCACTCATTATCATAAGACGAACGGAATTTTTTTAAAAATTTATAATGTGATAATGTTTCTAGTAATTTTGTTAGGATTTTCTTTTTCTCCTTTATCAAAGCTTGTTTCTGCGTGTATATATTCTGTACAAAGGCGATTGTATAATGTGCCTTGCGGCCATTGTGCGCTACTAAAGCTGTGAGTTTGAGTTTAAGCGAAGGTAAGCCTATACCCCGTTTACACGATCGAGCAAGCATCGAGCAAACATCAAGCAGGGTTAGCAGGCCTGAAGGAACCCAGCCCCTGGCTCAAATGTAGACCTAGGTTTAGCCCACAGCTGATCACGTGTTATATAGGCCTTCCAATTACAACCCGCCTGCCCTCCTACTTAGCATGCTAATTACCATAGCTCGTCGAGCTAGCTGGATGTCCCGTTTTCACAATCGAGAAGACGTCGAGCAATTAGCACGTGTATTTTGAATATATTTGCTCGACGTTTACTCGATGTTTGCTCGATCGTGCAGGCCCGTAGCCAGGATGTGAAAAACGAGGAGACATCAGCAGTGCAGGGGGTCTGGCGAAGCCCTCCAGAAGCTAAAAAAACTTTCAAAATTCACTTAACTGAGACTTTTGTTTTGTGATACACATTCTTTGTTCGTCTTATGATAATGAGTGAAAATATTGATTAATAAAAATTAACCAACGTCAGACGTTTGCTAACTAGACCAGTAGCGAATTTAGGCTTCAGCCAAGGGGAGGCGAAATATCCACCTTGTTCCTCCCCCTCTTCCCTTCGATCCCCTTCTCTTTTCCCCTCTTTTCTTTTTCTCTTTCTTTTCTTTCCCTCTTTTTTTCTTCCTCTTTCCTTAAAAGTAGGATCCTTTGAATCCAGCTAGGGGGTCTGGGGAATCGCGGTGAGCTCCCCCAGCTCGGTCTGGGGCGGAGTTCCAGCAGAAATCAAATATGGTGCATTTTTGCTTTGGTGACAATAATTTTAATCATTTTTCTAGCACACGAACTTATTAATTAGCAGTTTGGCAGAGCATATAAAGGGGCTCAAGGAAGGTGGGGCGGCCGCACGTCCGCCCTCTCTTGGATCTTTCGCTGCCCTAAGCCTCCGACTTAGCCGGCCGCCATCCACCAAAATTTTTGCTAAGTCGCCGGCGCCGCAAAAATCGCGGCTAAGCTGTGACTTTAACCACGAAAATGCTAAGCCAGCCGTGAAATTCAGGGCTATCTGGCTGAAGGGTCTATTGCTAGCTAAAAATTTATGCTTCTCGAAAGCTTTCAAAATTCACTTAGCAAGTGCATCCTCGTGCCTCAATGTTGCTACTGCCCTGTCGTGTAAACGGGGTATAACTATTACTACGGTTAGCAAAGCTGCTGTGCTGCAGATGACGGCGAGTAACTTGGCGATTTGTTTCGCGCCGTCACTGTTCCACGTCTACGGTCTGCGCTGTCGGTCTAACTCGCCGAGCAACGGCTCTGCAGTGGGCCGGGCAAGTCCACGCCGTGACGCCGGCAAACACTCGCAGTTCGCTAGCGGTCTGCCCGACGAGACGGAACTCATTGAACAGAAAGCTGCGCTCGACTGTCTCACATTCATGATCGTCAACGTCAATGAGCTGTTCACCGTAATAAATCATTCTCTCTGCACTTCATATCATAACATCACTATTATCATACATTACATGTAAAATTTGTAGTGCTGCCATTACGCAAAAGAACGATGGGTGCATTGGAACTCATTGCATCATTAATAGAAGATAAAAATCATGACGAGGATCACAAAGAGTTTAAAAGTCCGGAGAATAAAAATGTTTTCAGTTCTTGCTTGCATAAGAACGAGTGCAACAAACAGCACCATGTAAGTCTTATCAATTATAACGCTGCATTAAGACTAACTATACACGCTGTAAAGGCCTAACTGTTGCTAACGCATGTCTGACACTTTACAATGAAGATTTACTATTGACTGAGTGTGTGCAGAGTGTAAAACAATGCTTTTAATTTAAGGGTTTCGCATGCGTCTGTCAAGGGTTTCACCAACGACGAGTAAAAATAACAAGAAAAGCCCAGCTAACGCAAATGGGAACGCGCAACAGCGATGTATGTTTGAAAGCCAAGTGCGAACAAAATCTGAGCTCACCCATCCTATAACAACGATATTTCTTTTACACTCGCCAGAGGGCGCCAGACGGCACGATCGGTCTCGCTCAGCCGTATTGGCTTAAAATCGCAAATTTTCCTCACTCCCTCTCATTTAGCGCCCCTTTCGAGTTTATGGAAAAGCTTTGCTGATCCTGAAACTAGGGTCTTCCAGGCAGCCGACGGTGAAGATTCGGTGATCCTAGCTTGCACCGTTTTTGACTGATCCACCCGTGTGACGGACGGACAGACGGACGGACGAACAGACAGAATTGCGATGGCTACGACGCGCTACAGCAGTAGGTGCTGTTGCGCGTAAAAAATGGCATGCGAAATCACACGAAACCATGTCAAACCGCAGAGTAAGTGTAGACCGAGCGGGCAACAAACTTCGTGTAATAAATCTGCACGCTTGTCAAATATTCGTCTGCGACACAAAGTGTGGCTTAATGGTTTAACGGTAGCGTGCTGAACTTGTAACCCCGAGGTTGCAGGTTCGAATCCCGCCCGGTGCACTGCCAGGAAACAATCTTGGCAAGTTGTTCACACACATGTGCCTCTGTCACCAAGCAGTATAATTTGGTACCGGCCAAAGGCCGGTGATGCCCCGAGGCTAGGAAGGTAACCGTATGTCTGGCGTCGCACTGGCCATGCGTCACGGACTCAGTGGTCTATTTTCTTACGAGCTCAACAACCACGGAAAAGGAGATGAGCACCCTGCCTACGCCCCAGTAGTGGTATGACACCTTTACCTTACAACACAAAGGTTGAAAACATATGATGCGAGAAGACAAGGTGATTTAGTAGGCCTAGATGTGACTGCTATAGGTGTCGGACGAGTTGTTAGAATCTTATCAGATGCTGGTGTCTCGGCTGCTAGAGAAACAGCAGCAGCAGCAGTTTTCGGCCGACGTCACATTTATTGACGGTCACCTGTCAAACTATCAGACGCTCGTCAACTCATGCATCGGCAGCGTCATCAAGGTACAGTCTATTTAGCTGACTACGGGCGGTATTTTTCATCGTGTAAATATGCTTTTTTTTGCCGATCGTTAACTTTAGTAAAGTGTGGCAGATTAAGCCAACCCAGCTGACTTTAAGGCTCTCTATAAAGTTCGTCAGAACGTGCATCTCTGATGTAGCCTATAGAGGCTAACGTGTTCGTATTAGGCCTACTGTTCGTAGTAGCATGCTTCCTGCAATCCTGCTATCCATTATGTAAATTGCTGTCGAGCGATTATTTTTTTAATTGCGTTAACGCATGCGATTAGTTATTTTAATCGTGCATTAACGCGCTAATTAACGTGTCAATTATTCATGTTGTAGGTAGCCGTTAGCTAACGACTACACGTCTCATCAAGATGTGGCCACTGTCGAACTTTATTTTATTAGATGGTCAACTGAAAATGTTTAAAATAGTGATGAAGCTTTACCATAATAAATTGTTAATTATTATTCGATCGTCAAATAACCGCAGTTTAATTGAATGGGCCTATTGGAACTCCTGCTTCGTAGAATTAATGTGTGTGCGTTAATTTTTAGCAGCGTTAATTTTTTTAAATCCTGATTAATTCTTTAGCGCGTTAAGCGTTGGTCCGTAAGTAAGCAACATTAACTTTTACAGTGTTGGCAAAGGCAGACCGTTCATCTGTAGGTAGACTTTATTTGGCTGAATGAAGTTGCTTTTTGTGCGCACTGAATTATTAATGGAAGCGCGATGGCGTAGTGGCCTACTGTAGTGTCATGTCTGCTGCTGTCTGTTGCTAATCACGAAGCACGACTCGTGTTAGCAGAGCACAACACGTGTCCAGACATTTATCGCTACTGTTTCTACCAGTACCGTTGTTTCAGGAGCAGGACGCAACTTTCCCTCCCCAAAAATTTGGCTGTTGGATTTTTTACAAAAAATACAAAATTTTGGGTTGCACGTCCCCATTTTAGGGAGATTTGAAAGCAAAATTAAAGTTTTGAGCACCATATTTTCTCCGTCGGAAATTTTAAGTTGTGTGTCGGAAAAATCAAAAATGCAACTTACAAGCGGACAGGTCGCCACGTTCCCTGTTTGCTTGATCTTTGCCATAGTATCGGCCTGCGGCCTCCATTTTTGGCCTCAACTCGGCCTGCGGCCTCGATACACAACGCTACACTTGACGCTGCCGCTAGCTATATTGATGCTGATGATGCGTTACCATGGTGACGGCGTCTATATGACGTCACAGTCAATCGCAGTCAAAATTGAAACATCTCTCTTTTATAGAATAGATGACCCGAACCTCTTCAACCCACATGTTTGTTTTTAATACAACCAATGTGTACTATTAATGGCAGTGGAAAGTGAACTGAATAGCCTAGTATTTTCACACAATCGCCAAAAACGTCATATCGTGTAGACGCCTACGGTGTATTTTGTAACATAAGTATGCAGTATGGCAGTAATCGTTTTACTGAGGCAGGAATAGGAAGATCGCTACTCAGCGACGTGACATTTTCTAACGTAACTCCGCGCGGGAACATTACCTGCTGCGTATTGTCGATGTGCGTGTGGCTGTGTCACTAGGACGCCGTGGAGCCGAGTACTTCGAGGACGTGGATCCCGGTGCGCTTGTGGCACGATGACTCGATGGACCTATCCTACTGCGTCACCTCAGAGCTGCCGCCGCGGCTATGGCGGTGCAGGGCGGTGGTCGACGCAAGACCGGGCGATGTGTTGGCCGCACTGGTCAGAGAACGTCACTCGTGGGACGAAACGCTCAGTCGCTGGAGAGTTGTACAGCGGCTTGACGACAACACCGACCTCTTTCACTACGTCATTGCATCGTCATCATCATCATCATCGTCAGCATCAGCAGCAGCAGCAGCAAGTGACGTCGCTCTGCCGCGACCTGCCGTCGACATGTGCGAACTCAGGTATAGGCCCACGTGCATCGCTAGCCGTACGGTACAGTTCTACAGACGTGAGTCGTTTCAAGCACATGCTTTACAGAAAAAAAATGAAAAATCAGATGCAGTAATAAAGCTCGCATTCCACTTAATTCGATTTGTTATAGATTTGCCCTACGTCATATTTTACAACGAGTTGTACAACAACAAATCCACTGCATTTCTGTCGTCCAAGTGCACAAGAATTGAAAGCCCACAACAAACGCTCAGTACTATAATGTGAATATTTTTATAATAGGTGCTATACTTTCACAAGGTAGTCTCAGCCTGTTGTAGTTCAGCGTGTGAGATGTAGTGGGATTTTTAACGACCCTTTTACTGCAAGTTTACTCTTGAACGTGCTCGTGAAAAATGTTGAAAAGCGGCTGATATTTGATTAAATTGTAATAAAACTTGGTGGCTTTTACTTCTCTAGATTGCTTTTAACATTGAAGATAAAACCATAGAATACAATTCGACAATGTATACCGACCTTTGCGTACTGCAGCTTTGCGTGTATCTGTCAACGTCCTGATTCAATTTAACGACGTTCAATCGCCATTTTGTCAATCATACATGGTTGCAGGTCATGGAGAACTGATATGGATGGAGGACTGTTTGTCATGGTGTCAGTTTCCGTGGACTGTCCGAGCGTCCAACCGCCTGGCAGATGTATTCGAGGACAGACTTTTGCGTCTCATTTCTGCTTAGAACCTCGCGGCTCTACGAGCTGTCGACTGACTCACGTTAGCCAAGCCGATCTGCGGTACCTTCTGCAGCTTTCAGTTGTTGATTATTATGAAATGTCAGTGAAGTCTATAATTCTTTATAGAATAACCCATCTCAGAGCTACAGAGCGTGTCTACACAGTGCTACCTGCCACATGACGAGCCGAAACAGGTGAACACACGTCCCGCCTTAACGCCAGGCAGGCAGGCCCGGTACGCAATTAACCAATTTAACGTACCACAAGTGGATGAACGACTGAGTTCAGTGAGTTACCTGGGTGGGTGGTTATATTATACCGAGATGGTTTAGTTGTATACAACCTACGTTCTTGACGTACGTAAACAGGAGCACTATGGCATTAGTGTATTGACGACCGACCCACCGAACGATTTTGCATCTCGAAAAATTAGTCGTCCAATCCGCTTATGCTTGGTTGTAGTTTGGTGTTTTCACCATCAGTAGATAATGCGCGAGTACTTTTTAGATTGGTCGCTATTAAACACATTTCTTGTTTGTGCTTAAGTTAAGCGTAAAACAGCATGATTTGTTGGTGTCGATTCTGTGTGGGCAGAGGTCACGGTGCAGAGTGGTATCGCAAGTTCTACGGACGTCTGGTAGCGCAGAGAGTCGCCGCCATTCGCCGGCTGCTGTCAGGCAGAAGTCTAGCGGCACCTCAGACAAGCTGACCATCAAGACGACCACGTCACCACAGAGCAAATATTAACTATCTTTAGTATATACTTTCATATTTCCATCGATTTCACATTTCAGCCGCACTTCAGTGATGTGTCATGTCGCATTGTGCAATGTCCGCCGAGTTCCACCCGCGATACTGCTTGTTCAAAATACGGTGTACATCATGCTCTGACCGTGGTATCTTTTTACATACACGCAAACCCAGCTGTTCCAAATGCTGCAGGGTGCCACACTACTCTCAGAAACTGATGCGAACGAGTGAGACAGAATGTAATACAAATGCGAATAGAGTTGAGTTTAGTTGAGTAATATATCATTATTAATGACGTCGACATTACCGACGAGAACACTGCCAGCAGTATCTGTTTATTTACAGATCTATATTTCTTATAGAAAAAATGCAACTATATTTGTGATGAACAAAGCAGTAGGCCTACAACTTTTTGGGACTCGGCGTTAGAGACAGTGTTCACTGTAATGTCGGATAAGCAATCATTTCCGAATATCAAGATACTGTTCTTGAGTAGGCTACTACTACTTTCGATTGTTGTTTGACCGTCCTATGTTAAGAGTTAGTCATGTTCCCGCAAGGAAGCACTTTCGCAATTACTGCAGTGGGCCGTTAAGTCCAGGTGCCCGACAAGTAGCCTAAAAGCACTGAATAAGTACAGAACTTGAATTTCACGTTGCTGTTTCGGTGCATATTTTACGTGTAAATGCATTGTGCATACATGCATTCTCTTTCATGTCTTGTTACAACTTGAGCTGTTACAAATGTGCCGAATTTGTGTGCGTGTACAGTCAGTATACGCTAGATGTATTTATGTGTGTTACGCTGCGTTATTTATTATTTCACTGTCATATTTTCGTGACGAATCTAAGTGTTCTACAGTCGTAACAATAACAAATGATCAAGTATTATTTGACTGCAGTGTAGTTCGTGGCATTTTTGAACCTGGCAAGTTCAACTATTATTAGGGCCTACTTCTACACCGTGTCCGAAAAAAACATCCTGGACATTTTTGATTGTAGCTTAAAGAAGAATATTATCAGATTTTAGTAATTTTTGACAAAGATATTTTCGATACAACTGGCCATCAAATGATTGTTCAAAGTCTGTTTCTGCACTACCTGAGTAAAATAGAACTAACAAAATATTGTATTTTTTGTCTAAAGGAGCATTATTACTTAATCAAAATAAGACACAAAACACATTTTTTTTCACATTTCTGTCACTTGGCCTGATAGTTCATTTAATTGTCTGTTTTTAACTACCTGCAGTAAAAAATGTTCAAAGTGTCAGCCCATTACGCGACCACGGGCACAGAGATGGTTTCTCTTTTCGTTGACAGCAATGTCAATGATGCTCTGCTCCAGAACAATCCAGACTTCACCAATCACTTTTTGAATTCATCATTATTTCTAAAAGTCATCTGGTAAACACGCCGCTGCATGACAGTCAAACTGTATAATTCACTGGCTGTTAGGGACACGGGTCCGAAGATATGAAATTTATTGAAATTTGAGTGACAATCGATAATGTTCGGGATGTTTTTTCTGGACATGGTGTAGATGCATCAAGTCACGAATATAAAGCCCATATATGCACAAA
>Ga0209454_1003715_pt1 | contig 11079 bp, 5 predicted proteins | sample WorMetHERISLAND1_2_FD_187400 | JGI IMG/M metagenome (GOLD analysis project Ga0209454, IMG submission 187400) | Marine gutless worms symbiont microbial communities from Max Planck institute for Marine Microbiology, Germany - Olavius geniculatus... | ecosystem: Host-associated > Annelida >...
ATATATGACAGCGGCATATTTTAATCTAAGCGTGAGATATTGCGTACAGTAGCCTACGTTGCTCAGTATTTAGTGGCAATAGATGCTGAGTGCGGCCGGGGGCGTTATCGATCAGTCGGTCGGTCATTCCGCATTCTGCATATCACCCACCGTTGCGCAGCCTACTTCCGCAGATTTCATTCCGCAAATTACTTTCCGCATTCTGCATTTCCGCAAATTACCAACACCCCATTGTATGACAAAACGCCCCACTGACAGCGCCGAATCGCCGGAGATTTGTGAAATCTGTCGCAAAAGTTTCCCACCCAAATCCTAACTAAGCCTAAGCCGTACTCTTCATCTCTTGTCTTGTCATCATCATCATTTTCATCACCATTTTGTATTAATGATCATGCTGATATGGTGGTTTATACTCTTAGTTTTTTATTTATTCTGCAGTACGTTGACAAAGATGAAGTAGTTCTGTGGATGAATACAGTTGGTCCGTATCACAACCGACAAGAAACGTATTCATACTTCTCGTTGCCATTTTGTCCTGGGCCAAAGAAAGATATCAGTCATTACCATGAGACACTCAGCGAAGCACTGCAGGGTGTTGAACTTGTGTTCAGCGGGCTTGACATTGATTTCAAAGGTGAAGTGAAAGGTTTTTTCATAAAGTTTAAGTAAAATGTTTTCATCATATCAATTTTACAGCATTGTCAAGTTATGCATTGCTGTATTTCAGCAAATTTTCTCAGGAATGCTGTATTTGTACTCTGTTGGTCTTTAGATGCTGTTCATTTTCTACCAAATGAGACATGCTGGTCAACAAGAGATGTGGATAAGTTCTAAGACAAATAATTGGGACCATTAGTGTGATGAAATACCACACCAGGTAGTAGCACTTTATCTAAGAAGTATTTCAATCCAAACAGTTTGCAGGTTGTTTTTTTAGGGGGGAGGGAGGAATTGTGCCAGGAAAAGAGATGTACTGAGTAATACTTTGTTAGTAGCGAATAGATGATCTCAGTTATCAATGTAGCATGACAGGCTTTACATTGTGTTGTTATAGCTGACAAGAAGACAACAGCATATTGCAACATCACTTTGTCGGATGACACATTCCAAGCATTTGTGTATGCCGTAAAAAATCACTACTGGTACCAAATGTACATCGACGATCTGCCAATCTGGGGTAGGTCATATTTGATGCTTGATCATAACAGTTTGTTTTCTATCTTGCACTGTACATAATATCTTGAAGTAACTGGTTATTTAATCTATATGTAATTTTGTTGTAATATCTCATTTATGTATCATTGTAGCTTAATGTTTGGACATATTTCTTAAATACCTGTGAACAGATTGTCTCACTAATGTTCCATTTATCAACTAGAAAAGCAGTCAGAGACCGCAAACCTCTGTCAACGCCATGCTGTTCACCAGGTGGCATTACCATATTTGGCAGCGGTTTCCCCTATCTGCCAATGGTAAAAAAAATCCGAAAACCAGAATCCAGGATTCCTTCCGGATCACCCCCAAAATTGAATTACTTATAGTTTTTGTTATTCTTGACATTCCCTGAAAATTTCAGACAGATCTTTCCATAACTTTTTGAGTTATCTTGCTAACAACAGACAAACTAACTCTGGCAAAAACATATCCTTTTCGGCGGAGGTAATCTGCCAGGAGTCAGTTGCTGTCATTCTGTTTATGCAATATGCAACAGGCATTGTTGGAGAAGTTGACAAAGATGCAAAGTCATTCTACATGTGGACGCACAAAAAGCTAGATATCGGCTACAACCAGGATGCTATTGTTGATGTGAACTTGACGAGTGAGGCCAAAGTGAAGCTGGAACCTGGTGCTAGGGTTTCTTTTACTTACGAGGTAGGTTAGCAGCAGCTTTTTGTACTTCAGCTGTAGGTCATTGGTCTAGTTCTGATTCTAGTAGAATGCACAGCACAGTTTTTAACTATACTTGTATGTGGTAACGGATAATATACCTGGATTGCGCAGGGTTCTTCTGTGTCATGAAATTATACTTCACGATTGATTATTATGTGCCACAAAGTTGTTAAGTTAGAAGTTGGCCAGGTGTCAAGAAGCTGTGAAAAATATACTAAACTAGAAGGCGCTCGTGAGAGTGCATATCTTGGCCAATGTAGAAGTTTTCACAGGAGGGTGCCGCTGTTCCTGCCCCTTGTGTATGACATGTGGAGATGATGATAAGTCATCATGTACACAGACACACCGACGGACACACACACGGAGCGATGGACAGAACGACCAATCTCTTAATCTCCTCTAATGTTCATTTCTTCCATTGGCGGAGATAAAAAATCAATCTAGTCACATTGAGGTCACTGTTAAAGGTTGGACATGGTGTGAATAATACTTGACATGTTGATCAATGTTGTATTTACTGTTGTATATAACAGTACCCACTAGTCAGTAATTTAACTCGCAATTCTTCATGTTAGCTCAGTAAATGTGTCACATACTTTGTACCATTCTTATTGCATTAGCCTTGTATTTTTTCACTGGTGGATTTTGCTGCTATACTTCAGGGTTAGCCAGCTGATATTTTAAAATGCCAAGTAAGTCAAATTTGGCATTTTTAAAGGAACTTGGCAGCAAAATTTTACTTTGACTTTTTGGCATTGTTTTTTTTTCAGAATTTGGCATTAAATTTTTCACTTTGACAGTGTCAAAAAGTCTTGAAAGTTGCATCTCTGAGTTATGTCATCTCAGTGGGAAGTAATCCCAGAAATGTTATTGATAACGCTTGAAAACTTGCAGAAAGAAAACAATTTCAGACATTCACAGCACCCATTTTGTGCAAGCAGAATTCTGTAGCATATTTGTGTTGATTCAGTCATCACAGTCATTGGTGTATTTGTGCTGTGAGAAAGTACTGTATACATTAGGATTTTTCTGATGTGCTTTCTTTGTTCAGGTCAACTGGAAGCCTTCAACAGTTAAGTTTGCGGATAGATTTGATAAATACCTTGATCCCAACTTTTTTCAACATCGGGTAACTAGCACTGTTGCATATTTTTTTTCAGAATCATGTAGTTTTGTTTTATAAGATGCAGTTAATTTACAAGACATTTATGACTGAAGATATCAGTTGAATGATGTGCCGGGTGCAGTGATTTCTTTTCTGTGAGTAATTATACTGTTGAGATGAACATTGTATATGCACTACAGCTAGTGCATCAGTACAGCCATTCCTACAGCCATTGCTGTAGTGGTTTTAGTGATATGGGTTAACTGATTTTTGTGGCATTTATGTTGTGTAGTGTCAGTACCACAAGTTAATAGCTTCGTGGATTTTTGTCCAGTGTATCAGGACACAGTGCGGGACAATTAATTATGATGGAGTGTTGATTTTGGTTTTGATTGTACAGATTCATTGGTTTTCCATCTTCAACTCATTCATGATGGTGATATTCCTTGTTGGTCTTGTGAGCATGATTCTGATGCGAACTCTTCGCAAAGATTACGCACGGTACAGCAAAGAAGACGACATCGATGAGATGGTGATTTACTTAGCGTGACTTGTTTTGTAAACTGGCCGTGGTTGAGTGCATTATTCAAACTCTTCTGGTTTCATATTAGCTATCTGGGTGAACGGCTGGGTGATTCTTTTTTAATTTGCTTTAGTATCGACATTCAGGTCAAATCAGGCTAGCATTTGTCTCTGTTACTTCTGTAATGACCATTGTACATGTGTATCCATGGGTAGGCACAATGAGTATGGTGACTCTACAAGTGATAATTGGGCTCAAGATGCATACCGCATGATGCATTTGCTCTGTATTCATGGTCTTGCAGTGTAAACTGGTGTCTGGCTGATGGATAAAGGAATGGAGAACTGTGTCGCCACATGCCTTATGGTTGAGAAGGTCTTTATGTTTACTATACATTTTCTTAAACAGAAACTACCAGCAGATTCGGTTTCGGGAAGGACATGCATTTCCCCTCCCAAGTCAACTGTCCTACCAAAAGTGTTAAGAAAACCAATAGCTCTCTCAGATGGAGAAATTGCAAATTCTTAGGCTTAAAAGTTTTCAAAACTGTTATCATAATAAGGTATTTACTTAATACTGAAAGAAGAAACTGAAATTGGATTAAGTTTGGAGTCAGTTTGCCCAATGAAACCTGCTAGTTTTTTCTGTATCTGCTTAAATGTTGTTTTTGCTTATTTATGATTATATTGCTGTCTGTGCTAGGAGCGTGATATAGGAGATGAGTATGGCTGGAAGCAAGTGCATGGTGATGTGTTCCGTCCTGCGTCCTATTCACTTGTCTTCTCATCACTGATTGGCACGGGTTATCAGATCGCATTCGTTGCACTGTGTACCATCACCATTGCCATCGTTGGAGAGCTCTACACCGAGTCAGTTCTGCTACAGTACATGCATACACAAGATACATTCTAATGTAGTGACGTTTGACATCCATATCCCAGGTTCCTGTATCAGACAGTGGCCTAAATAAGGATCCAGATCTGTCCAAGAAACAGTCAATATCAGTGATGATTAGGAACACAGGATCCTAAATATGGATCATAGAATATTTTGCAGGATTTTTTTTTATTTACTGCTGTTGTGATTTTATAGACAGTCGAGAATAAAAGATCTGACAATCCTTGGTGGTGATGTGCACTTTATTGAGCGCTCGTTGGTCATTTGTGTAGTATTTTGGTGATAGGATTAATCGGTTCAGAGAAACGGTTACATTCAGACTGTTTGTGGTGAGTTCTCAGTGTGCATTAGGTGCATGAATGTTGAAACATGCAATAGTACTGTGTTTAACTGTTTATCATGTATGCATTAGATGCATTTCTATTGATTGTGATTGTGTGTAACAGGCGAGGTTCATTTTTGAGCACTACCATCTTTGTATATGCATTGTCGAGTCCAATCAATGGCTACTTTGGAGGCAGCCTTTACAGCCGTATGGGAGGTATGTTGTATATTGTATTCATCACTTTCTTCATCACAATTATTAGTAACTGAGTACTGTTTGTCTGCTGGTGAAATTGTGTGGCGTGAGTAGTGCCAGCTGAATGACAGGTTATTTAACTATCACAGATGATTATTTTTTATGATTAATCGATATTTTTGTGTTTGTCTGTTTGTCATTTCATTACTGGAGTAATGACCATTGTATGTATGCTTAATGTTTATATCTATACTGTATTTGAGAGTTACCATCGCTAGTAACTTTGTACCAGTATGATGTACGTCATCAAAATTTTGCGCGCAGACCCATGTCGTACGTGGCCTGAACAATGAACATGGGCTAGGTCAGATGTCGCTCAGGGGTCGTCCATTTGAGAAAATTTTACTTTTTAAAAAAATTTTGCAGCCACATCACCTTTTAAGCCGCAGCAGAGCTGTGACGTCGTATAGATGTTGTCACCATGGTGACGCATCATCAGCATCATTATAGCCAGCGGCTGTGCTGCAGCGCGTAGTCTACTGTGTATGCGTCAGTCAGTGTACTGTACTGTAGTTCTACGATCGCTCATGTAGTAAAATGGAGTTGACCGAAAAACAATATTGGCCTGGAAAACGTCGACTGTCGTCCACTGAAACAGATAACGCTAGCGAAACTGGCAGTGAGTGTCATGATTCGAAAGTAGAGGCAAGGTTGACAAATGTGCGCGCAAGCATAATCAGTGTTATCGTCATGCTGCTAAGTTACGCGAATGTAACTTTGAAGTGAGTCAGCGTTGCTCAGTCAACGAGCATTGCTCAGTCAACCGACACGATTATTCCAGTTCATGACTGCGGCACACTTTATGCACAATGCCAGCACTGCGAAGCAAAGTTCTTCCTCGGTGAACATTTGTCGCACAGCAGCATGCGTAATCCAAAGTTTGGTTTGTGTTGCGGCGACGGTAAAATTAAGTTATGCCTGAGCCGCCAGAGCTGTTAGCTAAACGGCTAACTGACATGTCGCCACAACGTTCTCGGTTGTTTTGGTGCAATATACGATGATAGAATTGCACTCTGTCTGTGGCGAGCATGCAGGCCAATGAAATCCGTGCATGGTCCGTCTGTGTTTAAAGTTCACGGAGAATGCCATCGCTTTATTGGTCCGATGCACAGCGATCCGATGCATGACTCAGAAGAACAGCAGCCGAAGTGCTTGCAGACATTTTTTGCATCATCAGTATCGTTATCGCTAGTGGCTATGCTGCAGCGCTGCATATTGAGGCCCAAAGACTGAAAGTGGAGGCTGCAGGTTGATACCATGGCAGAGATCAAGCGTACCAACCTGTCCGCTTGTTTGTTATATTGTCATATATTTATTATTTAGTTGAATTTGCTGCACTTCATTCATTTATGATTGCAGTTCAGTAAGCAATATTAAAAACCTTATGATAGAGAGGTGTTTTGAGTGGCATTAAGTGTAACTGTTGGTATCTCAGTACAGTTGATGTTGTACTGTGTCTTTTAGGTAAAAGGTGGATCAAGCAGATGGTGACAAGTGCATTCCTTATTCCATTTCTAGTGTGTGGAACGGCTTTTTTTATTAACTTCATAGCAATATACTACCATGCTTCACGAGCTATTCCTTTTGGCACAATGGTAAAGACTCCATTATTTCTGCTTCTGTAACAGTTGTAATAACTTTTAGCACAGATATCGTGTACCAAAATCTTGATATTCCAATATATTCTGTTAGTAGCATTAGCATCTTTTAGTATACACAAAGAAAACTGTAAATTGAAGCCAGTATCATATAATAGCATTGTCATTATACCATTTTTGGCTCAGCGTGAACAATATCGAATGCCATAATGTTATATGTCGAATGTGAATTATAGAGCATTCTCATAACAATTTCTGGTGCACTGAACAATGTTAGGCCTAATGCTGAACTGATTGTATTGTTGTAGTTGTAGAATATGAAGTATTGTGTTATATAGCAATGTATGTATGTAACATGCACATAATAACTAATAAGATATCGGTGGTGTATATATTATCGTGAGGGACTGACAGCAGAACGCTTCGACTTGTCAGTGTCCACAATGTCAGAGACAGCTAAGTTTCAGTGAGTGTGGGGTTGTCATTCAGTCAGACTAGCCAATGGCCAACAAGTTAGCTTGGAACACTTTTTCTGGAACCACTGACCATTGACCAATGACCATCAGTAAAATGTCCATTAATTTTAGCTTGCCGATTTTGGCTAGTTAGCTGTTTGTTATTTGGTAACTGTTGATGAAGTGGCAGAAAACTTCTATTTTATATGAAATTTGTGATGCTAATGACAGATCGTACTGTAAAGCAATGAGTTTAATACATCCAAGGAGACATCTTCTGCTACAAAATCATGCTAGGACTGAGTGGTTGTGCTTTGACAGTTAGTTGATGTTTATTTGTTATCATTCATGCTTTGAAATGATGTACACAGGTTGCAGTAGCAAGCATCTGTCTGTTTGTCATTCTGCCGTTGAATCTGGTGGGAACTGTGATTGGACGGAACATCGCTGGTCAGGCTGACTCGCCATGTCGTGTCAATGTCTATCAGAGAATCATCCCGGAGAAGAAGTGGTAAGGTTGATTTGTTCATTAATTGTATCTCAGGACATCATATTTATGCACTGAAATTGGATATGCATCTGTTAGTAACTTTGCCCCCACTCTAGCAACATTTGCTGCTGGATTTCTAGATTTGGCTGATTTTAGAACTGCTGCTATTTCCTCCTTGATTTTTATTTCTTGTTTGTTCTTAACCTGTGTGTACTCTCAGGCCAGACATTTCACATATTAACTCTATCTATATCTAACCAAGTCTTTTTTTGGACGGTGCCATGTATCCAGTTGCGTTAGTGTCACGATGCTTGTTATCTGTTTGCTGTTATTTGTTGTTTGTTTGTTATCTGTTTGTCCTTTGTGCGGTTAATTCTTTGTTTCATGCTGTATTCTGTAGGTTCATGGAGCCTAGCATCATAGCCACACTTGGCGGCGTACTGCCATTTGGATCTATCTTTATTGAAATGCATGTATCACTCATTCACCAGCTTTATAATTATTACTATTCAGTTGCCTGTGGGCTTTGTTTTGATATCCTGTTCTCATAAGCTAAAGTTGTGTGCTTGTTGTACATGTATAATAATGTATTGCTGAGATTATAATTTGCCCTGAGTACAGACTTACTTGTCGCAACCTGTGCTGTCAGTTGCTGAATAGCTGCCCTGCTACGATGGTGAACTTCATCTGATGACAAGCTGTTGAGGTTTTATCATTGCAGCTACAAAAGTGCACAAAATGATCACTTTCACACTGTTGTCAGGATAGCTTGACTTTTACACCTTCCAGCAAGTCAGTGCACCAGCACACACCGTTTGCGAGACGGTTGAGTTTTTGGATCATGAGATGCCTGATTTCTTGCCCTCATGTTGCTTAGCGCTGATACGATGAACATTTTTCATTAGCGAACCAGATGAAGTTTATCGTCAAAGCAGGTTAGCAACTGACAGCACCAGTTGAAATGCGCAAGGTTGTAATCACGACACATTGTGATGTCAGCGTTACGTCACGACTAGCAAAGAATATTTAACTAACAGTCATATTTTGTCCACATTTTGAATTAATTTTTTCATGTTACATCTGGTAGAAATTTGTTGTAAATTGATCACCATTTGACTGAGTTATGAAAGAAAGAAAAAGGGTGCCATTTTTTACGAAACACTGTGTAGTAGTGAACTTTTGGAAATTAATATAACCGGTTTACTATAGCTGCATTCTGGATGACCGAACAAGAACATGTTCGGTGTCAAATTAAATAGTCTATGCCGGAGCATAAAAAAATTTACTAGTATATTGCCTCAATACAGCAAAACAAAACTCTTTCAAATTTTTTTGTCTGCCATGCTGTCAGCAGAAATCAAAACTATTAGCTAAAACTATTAAAATATTAAATTTATTGGGTCGACGTGCATAAATTTGCATACATTTTTGATATGCTTATCTATGAACAAACACGAACATGTTCAGCATCCAAAACACAGCTTATGTTAAGACTCAGTTATCGTTTTAATACTAAACCATACTACTGTTATTACTTTTTGAGTTTTGCTAGTTATTTTGTCGAGTGTTGTTCCAGTTTTTGCTGGGTCTACCACGAGTGAAATTTTGGGCAGTGTTTGAGCAGGGCTGTTAATGAAAATCACGTCCCTTCACCCAACGTAATATTAATGCCATAGGTGTCTTGACTTACTAAGCCAGTTAAATTAGTTTATGAAAACAAAGTAAAAACATAGAGTCCTTTCTGAGCCATGCTGTCCACCTGATCTCCATTTTGTCAGCCCTTAGTCAGACACAGGTTAGCACTGCAAGACCACAGATGCAGGGCTGGTGTATCACGCAGAGTGCCTGTTTACATCCCAGCTTTTGTTGGTACTTGTTGTACTTACAGAACCCGTAGAAGGATGGGCAGGCTGAGTTGATTTGAAAGTACTGTTCATAAGCTGTAGTGTACTCGGTGTGTTGTAGGTACTTCATCTTCACGTCATTCTGGGCGTACAAGATCTACTACGTCTACGGCTTCATGCTGCTCGTGTTTCTCATTCTGATTGTTGTCACCGTTTGTGTCACCATCGTCTGCACATACTTTTTATTGAATGCTGAAGACTATCGTTGGTTTGTCTCAGTACTTGTCATAACTGTGTCAAATTTCCACCAACTTTGATAATTTTTGGCAGAAAGATGGCCTTACACCAAAAAATTGGATGCCATCAATTAATGTTCCATAAATAAATGTTAGAAAGATGTAAGCGATATGTATACTGCACTGGTACGATGATACTAGGATGGTGTGTGTTGATGGACAACCAGTAGAGCCTAATTTTAAGGCAGATACTACGAAAAAGAAGCGACTCAGGTTGGCAAAATGTTGACAATAAGAACATGCTTGTCTGCTAGATGAATTTTTGAACCTTAAAAAACGAATTATAATACGTTTTGTGCGGAGTGTGGTTTTATATGCTGCAGGAACGTGGACATTATCTGAGACAGATAACAGCAAGTCATTTTTAAAATAATTTCATGATAGAAGCTTTGTGTGAAGATTTCGTGTAGTAATGCATAGCTGGTTTTGCAGGCAGTGGACCAGCTTCTTGTCGGGTGCATCAACAGCTGGATACGTCTACGTTTATTCCTTCTATTACTTCTTTTTCAAGACTAAGTGAGTGTAACTTGCTAAATTGTAATTTGTAAATTTCTATTATAATTTCTAGTTATTTGAATGGTTTTTGCTTTCAGTTGATTAACGTACTTGCTTTACTTTGGTGTTGTCATCTTTTAATTCATGTAATAAGTGTATACGTTTTATAATTTGTATTATTATGCTTTGACAACATTGATATTGTATACAGGGTGCTGCAAAAAATTAGCCCCCTAAAGTTTTTCGCTGTTTTCTCAGCAACCGTTTTGAATTTTAATTTAAAATTTTACAGCTTTATTAACTAAGACCTTTTACATCTAAGTGTCAAGTAAAATTTAATTCTGTTAAAAAACGACAAAGTTATAGACTTTTTAACATGACTGCCTACCGATTTTTTAGCATTCAAAAATGTTCAAGCTACAACACCAATTCAGTAACATTGTTGAAACAACGCAGTTAACTAATGATCAGATGCCAGAATTCCATTGTCACTGTGAATGTTCAAGATGTCCACCGCCAGCTCCAAGCTTTAACACAAGCCATCAGTCACTTAATTTAAGAAGTCTTTCACAGCTGTGTCGCTCGGTCCCTGTGGCAGGTTGCCCCAGATAACCTGAAGCGCTTCCTTGACTTTGGCGATTGTTTTCGGCTTTGTTTTAAGCTTGCAGTAAGCCTTCAACATTGTACCCCACATGTAATAGTCCACTGGGTTTATATTTGGCGAATTTGGAGGCCACTGGTCCTTTGTGATGAAATCTGGACAGCTGGCCCACAGCCACTTCTGTGCACTGCGCAGCGTTGCATGCTGTATGTGCTGATGTGCCGTCCAGCTGGAAGATGAATTTGGTGGACAGTCAGCAATTGCTTTGAAAGAACGATAATTTAGTGATAATCTATAAACAAAAT